>Ga0209068_10001469_pt1 | contig 11765 bp, 10 predicted proteins | sample ColStrG_CSR_2012_FD_187200 | JGI IMG/M metagenome (GOLD analysis project Ga0209068, IMG submission 187200) | Freshwater sediment microbial communities in response to fracking from Pennsylvania, USA - Cold Stream Run_MetaG_CSR_2012 (SPAdes)... | ecosystem: Environmental > Aquatic > Freshwater >...
GCTAAAGTCCGCCTATTCGTAGGCCAGGGCGTCGATAGGGTCTTTCCGGGCTGCTTTGATCGCCGGGTAGACTGCGCCCAGCAGGGCCCCGACTAGGGCAATTATCGCCGCGCGCAACACCCATTCCCCGGTCAGGAGCAGCGGAACGAGGTGGAAACGGTGGTTGAGCACCACTTTCGCGAGGTAGCTGATCGCGATTCCAAGGATGATTCCGGCTATGGCGAGTAGCATGGTTTCCCGCAGGATTACGCGCAAGATGTAGGACTGCGAAGCTCCCATGGACTTCAGGATGCCAATTTCGCGCGTCCGTTCCATCACGGCGGTATACATGGACTGGAAAATCACCATGAAACCGATGATCATGGACACGCCGACGACAATCTTGATGAAGAGATTAAAGCCCGGAAGGTGTTCCGGGGTCATCAGGCTCAGGAATTCCGCGGTGGAATGAACGGTATAGGTCTCCATGCCGGGTACAGCTTTGACCGCTTGCACGACGGAATCGGCGTTTTTGGGGTCGTCGAGGCGGACATAGAAGACCGAAGCCTTGCCCTGGGCACCGATCAGATCCTGCATAGTCGAGAGCTGCAAGAAGCGCCGGGCACCCTTGCCGTGCTCGACGATGCCGCAAATGCGGAATTTGTGGTTCAGGAGTTCGACTGAGTCGCCGATCTTGGAATGGTGGTCGTTGGCGTATTTGTCGTCGACGATGACGTCGTCCGGACCCTGAAATGGGCCGCCGGAGATGTAGCTGAACGGGCTACCCAAGCTCTCGTAGCTGGCGAGGTCGATGCCGTAAATAATCTCCAGCGCGCCGGCGTTGATGAGCTGCCACATGACCGGGGAAACCACGGCGACGTGAGGCATATTGCTGAGAATCCCGCCAATCTTGACTGGCATGGGAGCGCTGGTAAAGCCAACGATATTGCTGGAGCCGGGGGGCTGCACCATCAGGTCAGCGCCGATGCCGGCCTGCCGCATCTTCGAGTCGTTCAACATGCCGTAGGAAAGCGCTGCAATCAGCAGAATCAGCGTCACTTCCAGGGCGATGGCAAAAATGCTGATTAGCGATCGCAGCGGCCGGTGCACGAGGTTGGAGATGACGAGACGGTTCATGAAAGTGGTCGAATGAGTGTACTGCAAAATGTGCTGTCGGCTATCAGCTATCAGCTATCAAAAGCTCTCGCCGAGAGCTGATGGCCGATAGCTGACGGCTTTATTGCGATTGGCCGTCCGGCGTTTTTGTAGCAGCTTCACCTAAGTGCACGACAACGGCGCCGGTTGGTTGGGCCAGGGCAAACTGCTCGTCGGTTAACGAGCCATTGAGTTGCAGCTTCACCACGCTGAGCACGATGTCATATTCCTCACGTGGGCGACGAATTTCGATTTGCGAGGGGAATTGGATGCCGTCGTAGTCTTTGTAATTCTCGTAGTGGGCGTCGGTGGCGAGGTTGCCGAGATCGTCGTACACCAGTTGACGGTGTGGCAATAGATCGGTGCGGCTAAAGATAATTTTGCGGGAGAGAAACCAGCCCCTCTCGCCCTTGCGGATGACGTCCAGGTGATAGGCGCCCTGCTCCACCTGTCGGCCGTCTTTGCCGCGCACAATCTCTTCCTCGTTTTCGAGGACGGCGATTTCCTTCTCCGGGTCCACTTCGCGCAGCAGCAGGGCGTCATAGATGTGCTGCGGGCGGAGGTTTTCTAGACTTTTTTTGCTGTCGACCGAGGGCTGGTCGTTCTTGCCCAACAGGAAGCGATTTTTGGTTGGGATCCAGAGCTTGAAGTCCTGCCCGTCGCTGACCATGTCGAACGCGGTATTGCGAACAACCGGCATCAGACCGATCATGCGCAGCATGGATGGTTTGCGCGCGAGCACGTACCCGCGAATCTCCTGGTAGTCGGTGATTTTGCCCTTGATTGCGCCACCCACCGTGGTGTCAATGTCGGCCGTGGCTTGCATGGAACGCACTTTGGCGGCCTCGCGGTTGACATAGTCGACGAGATCCTGCTGGGTCGCAGTTTTGAGGGGCGCGCCGGTGACCACGCGCTCGACTTTGTGAGCACGGAACAGGCAGCCGGTTAGCGGCCCAGCGAGGACGAGCAAGAGCGCAACACGGATAGACGCTGAGCGAATTGGCGCAGAGAACGGCATTTAGACGAAACTTCAGTATAGCTTGCAGGAAGAAGCATTGATAGGAAAGGACTTAGTGACGCAAAGCAACGGTCCGGCGAAATGCCACTACATTTCGGTTGTGCTCACTCAAGCTGTGCGCAAACCGGTGGTGGCCGTGTCCGTCACTGACGAAGTAGTAGAAGTCGGAAGTTGCCGGGTGCATCGCCGCCTCAAGCGCCGCGCGACCGGGGTTGCCAATTGGCCCAGGAGGCAGGCCCGCGTAGCGGTAAGTGTTGTAGGGAGAGTTAATCCACATATCCGAGTGGTGCAGTGCTCCGGAATAGGTGCCGTTGAGCAAATGCGCGTAAATGACGCTCGGATCGGCATCCAGAGCAATTTTTTTATTCAGCCGATTGTAGTAAACCGATGCGACGAGGCCGCGCTCGGACGTAGCGCCAGTTTCCTTTTCGACGATGGACGCCATGATGACCAGGCGGGGAACGTTCTGAGTAGTGTCGTTTTCCAGGTTGAGCGCCAAGGCTTCCTTGCGGAAGCGCCGCACCATGGTTTCGACAATGTCCTTCATGCCCTGCGTGCGGGTGAATTGATAGGTGTCGGGGAAGAGATAGCCTTCGAGGGTCGTGGCTTGCGGAGCGAAATCTTCGACGAGGCTGGTCTGTTCGCGGGCTTGTTTCAGGAACTCATCCCGCGAGCCGAGCCCTGCTTCTTCCACGGCATCGGCGATGTCAAACATCGTATAGCCTTCGGGCACGGTAACTGTGCGCACAAGGAAGTCGCCGCGAACGATGCGCTCCGTGACTTCGCGAGTATCCGCCGAGGTGGCAAACAGATATTCGCCCGCTTTCAAGCGCTCCCGATTGTGCAGACGGTGCCAGATGACGAAGGCCGTGGCATTGCGAATCACCCCGGCCGATTTCAGTTCCGCGGCGATGCGGTGCACACTCCAGCCCGGGTGCAAAAACACCGTTTTTTGCCCGGAAGGTTGCAGGGGAAGATAGATCATGGCAGCGACCCATGCGGCCGTGCCGACAACCCCGAGGAACAGCAATATGAAAAGTTTCTTCACGCGGATTCAGAAAGTTGCATCGTAATCCAAATGCGAGACTGGTAACGCCTTTAGTTTAGACGACTTCCAGATGCCCGAAAATGGTCCGCCGGTCGTAGGACGAAAGTTCCACGTTGGTGTCTATATTCTGTCGGCCTAACGGGAGTTGCGCTTCTCGGAGTAACACCACAGAATCGTTGGTAGGGTCCGTTTTGGAAAACACCATCAATCCCGAGGCTCGATTTCGCGTGGCCAGGACGCGCCGGGTAAGACTGGGCTGGATTGTTTTGACGGTTTTGTTGTTCTGTGGCTGTATTGGCGTGAGGTCGGCTTGGGCTCAGGATGCCCAGTCGCAAGATCAGGCTTCTGACGCCCAGACCGAAGCCAGTGACACGCTTCAGGGCACGGTCTTGAACAGCGTCACGCACGAGCCCATTGGCCGTGTGCTCGTGGCCTCTCCTGATAGCCGGTTCGCGACCATGACCGACGACCAGGGCCATTTCGAATTCAAGTTTCCGAAGGCTGGGGCGAACAACGGCTTAAATCGCCCAAACTCGCTCCTACCGCGTAAGCCGGGCTACCTCGCAGAACCCGCCGCTGAAATCGAACTGCGGCCAACATCGAAGGAAGTCGTCCTCACCCTAGTGCCCGAGGGCCTGATCGTCGGGCGTGTTTCGCTGCCCTCCGATGAGGCGGCCGAGCAGATTCAGGTGGAGCTGTATCGGCGACAGATTGAAGATGGCCGTACTCACTGGGTTCCCGGCGGACAGGCTACGACCCGGTCGAACGGCGAGTTTCGTTTCGCCGAGCTCGCCGCCGGCACCTACAAGCTCATGACTCACGAGCAACTGGATCGCGACCAAGCGCCAATCGTCCCGGGCGCTGGGCAGTTGTATGGCTACGCTCCCGTCTATTTCCCGAATGCTGCCGGTCTCAGCTCCGCCGAAACCATTTCGCTATCGGCGGGTCAGACGTTTCAGGCGGATATGACGCTCCAGCGCCAGCCCTACTTCCAAGTGAAAATGTCCGTGACCAACCCTCCGAACGGAGGATTGGCGGTCAACGTTTCTCATGGGGGTGTTCAGGGCCCCGGATACACGCTTGGCTACAATGCGCAGACGCACACCATTGAAGGGCTGCTGCCGCAGGGAGTTTATTCGGTGGAAGGTATTGGATTTGGGCCTCCCATGACGGTGGGAGAAGCTGCGCTGAACGTCCGCAGCACCGCTGTTTCCGTGGGCAGCATGACTTTGTCGCCCGCGCAATCAGCCACCATCCACGTGAAGGAAGAGTTCGCAAGTCTGAGGGAAGAACCTGCTGCGGACAACGTCGTTCCTCGATTAGAAAGGCTTGCCCGCGACACCGTGGTGGAGATGTCTAGCTCCGAAAATCTCGCCCGGGGGCCTCGGAGTTACCTGGATGTCCGCTTAGAACCTGCCGATGATTTTTCCCAATACGGCGGCGCCTCCATGCGTCCGCCTTCCAATGCCAAAGACGAATCTTTGGTCCTGGATGGCATAGTGCCAGGCCGCTACTGGGTGCATATCAACTCCTCTCGCGGGTATGCGTCGTCGGTCACCTCGAGTGGCGTGGATTTGGTGGCTGAGCCGCTGGTGGTCGGAAACGGCGCACCGGGTCCGATTGAGATCACAATGCGGGATGACGCAGCGCAGCTCGACGGCACCATCGAAGATGCCGACGCGGCGAGCGGCGCGGGAGCCCACGCTCCGTCGGCGCATGTGTACTGTGTGCCCATGCCAGACAGTACCGGACGATTCGCGGAAGTTGCGGCCTTGGCCGACGGCACCTTCAGTTTCCCCGCACTTCCACCGGGCACGTATCGCGTGTTGGCGTTTCCGCATGCGCAACCGAATCTGGAATTCCGGAACCCTGAAGTCCTGCGGACATACGATGCTGCCGGACCTTCGATTCACCTAACCAGCGGGCAGAAGGAACACTTGACTCTGCCGCTCATCGTGAAGGGCGAGTGATGATACGCAGATTCGCAAACTGGCGAACTTCGCTTCTCTTCGCGGCCCTCGTGTTGTTTGGGTCCGCGCTCCTTCTTGCGCAGGCCAGTCTCCCGACGCCAAAACCACGCGGCGGTTTCCGGATTGCCGGAGTTGTCGTGAATGCGAAGACCTCGCAGCCCGTATCGCGAGTTCAGGTCTCTGTCACAAACACAAAGAATTCCAAAGACACTCAGTCGGTGGTTACCACTGACGACGGACGCTTCCAATTTCAAGTCACGGCTGGGAAGTATTCCTTGCAGGGTTCGAAGAAAGGCTTCCTCACCTCCGCCTACGAGCAACATGAGAATTTCTGGACCGGTATCGTCACGGGCGCCGGACTCGACACCGAAAACCTGACGCTGCGCCTTCCCCCTACCGCGGTGATCACGGGGGCGGTGACTGACGAAATCGGTGAGCCTGTGCGCGGCGCTACGATTACCGTGTATCGAGAGAACCACTTCGCTGGGGCCGCACGCATCGAACCCGTGGCCAACGTCGCCACTGACGACCTCGGGACGTACGAGGTGCCGTCGCTTTCCGCGGGAACGTATTTCGTTTCAGCAACGGCCCAGCCGTGGTATGCCGAGCATCCCCCTTCTTCCCGTGCGGACGCCGAACTGGTTTCACTGGTTGATCACAATCTGGATGTCGCGTTTCCCATCAGCTATTACAAAGCAGCAATGGAATCGAATGATGCCACGCCCATTCCCATCCGTCCGGCGGATCACGCGGAAGTCGATTTCCAAGTGAGCCCGGTACCTGCTCTGCATCTGGTTTTGCACTCCACTGCGGATGCTTCCGGACAGTTCAACGTGCCTACGCTGCAAAGGTCGGCATTCGATGGTGCCGCCCCGCCTTCCGAAACCCACATCGAACAAGTTTCGCCGGGAGTGTTCGAGCTCACCGGACTCGCCGCTGGCCGTTACACACTGGAAGCACACAATTCCGCTGACGGATCCATGAAGGGTTCGACCGACATTGATCTTACGAATGACGGGCAGGAGGTGGATCTTTCCGCGGGGGCTCCAGCGGCTTCCGTAAAGATGACGGTGCAGTTGCAGGGCTCCGCCCAGCTCCCCACGCGTCTTTTTCTTGGGTTGCGCGATGAAAAAGGCAAAGTTGGCGCGCTTTCCGAAGTGAATGAAAAGGGCGAAATTGAGTTCCTGGGAGTCGTGCCCGGCAAGTATGACGTGATCGCCGGCTCAACTCGTAAGACCTATTCCGTTTTGCGGATCACTTCCGAAGATGTCGTGAGTTCTGGCCATACGCTGAGCGTGCCTGCTGGGGCATCTCTTCCGGTGTCGGTGGTTCTCGTCGGCGGAGCGGTTACGGTAGAAGGTTTCGCACAGAAATCGGGCAAGGCAGCGGCGGCGGCTATGGTGGTTCTGGTGCCGAGCGACCCGGAATCGAATTTGGAACTCTTCCGACGGGACCAGAGCGATCTTGATGGAAGTTTTGCGCTGGCCGGGATTATTCCGGGAACCTACACCATCTTGGCCATTGAAAACGGGTGGGATTTGGATTGGGCGAAGCCCGCCGTAATCGAAAGCTATCGCCGTCACGGCCAGAAAATTGTCGTCGGGGAAGACGGCAAAGGCACCCAGCGTTTGCCCGCCCCAGTGGAAGTTCAGCCTCGGTTGTAATCTTTCTCTCTTGTCTCACGCAGCGGTTTCGCGGGAGTGAACTCGGAGTGCAGCCGGGCGAATTCCAAAGACACGCTCGAAGGCTCGTTCTCCCTCATGGGTCAAACGCACTGCGCGGCTACCGCGTGCGTGGGCCAGCCACTTCTTTTGCAAGAAGCTGGAAAGCAACGCGGCCCCGACCGCGCCTCCTACGTGGTGGTGGCGTTCCGTCCAGTCCAAACATTTGCGGGCAAATGAGCGCCGGAGTTCACGCAAGGGCTCTACCTCAATGCCGAGCGTGCGCAAAAATCCCTCTCCTGCCGGTGTAAGCAGGAACGTATCTCCGTGCTGGCGCAACGCATCGCGTCGCAGTAGTTCGTTACGCACCGCGATGGAGAGTACTCCAGCGAGGTGGTCGTAGCAGGTGCGGGCAAAGCGAATTTCCGGCATGGCTGGAACGCTGGAGTTGTGCGCCAGAGCGCCAAGAGCTTCAATGGCAACCGCAACATCTGTACTCTGTATCCGGAACAAACGTTGACGGCCTTGCCGTTCCGGGACGATTAACTTGCCAGCTACCAGCTTGGCCAGATGTGAACTCGCCGTCTGCGGAGAGACGCGCGCCGCGAGTGCCAGCTCCGAGGCGGAATGGCTCTTGCCATCCAACATAGCCGTGAGCATTTGGATACGCCCGGCTTCGCCAATCAGGCCTGCGATACGCGTGATCGAGTGTGCATTCATAGTTCAATGAACATTGAAACATAGTTGCCAGCCTAGAGCTAGTCTGAATTTGTCGGGCGGCATCGTCACCCCCGCCGATCCAGGAGGATTCATGAATACCCTCGCTCGTCTTGCGGTAGTTTTTCTCGCCATCAACCTATTCGCCCAAGAGCCGGACACGAAAGAAGCGCCGCCGATCACCATCGTCGGCTACGTTCGCGATGGCGGCTGCGTTCATCGCTTCCATGAAGTCGTCAAACCTTTACCGAACGGCTGCGTCGAAGCTTGCGCTCGTGGCGGCTCGCCGCTCGTTGTCCTGACGAAAGACGAGCAGGTTTTTCATCCCATCTCCTCCGACATGCCGGATGTCGATGTACGCCCCAAGCTTATGCCGTTTCTGGGCAAGCTAGTGAAGATCACGGGGCATGTCTATGCCCGCGGCGGCTCGACAGCAATTTCTCTCGAACAAATTCAGGAGGTGCGGGAGTGACAGGAACGATGACCGATTTACAAATTGCGTTAGACAACCGCCCCGGCGCGTTGGCTGAGATGGGCGACGCTCTCCGCAAAGCCGGGGTTAGCATTGAAGGTGGAGGCGCGTTTGTCGTCAACGGACAGGGTGTCGCTCACTTCCTGTTCCACGATGGCAAAGCTGCCCGCCGCGCGCTCGAAACCGCAGGCATCCGGGTCGTCAAAGAAAGCGAAGTGCTCATCCAACGCCTCCGCCAGGCCGAGCCGGGCCAACTTGGCAAGATCACCCGCCGCATGGCCGAGGCTGGCGTCAACATTGAGGTGCTCTACAGCGACCACGATCATCAGCTCATTCTTGTGGTTGATGACATAGAAAAAGGCCGCGTGGCATCAGAAGACTGGATGCGGGAGAACACAACCAAATAGGCGAGGCAAAACGTGAAACTGCATACCTATCAAACACAAGTGAAATGGACCGGTAACGACGGTGAGGGCACGAGAACTTACAAAAGCTATCGCCGCGACCACATCATCGAGTCTGCGGGAAAGCCGGTTATCGCTGGCTCCAGTGACCCAGCGTTTCACGGCGACGCCAGCCGCTACAATCCCGAAGAGCTTCTGGTCGCAAGCCTCTCAGCGTGTCACATGCTTTGGTACCTGCATCTCTGCGCCGTGAATCAGGTGACCGTTGTTGGCTACTGTGACCGCGCCTCGGGAACGATGCATGAAGAAGACGGCTCAGGGTCGTTCCTTGAGGTCACCCTGCGACCGGTCGTCACCATTGCCTCTGGCGACCCCACCAAAGCTGCCGCCCTTCACGAAGAAGCTCATCGCTTTTGCTTCATTGCCAGGTCGGTAAACTTCCCAATCGAGATCATTCCGCAAATCACAAACAGCTAGCGCCTCTACTTTTGCAAGCCATCCAAGGGCTCGAGAACCAGCGAACACTCGGAAGCCGCACAAGAAAGTGTGGCGCGGCGGACAATCTTCACCGACGAAACATCCGGAAAGCGCACGGCGAATTGTTTTTCGCGAATTTGGTCGGCCGCGGCACGCAAACCGGCGTCACCATCCAGATACTCGGCGCGGTCCGGATTGCTGGCACCATCAAATACGAGCGCGAACCGGGCCGACGTTCCGCCGGACACCCCGGAAAGCTTCACCGTGCGCATCTGCAGGAGCTCGACCTTCGCCTGCGCCACTTCTTTCTCGGCGGCTTCGGTTTTTGCGGAAAGGCGAAGCACGGCATCTCGCGACTCCTTCGCTTCGGCTCCGCCCGCGGCAGCCGCCAGAGCAAACGTGTGCCGGGCTTTGTCCAGTTGATTTTCTTTTTCGTAAATCTGCGCCAGCCGATTGCCGACCGTCCCCGACTCGCTCAACACCCACGCCGCGTTCATAAACTGCATCGATTCGAGTGTCGTCCCCTGCTGGAATTTTGCCCAGCCCATCCGCGCCCAGGCCAACGCTACTAGGTTCATGGCCGAAAATGCCGAGGCTCCGAGGTGGTCGTACTCCCCCGACTCAAACTGGCCTCCAATATCGGCCAGCGTCTGGCGCGCGTCGTGAATTGCCTCGTCAGGGTCCGCCTTTTCACTCAAGGCAGAGGAAAACACATCCCCCCCCGTCCCTCCGGAAGCGACTCCGGTGACACTCTTCATCAAAGCCTGTCCCTGCTCGGTGTTCCCGATTCGCGCGTAGACCTCGGCCAACGCCATCTTGACCTGCGGATCGTCTGCTGCAATCGAGAGCGCCATCTCCAGTTCAGCTTTGGCCTCCTCGTCGCGCTTCATCTGCACTAGCAGCAGTCCCAGGTTCTTGTGGGCCAGTTTGTCGGACGGCGTAATTTCCACTTGCTTCTTATAGGCCGCCAGAGCCTCGTCTTGCTTTCCCTGCGCCAGAAGCTCCGTGGCCAGGTCCCCATTCGCGCGCGGATGGTAAGGATCGACTTCAACCTGCTTGCGGAATGCGGCAATGGCTTCGTCGTGCTGGTTCAGTCCCGAGTACGCAAGTCCCAGGTCATCCCAGGCATTCTTCTGCTTGGGGTCCTGATCTAAGGAGCGCTTAAGCAGACTGGCCGCTGGTGCAAAGTCGCGCCGTTCCAGCGCCGCGGTTGCCGCTTTGCGCAGTTCCGCGGGCGTACCCGAGGTCTGCCCGGCGGAGGCCACTGCAGCCGCCGAAGCGCGTGTGATCGTACACCACAGGCCTTGCTCTACCGCGCTGCTGGTAGCGCTCAAGAACGACTGATAATCGGAGCGTCGCGTGGCCGGCAGTTCATTCACTTTCAGAACCATCCGCCGCTCCGCATCGAGTACATGGTTCGCAAGACTGTAGGAGGACGAATATTCGCCAAAATCACGAGCCATTCGCACTTCGCCGGGAATGTGAATGGTGTAGTTCGGCGGAACCTGAATGTGGGCCTGATAAATCCTTTCCTCAGCGGGACCCACATCGATGGGCTCGCTCTGCTTCTTTTTACCAACGGGCTGCAGCCGGCGTCCGCTCACTGGCGGCAAAACCCCAAAGTTCAGGCCAGCGCTGGGCACCCGAAAATAATTGTCTTTATGTAAGTGGTACGTCATGTGGAAGGGCTTGGTCGTGTCTTCGGCTGAGTCAACATGAACGTCGGTGACGTCCCCGCCCAGCCCCCAGGCATCGGAGTATCGCTGCAGGATGCGGGGCCAATCAGCTTGGGGAATCAGGCGAAAGATCGTGCGGAGTGGCAAGTCGCTGTCGCCCTGCGCGGTCATTTCAATTGTGGCATCCAGGGCGCCAATTTCTGTGTATTTCCCTTCGATCTTGGTCAGCAACCGGCTCCGGACAGGCGTGTCTGCGGTAGTCCGGCGCAGCCCTCCGATGGGGTCCTCCGACGCCAACAAAGCTTGCTTGTTGCGCAATTGATACAAGATCAGGCCATAGGGGGCGACCTCGGCGGTCGTATCCAGCCACGTGAGTTCTCCGTCTTTCGCCAGAGGCACGGCGGTAATCACGTGGTCAAACTGCGCCGGGGAAGGGATATCTTCGTCCAGCTTGCGGTAGCTGTGGATCATCACTGGGTAGCTCTTGATGCCCTCGGCGCGCAACAATGCTTCAAGTAGCGTGTGCTTGTCCTTACAATCCCCGTAACCGTTTTGCAGAACCTCCGACGCGGCGTGCGGCTGCAGACGCCCGGTTCCGAAGGAAAGGCTGACGTAGCGAATATTCCGCGCCACGTAGTCATAAAGTCGGCGAGTCTTCTCCGTAGGCGTAGTCGCCCCCTGGGTCAGTTGCGCAGCCTTATTGCGCACGCTGTCGTCGGCGGTCGCTCGCTCGCCCTGCAACTTAGCGTACCAGTGAGCGACCGCTGGCCAATTGGTAAAGGTTGTAATCTGTACATCCGGCCCGAAACCGGAATCGTCTTCTTCCTCGGAGTGATCCGGATTGCGATCCGGCACAAAGCCGGGAATCACCCAGCTGTAAACCCGCCGTTCACCCGTCTCCCGCGTTTCAAATTTATGATCTGGGCTCTTCAGCTTCACTTCTCGAGCCTTGGGAACATCAATCTCGAGGCTCTCCTCCTCGACCGCTACCTGTTTCGGGAACGAGTGTTCGTACCAGAACTCGCCAGGCGCCAGCGGCTTCACCTGAGTGACCACGTGGTACTCCAGCACATCCCCTACACGCAGATCCGACACCGAAATATGCCTCTCCCGATAGTCGCTGTACATGGGCGCCTCCCGGAGGACATCGGGAGCAAAATCCTGCGCGCCTGTCACGCTAGTTTCCAC
>Ga0209068_10001471_pt1 | contig 11762 bp, 10 predicted proteins | sample ColStrG_CSR_2012_FD_187200 | JGI IMG/M metagenome (GOLD analysis project Ga0209068, IMG submission 187200) | Freshwater sediment microbial communities in response to fracking from Pennsylvania, USA - Cold Stream Run_MetaG_CSR_2012 (SPAdes)... | ecosystem: Environmental > Aquatic > Freshwater >...
GGACGCCTCCCCCAGCCGCGGCGCCGGGCGGCGGTACGGGCCAAGTCTGGGTGAACAGCCATTCCAAGGTTTACCATTGCCAGAACGACAAGTGGTACGGGAAAACGGCGCACGGCGAATACATGACGGAAGCCGCAGCAAAGGCAGCCGGCAACCGTCCCGATCATGGAAAGCCCTGCCAGTAACGCGTTGATGAGTTGAACGAGGCCGGGTGCACGACACCCGGCCTCGCTGTGAGCATCCTTGGCAACCGACGCTGACTTTCAAACAAACCCCTCCGCCTGGATCGAACGCGGCGCCGAGCTGCACCCGAACCGTCCGTTCTTGACGGAGCCCGGGGGATGTCGACTGACTTACCAGGATCTGCAGCGGCAGACGGAACGAATGGCGGCGACGCTCGCGTCAATCGGCGCCGCCGCCGGAGAGCGCATCGTTCTGCAAGCGGAAAAATCTACGGAAAGCATTTTGCTATATCTTGCCGCATTGCGCATTGGCGCGGTGCTGGTTCCTCTCAACACGGCGTATACGCCGGCGGAGCTTGAATATTTCCTCAGCGACGCAAAGCCGCGCCTCGCGGTGTTCCGGCCGCAGGACAAGGAACAGCTCGAGCCGATCGCCCGGCGTGCCGGCTGCGCAAGCGTCGAGACGCTGGGGTCCACTGGCGATGGCACGCTGATGGAGCGAGTCCGCCGCCACAGCACGCCGGACCTTCCCCAAGCCGAGTTGGGTCCGGACTCGCTCGCGGCCATCATCTACACCTCCGGCACGACCGGCCGGTCGAAAGGCGCGATGCTAACGCGGCGAAATCTCGCCTCCAATGCCATGGCACTCGCCGATTGCTGGCGCTTCACACCGGATGATGTGCTGCTGCACGCCTTGCCACTGTTTCACGTTCACGGATTATTCGTCGCCATCAATACGGTCCTCGCGGCGGGAGCGAGCCTGTTGCTTCTGACGAAATTCGATGCGGGAGAGGTTCTTCGCCAGCTGCGATTCGCCAACGTCTTGATGGGCGTGCCCACCTATTACACGAGGCTTTTGCAGCAGGATGCCTTATCTCGCGAATCGACTGAGCATGTCCGCCTGTTCGTGTCGGGCTCCGCGCCGCTGCTGGCCGAAACGCATCGGGAGTTCGAGCAGCGCACGGGACACGTGATCCTCGAGCGCTATGGAATGACCGAAACCCTGATGAACACATCCAATCCGTATGAAGGACTGCGCCTTCCCGGCTCGGTTGGACGGCGGCTTCCCGGCGTGGAGGTCCGTGTGACGGGACCGGAAACGGTGGGCATGCTGGAAGTCCGCGGCCCCAACGTTTTTGCCGGCTATTGGAACGATCCGCAGAAAACCGCCGAGTCGTTCACGGCGGACGGCTGCTTCATCACCGGCGATCTCGGATCGATCGACGGATCCGGATACATCCATATCGTGGGACGCGCCAAGGACGTGGTCATCAGCGGCGGCTACAATGTCTATCCGAAGGAAATCGAAACGGAACTGGACGCAATTCCTGGTGTGATCGAAAGCGCGGTCATCGGCGTGCCGCATCCGGACCTCGGTGAAGCCGTCACGGCGATCCTCGCCGTCGCACCTGGCACCCATCTGACGGAACCGGAAATCCTCCGCGCGCTTCGGAGCCGGCTGGCCCGCTACAAAGTTCCGCGGCTTGTGCGGTTCGTCAAGGAGCTTCCCCGCAATGCGATGGGCAAGGTTCAAAAGGCCGAACTGCGCAAGATTTACCGCGGTGACAACTAGAATGGCGGAAGTTATCATGAACACACGGTTGCGCGACCAGGGAGAACGATCCAAATGAAATGTTCGATCCTCACGACGATCTGCTTGAGCCTGGGTGTGGCACTGACGGTGCGGGCCGCCGGTCCCACATCGATACCGGTGAGCGACAAATCATTCGCGTGCATCAGCAAACTGAAACCCGTGCGCGGCTTCTTTGTCGGCAATCTCAAAGGAAATATTGCGGGAACCTTGAAGGTCGCAAGGTCGCCGACCGGCGGCGTCTACCCGCCTGGTTCGGTCGTGCAACTCGTCCCCACCGAGGTCATGGTGAAGCAGCCGAAGGGGTTCAACGAGGCTACCCACGATTGGGAGTTCTTCGAACTCAATGTGTCGAAAGAAAGCTCGACAATACGCAAGCGCGGATTTGCAGAGGTCGTGAACCGGTTCGGCGGGAACTGTTTCGGGTGCCACATCAAGGCTGAGCCGAAATGGGATTTCATCTGCGAAACGGGCCACGGCTGTGACCCGATCGCATTGACGGATACCATGATCAAGGCGCTGCAGCACACCGACCCTCGATGCAAAGGTTCGGACAAGGTAAGCCCGGAAGACGCGGCTGCTCTGAAACAACTTCAGGAATTGATGCATCCCAAAGAGCCGGCGGCCCCAAAACACAGCTGACGCGGCAGATGTAAAGTCAAAACGCATCCGTCACGGAACGGCCGCGAGACTTCGATGCCCGTGGGCGTCGACCGCACGGACAGCGAAAATGACGTTGTCCTTCGAGATCGGCAGCGTCACCGATGTGGACTTACCCACGGGCTTTGCGTGCTCCCATAGGGAGTTCGTCGTCGAGCGCCACAACACTTCAAAGGATTCCGCCGACGCTGGAGCCTCCCAACTCAGCGTCGAATCGTTTTCCAGATTGGCGGTGCGCAGCGTGACCTTGGCCGGTGCCGCGGGAGCTGCGGCGAGGGCCGCGAGCGCAGCCGCATTCAAGCGCACGACGTTCGCAAGATACTTGAAATCGACGAACTTCGGCATATCGCCGTATTCGATTCCGCTCTCCGTCCGGATGTTTTGATGCTGCCGGGTGAAGTTCTCCCGATACTCGGTGAACCGAACCGCGGCGAATCCCTCCTCATTGAAGGAGACATGGTCACCGCCCCGCAGATAGCGATCGGGGCGAAAAATCAGCAACGGCTTTACCGCCGTATCGTACGCCGCGCCGGTCTCCGCGATATAGCGGGCCAGCTCGCGGGAAGCGGAGTCGCTTTCGCCGCCCCGGTCGCGGATCTTCTTCAACAGCTTGTCGTCCGCCGCGACCGGGACCCCTTCCGAGAACACGCGCACGACACCGGTGTTCTGGTCGGGATCGAGATTCCCCCCCACGATGTCGTCGTTGATCACCGCTTCGATGTTCCAGCCCTTCTGGCGCGCCATGCTCGCAAAATGCTTGCTGCCGTTCAGACCTTGTTCCTCGCCGGCCACGGTGAGAAAGATCAGCGTCGCCGGAAATTTCAGCCGGCTCAGCACGCGGGCGCACTCCAGACTCGCGGCTGTGCCGCTGCCGTCGTCATTCGCCCCGGGCGCATCGCCCTTCACATCGAACGTGTCGCCGTTGCGCGAATCGTAATGTCCGGTGATGAGGATGATTCGTTTGGCGCTTTGCGAATCGGTTCCCCTCAGCACCGCGTACACGTTCGTGATCAAGGTGGGCGAGGGTATCCGGTCGGCGGGTTGCTGGACAAAGGAATCGGTATTTACCTCGAGGCAACCGCCGCATTGCTTCGAATCGCGCTCGAACTCGGCCTTGATCCATTCGCGGGCCGCGCCGATTCCGCGCCCCGCCTTGATCGATGCCGGATCCTGCGGCGACAGCGTCGAGCGCGTGCCGAAACCTACGAGCGCGTCGATCGTGGCCTTGATCCGTGTTGCGGAGACATCTTTCAGGGCCGCCAGGATCCGGGCGTCCGGAGCAGGCTGCGGCACCGCGGAATCCGCCGCCGCTCCCCGGGTCGCGACATGGAAAAAAAGCAGAAGAGCCGCTGCGGCCGTCGAGATTCGAATGATGGCGTTCGTCACGGATTACAATCCTCCGAAAGACATCTATGAACTATGCGCCAATCGCACCCCTTCTGATGCTCATCTCCGGATTCTTGCATGCGGTGGTCAATGCAATCCTGAAATCCGGCAAGGACAAGATGTCGGGCCGGGCACTGATCGATGGCTTCAGTGCCGTGCTCGTGCTGCCCTTGGCGTTCTACGTCCCGCCGCCCGCCGGTGCCTGGAGCTGGATTGCCGCCTCGTGCGCTGTGCACCTTGTCTATGTCATCGGCCTCATCCAGGCGTTCGAAAGACTGGATATGAGCGTCGCCTATCCAATCGCTCGCGGCATCGCGCCAATTCTGGCTTCGGCGGGCGCCGTGTTGATTTTTCATGAACCGATCACGCGCGTGATCATCGTCGGCATCCTGCTGGTCAGCTCGGGGGTCGGGCTGATCGGCATGCACCGGGGCTTGAACCGACGCGCACTCGGCTGGTCGGGCCTCACGGGCGTTTGCATCGCGCTTTATACGGTCATCGACGCGCAGGGCGTCCGCGCTGCACCCAGCGCCGTCAGCTATATCGTGTGGATCTTCCTGACCATCGGGGTCGGAGTCGCGCTCATGTTCGCCCTCTGGCGCGGACAAGCTTTCCTGGCCGCTGCCGCCGATCAATGGAAACCGGGTCTTGCCGCCGGATCGCTGTCAATTCTGACCTACGGTTCGGCGCTGGTGGCCCTGCGCTGGGGCGCGACGCCGGCGCTCGCGGCCTTGCGCGAGACTTCAATCCTGTTCGCCGCCGTGATCGCGGTCGTGTTTCTCAAGGAGCGCGCGCATACGCCGCGAATCGCCGGCGTCATGCTGATCGCCGTGGGGGCGATCTGGCTGCTCACGATGAGTTGACGGGCATGAGCGCCGCGTCTGCTACCGCTTCTCCAGCGCCGCCAGCCGCGGCGCAAGGGCAGCGCCGGTCTTGGTTTGGTACACCGCGTACAACTGCTGTTTTCCCACACTGTCGACGGCGCGTGCGATCGCAACCTTGACGCAGGCACCGATGCGTTCCTGCTCATACGAACTGCGTGAATCATAGGGCTCACAAGCCTGGATGGCCGCCTTCTTGATCCGATCGTAAAGCCGGACCGCATCGGAATGCTGCGACAAATCGAGGTCAGAGAATTTGACGGTCAGTGGTTTGCCTGCCGTTTCGGATTTTGCCGGCAATGCGCCGGAACACAGCACAACGGCAGCGGCGATCAGCGCTGCCGCGAGAATGCATTTGTTCACGATCGACTCCTTTCCAATTCAGGTTTACGGGACATTCAATGCCGTCCCTGTGGATAGGACGGGAATTCCCGCAAGTTCCGGACATGGGAGGCGGATCAATCGGCCAGCTTGAGCTTCCTCAACATCGTTTCGAGGCGTGGATCCCCTTTCAGGCTGTCGAGCAAAGGGTCGTAGCGGATGCCATTCAATCCGCTGTCGCGCTGCCGGTATGAGCGCTCCAGCCACTCGAAGGCCTTGTCCCGTTCGCCCCGCCAGGCGTATACGTCAGCGATCTGGTAGGTGGAATCCGCCGCATGATCGGCAATCAGTTCCCGCAGGGCGGCTTGAGAAACGGTCTCCCGGCCGCGGGAGTAGGCCACCATCGATTGGCCCATCAGCCCGCCGACGTCGCTGCCCTTCTTTTGGAACTGGTCCAGAGATTCCGCCAACCGTCCCTCGAGCAGATCGAGTTGGCCGAGCGCCATGTGAAAGGAATAGTCGTCCTGGTTGATCGCAATCGCCCGATCCAATGCCCGGCGCGCCGCCGGATAATCATGACCGGCGGTCAAAATCAATCCGAGGTTGGCCCAGGCGTAGCTGTTCAAGGGGTCCAGCTCGATCGCACGATTCATTGCGGCCGCGGCTTCCGGTATGCGTCCGAACAGTGCGAGTCCGACTCCGTTGAGGCTCTGCGCCATGCTGTCGCCCGGCGCTATTGCAAGCACCTTTTCAATATCGGCGCGGCAGCCTTCGAAATCCAGGGTTTCGCGCTGCAGTTCGATGCGCGCACGATAGCCATCGATCAGCTGCGGCGACAGCGACAGCGCCTTTTCCGCATCCGCGCGCGCGCGTTTGAATCCCTCCTCATCCAGCGTCACATTCGCGATCTTGGTCTCGTAGTAGGACATGTTGGCATACGCGGCGGCGTAGTTCGGATCGAGCACGATCGCCCGCCGGAATATTTCCACGGCGCGCTTATAGTCCGGAAGATTGCGCCGGGCGACCAGTTGTTTGGCAAGCAGAAAAAAATTATAGGCATCGGCATTGTCGCTGCGATAGGGATCCACGACCGGCTTCGCCGCCAGGAGTTTCAACTCGAGCGCATTCACCACAGCCGTCGCGATCTGATCCTGAACCTGAAAAATGTCCTTGACGTCGCCATCGTAGGTCTGGGACCAGAGTTGCACGCCGCTGTCGGCGCGGATCAGTTGCGCCGTCACGCGCACCGTACGCCCGGAACGGCGAACGCTGCCTTGGATCAGATGTGCGACGCCCAAGGTCTTCGCGATCCGCGCCGGCGACAGCGTTTTGCCCTTGAACGAGAAGGAACTCGTTTGGCCGATCACCTGCAGACCCGGGATCCGCGCAAGACGATCGATGAGTTCCAACGTCAACCCATCGGAAAAGTATTCCTCGTCCTTGTTCTGGCTCATGTCCAGGAACGGCAGCACCGCGACGGACTTGTCGCCCGCGGAACCGGCCGCGGCAGCCAATGCCGGGACCGCAGCGGCGGCCGCCGCCGACGCCGCTTCGAGCCTGTGTCTTGTTGCAGCTTCGCGCTGCAACACATAGGCCATCATGGCGAGCGCCAGGGTTGCGGCTGTCGCTGTCACCGCCACGACCGTGCGGTTGCGCTGCACTGATTTGCGCAGCCGATAGATCATTCCTGCGGGTCGCGCCTTGATCGGTTGACCGCGCAGATGCCGGTCCAAATCATCGGCAAGCTCCGAGACGCTCGCATACCGGGCGTCAGGCTGCTCCGCCAGCATCTTGAGCGCGATCGCGTCAAGATCGCCGCGCAGCAACCGCACGAGATGTTCTTGCGATGCGTCGCGCGCCGCGCAAAACTGCCGTTCAACCTGCGAGCTGGGCTTCTTGACCTCGACCGTGGCGATGGCCTGCTGCAAGGTTCCGATCGACGCATACGATGAAAAGCGGTAAGGCCGCTTGCCGGTCAGCAATTCGTAGAACAAAACACCGAGAGAGTAGATGTCGCTGCGCGCATCAACCGGGTCGCCGTTCAGCAGTTCGGGGCTGGAGTATTCAGGCGTCAGCGCCCGGCCATAGACACTGGTCAGCTCCGCCTGGTCGTTTGCTTGCGCCTCCTCCAAAAGCTTCGCAACCCCGAAGTCCAACAGCCGCGCCTGGCCGGACTGCGTCACCAGGATGTTCGAGGGCTTGATGTCGCGATGCACGACCCGCATCTGGTGTGCATATCGCAGGGCGTCGAGAACCTGCAAGAACAGCGCGATTCGTTCGCGGATGCCGAGCTGGCGCGCGTCGCACCACACGTTGAGCGGCTGGCCTTGGACGTATTCCATCGCCAGGTACGGCAGGCCCTGCAGATCGACGCCCGCATCGTACAACCGCGCGATGTTGGGATGCTCGAGACTCGCGAGTATGTCGCGCTCCATCGAAAATCGCTGCTGCAGATCCTTGCGCATTCGCGTCAGCATCGGCAGCTTCAGTGCGACCTCGCGCTTGAACGCGCCATCGGCGCGCTTGGCGAGCCAGACTTCAGCCATGCCCCCCGCGCCGAGCAGCCGCGACAGCTCATACGGTCCCACCCGTTCGCCGGGTCTCAAAGCGCTATTGGGACCGCCGCTCTCGTCCTTTTCGAAAATGATCTTCGGCAGCGTGTGCAATCGCGCGACATCCGTCGCTGGATAATCATCGCCGAGCAAAGCCTGGCGCAATGCGCCGGCAAGCTCCTGATATTCGTTGGGCAGGGTCGCAAGCCAGGCACGCCGCCCCGCCTCATCCAACGGCAGAGCTTCGTCGAGCAAGCGGCCCATCAACGCCATTTGAAGCGAGGTCAATGCCATGGCTGTCTATCGAAGCGCCGCCGCCAGGATGAGCCTCGCCTTTTCCCAGTCGCGCCGCACGGTGCGTGCGTTTACCTGCAGCGTTTCGGCGATCTCAGCGTCGCTGTATCCGCCGAAGTAGCGCATCTGAGCCACTTTCGCCAGGCGCTTATCGGCTCTTTCCAGGGTATCGAGCGCCTCATGCACCTTGATGACGGTTTCCTCATCGCTGGTGAGGTTGGCGGCGATCTCAGTCGACAGCGTCACCGGCACTGCGCCGCCGCCGCGCTTTTTCGCCATCTGATCGCGGGCAGTGTCGACGATGACCGACCTCATGACGTGGGAGGCATAGTCAAAAAAAGCGCGGCGATCCTCGGAACGCAGTTCCTTCGCGTCCACGAACCGCAGGTAGGACTCATGTACGAGGCTGGTCGTGTCGATGACACGCTTCGGCCCGCTGATGCGCAGCCGCGCTTGGGCGAGATGATGAAGTTCCGCGTAAGCGGCCGCGAACAGCGCCTCCCGCGCGTCATTATCCCCTTTCTTCAACCGTTCGAGAAGCACCGTCAGCTGACTCATCGATTGTCCCGCGATCGTTCAACTGGCCGCGATTCAATCCAGCGCATCCAGCACATCCGCACCATTCAAGGTGCACGTCAGCGGAGCGCGCAGGTGCTGCCGCGCTCCACATCGCGTCCCGTCATTGTTTGTCGAAAACGGCAACGTCGTGGGTCGTACCACCCTTGGCGGTCTTCAGCGCCGAGTTCAGTGTCAGAACCTTACCCTTGCCGGAAATGGTGCGGGTCGTATGGCCGACCACCTTGCCCGCTTTTTTCATCTCCGATTTCACCGTCGTTCCGTTGATCTTCTGCAAGGACAAGGTGTCAAATTCAGGAGAGCCGGTGACCGCGACGTCCTTGCCGTCATAGGTAAGCGTCGCCGCCATTGAAACCGGCGACCCGTCCGCCGCGACGCCGGTGACCGTCATCTTCGTGCCGTTCGCGCTGTCGGCATAGACCCGCGTTTGGGACTTTGGCGCCCGATCCGCGCCGAACTTGGATTTCTCCAGATTCAATGTCCAGGTTCCGATGACCGGATCCGCCGCCGCGGCCGCCGATCTCACCGAGGTCATACCGAATGCGAGCATCGCGCCCACTGCAAGCATTTGAATTGGTTTATTCATGATTTTTCCCAAGGTTGTTTTAAAAATTGATTGCGATCCCCGCCGGCAGGAGCCCCGGCGAGGGTCATGAAGCGAGTATGCGCCCGCGGTCCGCGATACGAAAGATTCTAACCGGCGAGGCCCGCGATGCGCTGCGCTTGAACCCGCAGCAGCCGGCCAAAACCATGCGTGTCGAAGAATCGCTCGAGCATCGCGGTGTCGGGCGCACGCGGCTTCAGATCATCGAGACTCGCCTGCAGCGGAATGTCGCAAACGATCCCGGTCAACCGCCGGGCAAAATAGGCCGCTTCCTTATGCGCGCGAAGTTTCGCGGCAATACCGGCGGCACCGCGAATTTTCAGCTGCGCAACCGTGTCGATGCCCGCATACAGCTCATCCAAGGTGGCAAAGACCTGAAACAGCTCGCCGGCGGTTTTCTTGCCAATGCCCGGCACCCCGGGGATGTTGTCGACGCTGTCGCCGGTGAGGGCGAGAAAATCGGCGATGCGCTCCGGCACCACCCCGAAGCGTGGCCCGATGTCGTGATAGTGGTAGCGCGCGTTGCACGTGTAATCCCAGAACACATCACCGTCGCGCACCAATTGCGACAGATCCTTGTCCCGGGTGACCAGGACGCTTTGCAGACCGGCTGCGCGTGCACGGCTGGCGAGCGTACCGATGATGTCGTCCGCTTCGTATTCGTCGTGCGCGAATTCGGCGAGACCCAAGTGGCGGCAGAACTCACGGCAGAAGGCAAACTGGCGTGCGAGGTCCTGCGGCGGCGACTCGCGATTGGCCTTGTAGGCGGGGTATATCCGGTTCCGAAAGGAGGTTTCGCTGCGCAAACTGGTGTCGAATGCGACCCCGATGCGCTCAGGCCTGACTTGCTCCACCAAATCCGACAAAAACCTCGCAAATCCGTACAAGGCGTGCGTTGCATTGCCGTCCGAATCGACCATATCCGACGGCATGGAATAGTAGGCCCGGAAGATAAAATAACTGGCGTCGATGAAATGCACGACGCCGGGTTGGCCGGGCCGGTTCACATCCGCCAGCGCTGGATACGTTCGTGCAGGGGGCTGTGGCGCGGGAAATGCGCCAGCAAGTACTCCATCTGATCGGCCAGAACCCGCCGTCCTTTCAGGAAAATGTACTCAGCGTAGGTCGGCGTGAACGGCACCGCCAGAAGCTGCATACCCGCCTGTTCGGGTGTGCGGGAGGCCTTCGCGTTGTTGCAACGCCGGCAAGCCGTTACGACGTTGTTCCAGGCGTCTTGGCCGCCCCGGCTGAACGGCGTCACGTGGTCGCGCGACAGCAGGCTGTAGGCCAGCCGCGATCCGCAGTAAAGACAAAGGTAGGCGTCGCGCCGGAACAAAGTCTGATTGTTCAGCGGCGGCGTGTAGGCGGCTCCCCGCAGATTTCCCGGGTTGCCCGTATGGCCGACCGTGGCGATGATGGAATTCACATCGACCACGGTCCGGGCGCCAGTCTTGGCGCAGGTTCCGCCATAGAGCCGGTACAGGAAACTGCCGCAGGTATAGGCCACCTGGTCAGTGTGATAGAGCCGGGCCGCTTCCTTGTAATCCACCCATTCCAGCGGCATACCCGACACATCGGTGCGCAGAATCTGCTGCGACAAGGAAACCGAGTGCGGGGCGCCGGCCGCATCCTCATGCCATTCCATCAGCTCGTCTTTCGGATCGATTTCAGATCTCATGATTCATGGAGTTTATGCTAGTACAAAGATAAGCGAGGCTTGTGCCATAATTCAACGCTTTTGGGGGAGATCGGTTCATGGCTGTCATCGTTGGAGTGCTTACGGAGACCGTACCCAACGAGACCCGTGTCGCCCTGGTTCCGGAAATCGCGACCAAGCTGAAAGCAGCGGGCGCGCGCGTGCTGATGCAGGCGGGCGCCGGCGTAGCATCCCAGTTCCCGGACGCCGGTTACAAAGACGCCGAATTTGCGGAACCCGGCGCCATTTTGCCCCAATCCGACATTTTGCTCACAGTCCAACCCTTGAACCTTACACAAATCGCGGCCCTGAAACCCGGTGCCGTGGTGGTCGGCTTCATGCAGCCGTACGCGAAGCCCGAGTTCGTGCGAGCGCTGAAGGACCGAGGCATCACCAGTCTTGCCATGGAATTCGTGCCGCGCATATCGCGCGCGCAGTCGATGGACGCCCTTTCCTCCCAGGCCTCGATCGCCGGCTACAAGGCCGTATTGATGGCCGCAAGCACCTTGTCCAAATTCCTACCCATGCTGACGACCGCCGCCGGCACAATCCGGCCGGGCTCGATCCTCGTCATCGGCGCGGGTGTCGCGGGGCTTCAGGCCATCGCCACGGCCAAACGCCTCGGCGCCGTGGTTGAGGCATATGACGTGCGCAGCGCAACCAAGGACCAGGTCAAGTCCCTGGGCGCGAAGTTCGTCGACACCGGCGTTTCGGCGGAAGGCGCGGGCGGCTACGCGCGCGAACTCACCGATGAGGAAAAGGCCAAGCAAAAAGAGATTCTGGATGCCCGGATCGCGGCGGCCGACGCCGTCATCTCAACCGCCTCCGTGCCGGGCCGCGCGGCGCCGCGCATCATCAGCAAAGCAACGGTGGAGCGCATGAAGGCCGGCTCCGTGATCATCGACATCGCAGCGGAACAAGGCGGAAATTGCGAACTGACGCGCGCCGGCGAGACGGTCATCCATAACGGCGTCAAGATCGTGGGTCCGATCAATCTCCCCGCACAGCTGCCTTACCAT
>Ga0209068_10001472_pt1 | contig 11756 bp, 8 predicted proteins | sample ColStrG_CSR_2012_FD_187200 | JGI IMG/M metagenome (GOLD analysis project Ga0209068, IMG submission 187200) | Freshwater sediment microbial communities in response to fracking from Pennsylvania, USA - Cold Stream Run_MetaG_CSR_2012 (SPAdes)... | ecosystem: Environmental > Aquatic > Freshwater >...
CACGGTCAACCTGCCGCACGGCACCGGTAAGACGGCCCGGGTCGCGGTATTCGCAGTCGGTGAGAAAGCCGAGCAGGCCCAAGCCGCCGGCGCCGACATCGTCGGCAGCGACGACCTGATCGAGAAGATTCAGGGTGGCTGGCTGGAATTCGACGCCGCGATCGCGACGCCGGACCAGATGGCCAAGGTCGGCCGTATCGCCCGGATCCTGGGCCCGCGCGGACTGATGCCGAACCCCAAGACCGGCACCGTCACCCCCGACGTCGCCAAGGCAGTGAGCGAGATCAAGGGCGGCAAGATCAACTTCCGGGTGGACAAGCAGGCCAATCTGCACTTTGTCATCGGCAAGGCGTCCTTCGACGAGAAGAACCTGGCGGAGAACTACGGCGCGGCCCTCGACGAGGTGCTACGGCTCAAGCCGTCTTCGTCGAAGGGCCGTTACCTGAAGAAGATCGTCGTGTCGACGACGACGGGCCCGGGCATTCCGGTCGACCCCGCCGTCACCCGCAACTTCTCCGAGGCGTAACTTTTTCCCGCGAGCAGCCGCAAAAGCCCCTTTTTGGTCGGCGTGTCGGGAGCTTTTGCGTCTGCTCGGCGGGGAGCTTCACCCGCCGCACTCGGCGATGCGTCGCCGCAGGAAGTCACGGCCGGGCTCAGAACCGTTTGACTCCAACGCCGTTCGGTACCAGGTGAGAGCTTCGGTGGGCCGCCCCGCGCGCCGCAATAGATCGGCCCGCACTGTCGCGACGAGGTTGGAGGGGGCCAACCGGGGATCATGCGCCACGATCTCCAGCGCGACCAGACCGGCATCGGGGCCGTCGCGGAACCCCACCGCGAGCGCGCGGTTGGCGCGTACCACCGGCGAGTCGGTCAGCTGCACGAGCCGGTCATAGGCCGCGCAGATGGTGGTCCAGTCGGTCTGCGCCCATGAGGGTGCCGTCGCGTGCAGCGCCGCGATGACTGCCTGCGGCAGGTATCGGCCGGTCGATCCCTCAGCCAACCGCAACCGGTCCAGGCCGCGGGCGATCCGGCCGCGGTCCCACCGGAGCCGGTCCTGGTATTCGAGTGGCACCAGCGCCCCGGCGTCGTCGACCCGGGTGGCTCGCCGCGAATCATGCAGCAGCATAAGGGCTGCCAAGGCATGCGCCTCCAGCTCGCTCGGCATCAGCGCGCACAACTCCCCGGCCAGCCGGACTCCTTCATCGCAAAGTTCGTCACGAACCGCAGTGGGGCCCGACGTCGACCAATACCCCTCGGTGAACACTGAGTAGATGCAACTGAGCACGTGCGGCGTGCGCTCGGGGAGCAGCTCGGGGGGCGGCACCCGCAACGGAATGTTGGCGTGCCGGATCTTGTTTTTGGCGCGAGTAATTCGCTGGCCGACGGCCGTCTCGGTCTGCAGTAGCGCGCGGGCGATCTCGGCGACGCTCAACCCGGACACCAACCGCAGCGTCAGCGCCAGTTGCGAGTGCCTGTCCAGCGCCGGGTGCGCGCAGGTGAACATCATCCGCAGCTCGTCGTCGCGCACCTGATGCGGCACGTCCGGACGGTCGGTGTGCGCGTTAATGTCGTCCAACACCGCTGCCAATTCCTTCCCCGGACGCACCGACTCGCGGCGTAGCCGATCCCGGGCGCGGTTGCGGCCGACCGTCACCAACCAACCGCCGGGATTGTCGGGGACACCGTCGCGAGGCCAGGTACGCAGCGCCTCGGCGCAGGCTTCCTGGACGGCGTCTTCAGCGACAGTGAGGTCGCCGGACCATCGCGCGAGCGCGGCGACGGTGGGCCCCCACTCCCGCCGGAAGACGCCGTCCAGGTTGGTCATTCGCAGGGTTTACAGTCCCGCTACACCAGCCAGCTGCCGCACCACCACGGTAGAAGCGGGGATCATCGACGCGACCTTTACGGCCTCGTCGCGGTCGGCGGCGCTAAGCACGTAGAAGCCGTTAGCGACTTCGGCGCCTTCGACGTATGGCCCATCAGTGATGAGGACCTCGCCGTCGCGTACCCGAACCGTGGTCGCGGTCGACGGCGGATGCAGGCCGGCGCCGGACCGGATGTGCTGACCCGCCGCGGCCCCGAACTCCTGGTGCCGCGCCGCCATGGACTCCCACTGCGCAGAGCCCGGCTCCACCGCGTGCTCCGCCGGCTCCAGCAGCAGCGCGATCCAGTTGGTGCCCTCAAGCGGCTGGGGTTCGGGCCCGGGTCCGGCCATCGGCCAGATCTCCACCGCGCCGGACTTGGCCGCCGGGATGTCGCGGGCCAGCGCCAGTGCCTCGTCCAGATTCTCGGCTTCGAATACGTAATAGCCGCCCGCTACTTCGGCGCCTTCGGCGAATGGGCCGTCCGTGATGACCGGTGCGTCCGGACCGCCGGTGATCTTCACCGCGGTCGCCGCCGACGTCAGGGCATCTCCGGCGCGGATCGCCGATGCGGCTTTGGCATTGAAGCTCTGGTAGGCAGCCATCTCCGCTTCCCACTCTTGTGGGGTGCGGTCTTGTTCCCTGCTGATCAACAAAGCGAAGTACTGCATTTGTGGTTCACCTCCGGTAATGAGCGAAACCCTGTGTTCCACTCTCTACCTTTTAGACGAATAACGCTCGCACAATCCGACAGGCTTAAGACGGCTGAGACGACTCAAGCCAGCCGCCTCCGGGCTTGACCAGATCCGGCGAAGTTTCTCGTCAACTCAGCGATCACCTGATCCCAGAGTTCTTTGGGCAAATCGTGACCCATGCCATCGATCCACACCATCCGAGCGCCGTGGATGGCGCGGGCGACCGAGCGTCCGCCGATCGGCCGCATCAGCTTGTCGGCGCGCCCGTGGATCACCACGGTCGGTGCGATGATCCGCCGGTCGTGATGCAGCAGGCTGCCGCTGCCCAGGATCGCGCTGAACTGCCGGGCGACGCCCCACGGGTTGTGATTGCGGTCGTAGCTCTCGGCGGCGTCGGCGCGGACGTCCTCGTCGGGCATGGGGTAGCCCGGACTGCCGATGATCTTGCTGACGCGGACCGCGTTTTCGATGATGGCGTCCCGCGGAGCATGCGGCGGCGGGCCTTTGATGAGCGCCAGCAGGGCCTGCGGGGCCGGTGGTGGCAGGAACGCGCGATTGTTGCTGGAGAAAATGATGCCCAGGCTCTTGGTCCGCTCGGCGAATCGTGCGGCGAAGACCTGCGCGATCATGCCGCCCATCGACGCCCCGATGACGTGGGCCGTCTTGATGCCCAAGTGATCCAGCAGGGCCGCACCGTCGTCGGCCATGTCCTCCAGCGTGTATGCCGCCTTGCTGGGCAGACCAAGCCAAGACCGGATCAACCGCGTCACCAGCGGCTGCCCCAAGCTGCGATGATCGATCTTGGAGGATAGGCCAATATCCCGGTTGTCGTAGCGGATGACGCGTAGGCCCAGACGGACCAGCCTCTCGCAGAACTCGGTGCGCCACAGCACCATTTGGGCGCCCAGGCCCATGATGAGTAGCACGGGTGGGTCGTGGAAGTCGCCCATGTCCTCGTAGTAAAGATTCACGTCGCCTTTTGTGGTACGTGAAGTTGCGGTGCCGCTGCGAACCTCCACGCCCTAGACCTCCACGTCGGTCTGGTGTTCGCGCGCGACCTCGACCATGAAGTTCGCGAAGTACCCCGTCAGCTGCGGATCGGACATCATCTGCCACTTCGGCGCCAGCAGCTTCATATAGCGCTCCACGTAGAGGAACTGTTTGCCGATCAGTACCAGCTCGCGGGGAAGTTTGACGTCGTAGGCGTCGGCGAGCGTCGACAGCTGCCGGCCGATGTCGGCGTAGGACATATCGCCCAGCGACGTCATGGTCAGCGGTGTGGCGAAGCTTTCCAGGTCTTTGGCGGCCTCGGCCTCGGGCTTCATGGTGCCGACCGCCCCCATCAGCACGACGATTTTGCCGGCCGCCGCGTGGTCCTTTTTTACCAGCAGGGCGTGCACCAGCTCGCGCAACAACCAACGGGTACGGGGATCGATGCGGCCCATGATCCCGAAGTCGAAGAAGACGATGCGGCCCCGGTCATCGACGTAGAGGTTGCCCGCGTGTAAGTCGCCGTGGAACAGCCCGTGCCGCAGGCCGCCCTCGAACACCGAGAACAGCAGCGCCTTCACCAGCTCGGTGCCGTCGAAACCGGCCTTGCGGATGGCGGCGGCATCGTCGATGCGGAGGCCCTGGATACGCTCCATCGTCAGCACCCGCTCGCCGGTGAATTCCCAATACACCTGCGGCACACGGATATTCTTGCCCAGCGGCGAGGCGTGCATATGGGAAACCCACGCGTCCATCGACTGCGCCTCGAGGCGGAAGTCCAGTTCTTCGGCCAGGTTGTCGGAGAAGTCGGCCACCACGTCTTGCGCCGAGAGCCGACGCCCCAGCTTTGCCAGTTCGACGGCTTGGGCGAAGCGTTGCAGGATCTGCAGGTCGGCGGCGACCCGGCGGCGGATGCCCGGCCGCTGGATTTTGACGACGACCTCCTCGCCGGTGTGCAGCGTCGCGTAGTGCACCTGCGCGATGGACGCCGACGCGAACGGCTCTTCCTCGAAGGTGGCGAACAGCTCGGACGGGTCGCCGCCAAGCTCCTCGGCGAGGAGCTTGTGCACCTCGCCCGTGTCGGCGGGTGGCACCCGGTCGAGCAGGCCGCGGAATTCGCGCGATAGCGATTCGCCGAACGCCCCGGGGCTGGAGGCGATGATCTGTCCGAACTTCACATATGTCGGCCCCAGGTCGGCGAACGTCTGCGGGATCTGTTTGATCACCTTTTGCTGCCAACGACCCTTGCCCGTCAGCCCGGTGACGACGCGAGCGGCGGTGCGGGTGAGCTGCCAGCCGGTGACGGCTACCCGGGCCGCTTCGACGGGCAACGGCACCCGGTCAAGCCTGGCCACCTCGCGGTGTTTGGTAGAACTCATCTATGCAGTGTGCCAAACCGGCAGAATCAAGTCCCAATTGCTGCGAGCCCGCTCACCCCTGCTTACCTCTTCCAGGGCTGGACCCACCCCTGGATCTCCCAGTTCTCCAGCCCGGCAATCAGTTCGTACATGGTGGCGCCGTCGATGCTTTCCCGGATGATGTCGGCGTGGCCGGCGTGCCGGGCCAGTTCGTTGATCACGTGCAGGATCACCCAGCGCACCGACCAGGCCTTCTGGTCCTTCGGGAACCACGGAATGTCGTGCGGAACGGGCACCGCGGCGCCGAGGTCGGCCGTCTCCACCAGCCGCAGTGACGTCGCGTTCTGCGTCTCGAACGCGCGCAGCAGGCCGGCCAGCGTCTCGTCGGGCCGCATCACGTGTTGGTCCCCGTATTCCTTGGAGACCTCCTCGAATGGCCTGGGGTCTTTCGCCGGCGCCTCCGGGGCGGCGGCCACCCTTGCCATCCAGCTGCGCTGCATCCCGGTGACGTGTTTGACCAGCCCGCCGACCGATAGCGCGCTGACGCTGGGGGACGAGCGGGCCTGTTCGTCGGACAGGCCGTAGGAAACCGCGAAGAAGGCGCTCTGGTGGAACGCCAGGTATCCACGCAGGGCGCTGCGTTCGTCGGCGGCGGGTGGCGCAAGTGCGGGCATTGTCAGTCCTCTCGGTAGACGGTGCGCTGATCGGGGCCCAACAATGAGCTTTCCAGCAATGGGTGACAGCTGTCCGTGGCGAGCGTTAACGACATACCGCTTTGCCGGGTCGGCGGCCCGCCGTAAGGTGCGGGCATGCGGGTGACCTCGGCGCGATCGAGCGCGCTATTCGTCGGCCCGGAAGACGCGCCCCTACAGCTTGTCCGCGTCACCGTCGAAGGGTGCACCGAGCGGACACGGCTGCATCTCGACGGCGAGGGTCTGCGCGGCGAGGCGGTCGCCGAGGCCGGCCAGGAGGTCGTCGAGGTTCCGGTCACCGTCGACCGTCCGGTCGTAGGTCAGCGGCGAACCGCGCGGGTACGCGCCGGCACCCAGGCTGAGCTCACTTTTGAATTCACCATTGCCGAGCCCGGCTGGACGATGTTCATGGTCAGCCACTTCCACTACGACCCGGTCTGGTGGAACACCCAGGCCGGCTATACCAGCGAGTGGACCGAGGACCCGCCGGGCCAGGCTCGGCAGACCAACAGCTTCGAGCTGGTGCACGCGCATCTGGAGATGGCGCGCCGCGAGCCCGAGTACAAGTTTGTGCTGGCCGAAGTGGACTATCTCAAGCCGTACTGGGACATCCGTCCCGAGGACCGCGCCGACCTGCGCCGGTTCATTGCCGAGGGTCGTGTCGAGGTAATGGGCGGCACGTATAACGAACCGAACACCAACCTGACCAGCCCGGAAACGACGATTCGCAACTTTGTGCACGGCATCGGGTTTCAGCGTGGCGTCCTGGGCGCCGACCCGGCGACCGCGTGGCAGCTCGATGTGTTCGGCCACGACCCGCAATTTCCCGGGATGGCCGCCGACGCCGGCTTGACGTCGAGTTCCTGGGCCCGGGGACCGCATCATCAGTGGGGTCCGGCCCAGGGCGACGGTGACGTCGAGCGCATGCAGTTCAGCAGCGAGTTCGAGTGGATTTCGCCGTCTGGCCGCGGGCTCCTCACCCATTACATGCCCGCGCACTATTCGGCGGGTTGGTGGATGGACTCGTCGACGTCGCTGACCGAGGCGCAGGACGCCACCTACGAGCTGTTCGATCAGCTCAAGAAGGTCGCGCTGACCCGCAACGTGCTGCTGCCGGTCGGTACCGATTACACGCCACCGAACAAGTGGGTCACCGCGATTCACCGCGATTGGGCGGCGCGGTATACCTGGCCTCGGTTCGTGTGTGCGCTACCGCGGGAGTTCTTCGCAGCCGTGCGCGCGGAATTGGCCGAGCGCGCAACCGTGGCGTCGCCGCAAACCCGCGACATGAACCCGATTTACACCGGCAAGGACGTGTCGTACATCGACACCAAACAGGCCAACCGGGCCGCCGAGAACGCCGTGCTGCATGCCGAGCGTTTCGCTGTGTTCGCGGGGCTCATGACCGGCGCCGAGTACCCGCAGGCGGCGTTCGCCAAGGCGTGGGTGCAGCTGGCCTACGGCGCACACCATGACGCCATTACCGGCTCGGAGTCCGATCAGGTCTACCTGGACCTGCTGACCGGCTGGCGCGATGCCTGGGAGCTGGGTTGCGCGGCGCGCGACAACTCGCTGGCGGCGCTTTCGGCCGCGGTGACGATTCCGGACGTTCCCGAGCAGGCTTCCCAACAGGCACTCGTGGTGTGGAATCCGTTGACGCAGCCCAGGACTGACATCGTCACCGCCCGGCTTGACCCACCCCTGGCGGCGGGGGTGCGGGTGTTTGACCCGGATGGCGCCGAGTTGCCCGCGCACGTCGAGGACGACGGGCGGTCGGTTACCTGGCTGGCCGAGAATGTTCCGTCGCTGGGCTGGCGGGCCTACCGGCTGCTGCCCGCTGGCGCGGCATCGGGCTGGGAATCGTTGACCGGCAACGAGATTGCCAACGAGCACTACCGGTTGGCCGTCGATCCAGCACGCGGTGGGGCGGTCCGGTCGCTGGTCCATGATGGCCGCGAGCTGATCGCCGACGGGCGGGTGGGCAACGAACTCGCCGTCTACGAGGAATATCCGTCGCACCCGACCCAGGGCGAGGGGCCGTGGCACCTGCTGCCCAAGGGGCCGGTGGTCTGCTCGTCGGAATCGCGCGCTCAGGTGCGGGCCTTCCATGGCCCGCTCGGTCAACGGCTGGTCGTGCACGGCCGGATCGGCAAGTTGCTGCGCTACACCCAAACCCTCACGCTGTGGCGCGGCGTAGACCGAGTGGACTGCAGCACCACCATCGACGAGTTCACCGGGGAAGACCGCTTGGTGCGACTGCGCTGGCCATGTCCGGTGCCGGGCGCGATGCCGGTCAGTGAAGTGGGCGACGCTGTCATCGGGCGCGGTTTTGCCTTGCTGCATGACGGAACTCAATCGGTGGATACCGCCCAGCACCTGTGGACGCTGGATAACCCGGCCTACAGCTGGTTCGGGCTGTCCACGGCGGCCCGGGTCCGGGTCGGCAGCACCGCTGTGCGGGCGATGTCGGTGGCCGAAGTGGTGTCGCCGTCCGAGGAGATATCCGGCCCGATGGCGCGCGATCTGATGGTCGCGCTGGTCCGCGCCGGTGTCACGGCTACCTGCAGCGGCGCCGACAAGCAGCGCTACGGCCACCTCGATGTCGACTCCAACTTGCCCGACACGCGCATCGCGCTGGGCGGGCCGACCCGCAACGCGTTCACGAAAGCCCTACTGGTCGAGGCCGACCCGGCGTACACCGCCGAGCTGGACCGGCAGCTGGCCAAGACGGGCCGGGCCAGGGTGTGGGTGCCGGCGGTGACACCATTGGCGGCGGTCTGGGTGCCGGACGCCGACCTGCGACATCCGCGCGCGCTGCCGGTGCTGGTGATCGACGGCTCGGACGAGAAAAAGCTGAACGCGGCGATCGCGTCTGTCGCGGACGACCTTGCCGACGCCGAGATCGTCGTTGCCCAAAAAGCGCCGTCGGAAGCGGAACCCTTCGAAAGCCGCACCGTGGCAATATTCAACCGCGGAGTGCCGAGCTTCGCCGTCGACCCGGAAGGCACCCTGCATACCGCCCTGATGCGGTCGTGCACCGGCTGGCCGTCCGGCACCTGGATCGACGAACCGCGCCGCACCGCGCCCGACGGCTCGAACTTCCAACTCATGCACTGGACACAGGTTTTCGACTACGCGCTCGTCTGCGGGGACGGCGACTGGCGACAGGCCAAGATCCCAACTCGCAGTGCGCAATTCTCCAACCCCCTGATCGCGGTGCCACAACTCGGCCGGCCGCGAGACAAGGCGCCCCGCCTGGCGCCGGTCGGTTCGCTGCTGCAAGTCGAGCCGGCCGACTCGGTGCATCTGGGCGCCCTCAAGGCGGCCGGTAACCCGATGGCGGCCGGCAGCGCTGATTCCGTCGACCCCAGCGCTATAGCGTTGCGCCTGGTGGAAACCACCGGTGCGGGTGCCCGCGTCGCCATCGGGTCGGAGCTCGGCAAGGTACGCAGTCTCCAGCTCGCCGACCTGCTGGAAAAACCGACACAGCGCAAACGATCGATCGACCTGCATGGTTACCAGGTGGCCACCGTGCTGGCGCGGCTCGAAATGCCGAGGACGGCTTCGGATTCCGGAGCTGCGCTGGCTCCGTATGCCGAGGCGGCGCAGCCGCTCTACGCGCGCTATTGGCTGCACAATCGCGGCCCCGCCCCCCTGGGCGGGCTGCCGGCCGTCGCCCACCTGCACCCGCAGCGGCTGACCGCCGAACCGGGCGGCGAGGTGCTGCTGCGCCTCATCGCGGCCAGCGACAGCAGTGATTCGGAGCTAGGCGGCGAGGTGGCAGTGGTGTGTCCTGTGGGCTGGTCGGCCACTCCCGCCGAACTGCCGTTCACGCTGGGCAGCGGCGAGTACCTGGAAGCCGATGTGTCGCTGGCGATTCCGGCCCGCACGAAGCCCGGGGTGTATCCGGTGCGGGCGCAGTCGCGCATCAGTGGGGATAACGTGCCGGCGGCGTGGCGGCAAGTTGTCGAGGACGTGTGCGTCGTCGAGGTCGGTGCGGGCCACGAGGCGGAGCTGGTCTACCTCGTCGACGGGCCCGCCGAGATCACGCTGACCGCCGGCGAAACGGGGCGGCTGGTCGTCACGATCGGTACGCACGCACGCGCCGACTTGGCGCTGGAGGCACACCTGATCAGCCCGTGGGGCACCTGGGAGTGGATGGGCCCGGCCGCGCTCGGCGCCGAGCTGCCCGCCCGCGGCAAGGTTGAACTCGGCTTCGACGTGACCCCGCCGGCGTGGCTGGAACCCGGTCAGTGGTGGGCGTTGGTCCGGGTCGGCTGCGCCGGCACGTTGGTCTACTCGCCGACGGTGAAGGTGACCGTCACGTGAGCGCCCACCCGGTCGCAACCGTCGCCGGCACCCCGATTCCGGTAACTGAAGTCGACGCACGCGAAGCGCGGTTGCGCAGCGGTCGGCTCGCGGCCGCGTTGCCGGCCAGCGGCACCAGCGAGGGACGCCAACTACGGCGTTGGCTGACGCAGCTGATCGTGACCGAGCGGGTGCTCGCCGCTGAGGCGGCCGCGCGCGGCCTGACCGCGGTGACCTGCGCGGCAGCACCTCCCGAGGCCGAACTGTTGCCCGATGTCACGGCCCGGCTGGAGATCGGCAGTGTCGCCGCGGCCGCGCTGGCGGACCCGCGCGCGCGAGCGCTGTATGCCGATGTCACCGCGGCTGTCCAGGTCAGCGACCATGCCGTGGCCGACTACCACGCCCGCAACCCGCTCCGCTTCGCCGCGCCGAGCGTAGGCCGGCATGGCTGGCGTGTCCCGTCCCTTGTGGAGCCGCCGCTGGCGCAGGTGCGGTCCGCGATCACCGAGCATCTGCGGGCCGCCGCACGGCGACGTGCTTTCCGGATGTGGCTGGACGAACGCCGGGTTGCACTGGCGCAGCTGGCCCCCGGCTACGAACATCCCGGCGACCCGCGCCAACCCGACAACACCCATCGGCACTGATGCTGACGCTCTGCCTCGATATCGGCGGCACCAAGATCGCCGCCGGACTGGCCGACCCGGACGGCGTACTTGTGCACACCACCGTCCGCCGCACGCCGGCTGCAGCTTCGGCCGAGCAGGTGTGGGCAGCCGTCGCCGCGACGATCGCCGAAGCGTTGCGCGCGTCCGACGGCTCGGTCGCTGCGGTCGGGATAGCCGCGGCCGGCCCGATCGACCTGGACAGCGGGAGCGTCAGCCCGATCAATATCCCGTCCTGGCACGGCTTTCCGCTGCGCGACAGGGTCGCAACCGCAGTGCCCGGCGTGCCGGTAGAACTAGGCGGCGACGGCGTGTGCATGGCGCTGGGCGAACACTGGCTTGGAGCAGGTCGCGGTGCGCGGTTCCTGCTGGGCATGGTGGTATCCACCGGTGTGGGTGGCGGATTGGTGCTCGACGGCGCCCCGTACCCGGGTCGCACCGGCAACGCCGGGCACGTCGGCCACGTGGTGGTCGAACCGGACGGCGAGCGGTGTACCTGCGGAGGGCGCGGCTGCGTCGAGACCGTTGCGGCCGGTCCGTCGATGGTCCGCTGGGCGCGGGCCAATGGATGGTCAGCACCGCCCGACGCCGGCGCAAAGGAGTTGGCCGACGCTGCGGCCAGTGGGGATGCTTTGGCGCTGGCCGCGTTTCGCCGTAGCACCACCGCGCTCGCGAGGATGATTGCTTCGGTGGCCGCGGTATGCGATCTGGACCTCGTCGTCATCGGTGGGGGAGTGGCCGGGTCCGGCCCGCTGCTGTTCGAACCGCTACGCACGGCGCTGGCGGACTACGCCCGGCTGGATTTTCTGGCCGGCTTGCGGGTGCTGCCGGCCCAGCTGGGTGCCGAGGCTGGTCTGGTCGGTGCGGCGCGGCTCGCAGGAGTTAAGCGAGGCGAGTGAGGAGGCCAGCCTGAAATCGGCGGCGCTCCAATTGCCTGACTCTTCGCGACTACACGCCGATATTGCGCCTGATTTCGGGCTGAGCGGCACGATTGTCGCGATGAGGTGGGCAATTCCACCGTCGACTCGTCCACTGACCCGTGTGGCCGATGTGGCGTCGACTCCGGCGCGTTGACCGCCGTTTTGGCTGATCGCGCAGGCCGCGCTATCCTTGGCGCTGATCCACCGAAGACCGTCGGTCACCGAGCAATCGGTTGAAGGTCCGGGAACATCCCGGCGGCCCACGCAGG
>Ga0209068_10001473_pt1 | contig 11754 bp, 12 predicted proteins | sample ColStrG_CSR_2012_FD_187200 | JGI IMG/M metagenome (GOLD analysis project Ga0209068, IMG submission 187200) | Freshwater sediment microbial communities in response to fracking from Pennsylvania, USA - Cold Stream Run_MetaG_CSR_2012 (SPAdes)... | ecosystem: Environmental > Aquatic > Freshwater >...
CACCAACGATGAAGATTCGACGCTCTCGTGTACTGGAGAATCACAAGGGCTTAGTGAGCGAACTTTACTTAGGGCGAGAAGAGAGCGAGTAAAGCCCACTTGCGCGAAAACGTCGATGGTGGGCGCGTGCGGCTCGATTGCGGGAGCATGGCTGCGCGCATCTTCTTTCTCGCGGCTGCTGTCCAGTTGGTTTAAGATGCCGGAGACGCGGCTGTGGGATTCCCCCAAGCCCACCAGGGACAGGGCGCAAACCGCCATAAACACGAAAATGCCAACCGCGATAATCATACTTTGCTCCCCGCTGAATTGCTCGACCAAATGCTTCACACTAAAAACTTTGCCCGGCCCATTGAACTAGTTCCCCTGTTTCAGGAACGGATCTGGGGCCGCCAAAATCTAGCGCCGTTCTACACAAATCTCGCTGTAAAGCATCCTATCGGCGAGGTTTGGTTCACCTTTAAAGACAACCGGACCAGGGCCGGCGAGCGCCTCGCGGATTTGATCGGCGAGCATCCTGAGATCTTAGGATCGGCGTTCGCTCCCGGCTATCCCGGCGTATGCCCCTTACTCGTTAAGTTTCTGTTTACCAGCGAGCGGTTATCGGTGCAAGTACATCCGCGCGACGACTACGCGCACGAGCATCATCAGAGTTTGGGAAAAACCGAGGCTTGGTACGTGATGGCCGGCGAACCCGATTCACAGGTGGCGGTCGGGTTTAAGGAGAAACTGACGGCGCAACGCATGGAGCAAGCGGCTCGCTCGGGCGAGATCGAAAGTTTGCTCGATTGGCGGCCCGTCAAAGCCGGCGACTTGATTTTTGTGCCGGCGGGCACGGTTCACGCCATCGGCGCCGGCATGACCATCTGCGAGGTGCAGCAGAATTCCGATATTACGTACCGCTTGTACGACTACGGCAGGCCGCGCGAACTGCACCTGGAGCACGGCATCAATGTCTCGGATCTTGGGCCGCATCATGACCGCACTGAGCTGCGGACTCTGGGCCCCGGCCGCGAGGAGTTGGTGGTCTGCGATTATTTCCGTATCGAGCGTTTGAAGGTGGCCGAATCGATTCACTTTGCCGGCGGCGCGCCCTATTACTCGTTGTTGACCTGCATAAAGGGTAGTGGCCAGATCGCGGGCGAGTCTTTTGCCGCCGGCCAGTCTTGGCTCGTTCCGGCAAAGAGCGACGGCTTTTTGCTACAGGGAGCGGAATCGGAATGGATTCTGACCTACACAGCCGTTTCTAGTGGGGCGGGACCGCTCTAGGCAGAGCGCCTGGATCCCCAAAAGCTGACCAGCGGGTAAACAAGCCCCAACGCCACCGATACGATCACACTTCCGGTCGATCGCCAAAAGCCAAACGCCAGCAGCATAAAACCGAGCCCGCGCGAACCTTGCTCCAGCCATATCGCCCGGCGCTTCGCGGAAGCGTCGCTGTCTAACCATTCAGCAGCACTGACTGGCGCTCTGAGCCGCCTGTTGCGAAAGAACAAAAAGCCCGCCAGCGCAATTTGGCCTGCCAGCAACACGCACAAGCCGGGCCGAATCGCCGGCCATTGCGTGTTCCACAGAAGCAGCGCGATCAGCGCGGCAACCAGCAGCGCGAAGCGCATCCTTTTCCGATTGCGCGCCTGCGAATCCGCCATGAGCTTCCGCACTTCGTTGTATTCGATATCATCGCTCACGCCTCCAGCTTAGCCCCCGCCATCTCATTCGAAAAAAGTCTAGGGCGCAACGCCGCGCAACGCATCTAACTAGCGTGCGAATTCTTCTCTACAGCGGCAAAGGCGGTGTCGGCAAAACCAGCGTAGCCGCCGCCACTGGCGTCCATCTGGCCGAGCACGGCAAAAAGACCCTCGTGATGAGCGTCGATCCCGCGCATAGTCTCGCCGATTCCTTCGATCTCGAAGACACTCTCTTTCACGGCAATACTTCCGACCCCATCAAGATCGCCGACCACCTCTTCCTGCAAGAGGTCAACATCAATCACGAACTCAAACGCCACTGGCGCGAGATCTCAACCTACATCACGTCCGTCCTCCGCACCACGGGCTTATCTGGTGTCGAGGCCGAAGAGATGGCCATCTTTCCGGGCATGGAGGAAATGAGCGCCATGATGTACGTTAATCAATACCGCAAATCGGGCGAGTTCGACGTCGTCGTCCTCGATTGCGCGCCCACCGCCGAGTCGCTGCGCTTTATCAGCCTGCCCGCCACGCTCGATTGGTACATGAAACACGTTTTCCATTTTGAACGCAGTCTGCTCAAAGCCGCGCGGCCCGTTCTCAATCGCCTCTCGCCTGTGGAGCTTCCGCCCGATAGCTACTTCCGCAACGTGCAGGATCTCTTCCAGAAAGTGGAGGGCATCGACACGGTTTTGGAAGATCCCCAACTCACCAGCGTTCGCCTGGTGACCAACGCCGAGAAAATGGTGCTGCGCGAGACGCAGCGCGCGTTCGTCTACTTCACCCTGCACGGCTTGACGGTCGACCACATCATCGTGAACCGGCTCTTGCCTGAATCCGTGCAAGATGCATTCTTCGCCGCCTGGCGCGATTCGCAGCGCGCCACGCTGGCCGAGATCATCCGCTATTTCGATCCTGTGCCCACCAAACAAGTGCCGCTGTTCGCGCAGGAGGTGCTTGGCTACGATCGCTTGAAAGCGATGGCCCAACAACTCTATGGCTCGGCAGAAGATCCTTCGCTGGTAACGCGCGACACCCCGCCCTACTCTTTCGCGCGCGCCGGCGACCACTACGAAGTCAGGCTCAACATGCCGTTCGCCGCCAAAGGCGAGGTCGGTCTCTTCAAGAAGAACGATGAACTGGTGGTGGAGGTGGGAACCATCCGGCGGCACATCGGGCTGCCCACGACGATGACAAACCTGGTGCCGGTAAAGGCCCAGTTGAACGAGCGTATCCTGGTGGTAGAGATGAAGGAGCCGGCATGAGCGAAGAGAACGCCCGCGCGACCGCGGAATCCATTTGCGGAGCTTTCCGCACGGCCTTTGAGCAATTGGGAAGCGCCATGGCGCCGCCGGAGAATGTGGAACGCCATTTTCGCGAAGCGCGCAAGCAGATGCTGATGGGGCTGCGCGAACTGATTGACCAGCGCATCCAAAAGATGTCGCGGACGGAAAACAAGGGCACGCGCGTTCCGGTCGATTAAATTTAGTTAGCGGTCCCGCCAAGCTAAATCTCGGCGTGGAAATCCTCTAAGAACTGCCGCAACCGCACATCGCGTTCGTGGGCGAGCCGCGCTCCTGCGGCGGTTTGGAAACTGCCCGCCAGCTTTAGCAGCTTGGTATAGAAATGATCGAGCGCATAACGCTTGTCGTCGCGGGTCCGCTGTTCCCCGGCCGCATCGGCCGCATCGTAAAGCGCGCTCCCCATGCGCCCCGCCGTATAGAAACAACGCGCTACGCCTACGAAGCCGATTGAATCCAGCCGGTCGGCATCTTGCAAGATCTTCGCTTCCAGGGTTTCCGGCTGGATGCCGCCCGAATAGCTGTGCGCCTCAATGGCGTGCGCCACGGCTGTGATTCGTTTCTCCGGCCAGCCGTGCTTGGCCAAAATCCGCGACGCCTTCTCCCCCGCCAGCCAGGACGCCAGCGCTCTTTGCGGCGAATCTTTCTCCACCGCCACGCAATCGTGCATGATTACCGAGGCCGCTAAGATTTCCAGATCTCCGCCTTCCGTTTGCTGAATCGCCCGGGCGTTCTTCCAAACGCGCTGCAAATGGGCGACATCGTGGGCTCCATCGTCGTGCGCTACCGCGTGCGGCAGCAGCGCCGCCGCCAACTCCGCATAGGGATTAAACCGTTCCGTCACAATCGTTATTATCGTTGGACGGTTCGGGAAAGGTTACTTGCGCGGCCCAGCCGGGCCCGCGCTGAACTTGCCGTCGGCCACAGCCTTCAAAGCTCTGGCAAAAAGGTCCGTTTGAATAGGCTTTGTCAAATGCGCGTCCATTCCCGCCGCCAGGCAGCGTTCCTCATCCGACTTCATGGTATGCGCGGTGAGCGCGAAAATGGGCAGGCGCCGACCGTTTAACAACTCCATACGGCGAATTTGCCGGGTGGCCTCGATGCCATCCATCTCCGGCATTTGCACGTCCATCAGAACAACGTCCACGTTCCATTCCAATCGTTCCAAGCTGGTTAGCGCCTCGCGGCCATTGGCTGCTACCGTGACATGGTGGCCGCTTCTTTCCAGCAGCCGGGTGGCAACCTTCTGGTTAACGAGATTGTCTTCCACCAAAAGAATCCGCAGCGCCGGCGTGTCTTGGGTGCTGGGCGCCGCCGCCACCCCGAGCACCGCCGTGAAATAGAAACGGCTACCTTTCCCAGGAGCGCTCTCGACCCAAATGGTTCCGCCCATCAATGCCACCAGTTGCGAACAAATCGTAAGCCCCAGGCCGGTGCCTCCAAAAAGTCTGGTGGACGATCCATCCACCTGGGTGAATGCTTCAAAGATCGTGGCTTGCTTGTCTTGCGGGATGCCGATGCCGCTATCCGCCACGCATACCTTCAGCGTGACGCCGCCATCGCCCCGCTCCGCGACGTTCACCGTGGCGAATACACTTCCCGCGGGCGTGAACTTAATGGCATTCGTCAACAAATGAAAAACGATCTGGCGAAGCTTCCCGGGATCGCCCAGCAGAGCCGGCGGCACCTCGCTGCCTACTGAATGCCTGAGCGTCAAGCCCTTTTCGTGTGCTTTTTCGGATACCGACGCAATCGCTTGCGCCAGGCATTGCCGTGGGTCGAACGATATTTTCTCGAGTGTCAGCTCGCGAGCCTCAACCTTGGAAAAATCGAGAATGTCGTCAATGATGGAGAGCAATGAAGCCGCGGAAGAACTGACAACCTCGAGATATTCCTTTTGCTCCGGATTAAGGGCGGTCGCGAGCGCCAGGCGGGTCATGCCGATTACGCCGTTCATCGGCGTGCGGATTTCGTGGCTCATATTCGCCAGGAACTCGCCCTTGGCCTTGCTGGCCGCCTCCGCCGCTTCCTTGGCGGTTTTGAGCCTTTCCTCCGTGCGGCGCCGTTCTTCGTTCTCGGCCCGAAGCGCTTCATTCAGACGCCGCAGTTCCACTGTGCGTTCGCTGACGCGCTTCTCCAACTCGGCGTGCGAGCGCTGCAATACCTGCTCCGCCTCTTTGCGTTGGGTGATGTCTTCCACAACCCCCACAATCCGGTCCAAGCGACCGGCCGCGTCGTGTACCGGGAACGCGTGATCCCACACCCAGCGGACACTATCTCCATTTACAACCCGGTATTCACAATCGATAATCTCGCCGGCCCGCTGCCGCGCGCGCACTTCCGCAACCGCGGCGCGGTCATCGAGTTGAATACTCGCAAACCATGCGGCTGGATTCTCCTGGGCGGCGGACGCGGGTAATCCCCACAATTGGTCGAAGGCGGGGCTTACATACAACAAGCCGCCAGTTTGCGGGTCCATCATCCAGAAGACCTCATGGATGTTCTCGGCAAGCTGGCGGAATTTCTTCTCGCTGCCGCTCAACGCCTGCGTGCGCTCGTCCACGAGCGCCAGCAGTTTTGTCTCGCGCGTTCGTAACTGCTTCAGCCGCAGATTGTACCCCCCGGCGAAGAGCATCATGAACACGCACACTTCCAGAAAGGCAAACGGCAGAGTTTGATAAAAGTGCTTGGGAAGGGTTATCGGCATCACGCCTTCAGCGCGCGACCACACCCCGTCGGCATTGCTCGCCGTGACCCGGAAGCGATAGTTTCCCGGCTCTATGTTGGTGTAGTAGGCGGTCCGCCGCGCCCCGGCATCCACCCAGTCTCTGTCAAAGCCCTCCAACATATATTTGAAGCGGATGCGCTCCGGCGCAATGAAACTGAGCGCCGTGTATTGAAACTCGAGTTGCCCTTTGCCGGGCGGCGGCTCCGCGTTTCCGCCGGCGGCGAATTCCCGGTTGTCGACGATCGCTCGTTCCACCAAAACGGGAGGAGCAACCGAGTTCAGTGCCAGCTTAGCGGGATCGACCACCGCCATTCCCTTCATCGTTGGGAACGCGAGTTTACCATCTTTCAGCCGCCATCCCGCCGGTTGAAACCCTCCGTTGCATTCCCGGCTCCGCATGCCGTCCGCAGCGCTGAATGGACGGGACGAGATCCGCTGAATCCGGTGTGCGGCGAAAGCGTCGAGTTGCTCCTTCGACACGCTGAAAACGCCGCGGTTGCAACTCAGCCACAGGCTTCCACGCCCGTCGATCAGGATTTGCAGAATAGCGTCGTCGAAAAGCCCGTCCTGCGTCGTGAAACTGGTGAAGACCCCGTTCTTGAAGCGATTCAACCCGCCGCCGTTTGTCCCCAGCCAAATCGATCCGTCCGAACTGCCGGCGATGCTCCAGACCACATCGTTCGATAGGCCGTTTCGCTTGGTATAGATCCGGAAATTCCCGTTCGCCAGATGATTGAGTCCGTTCCCGGTTCCGATCCAAAGCGCGCCGTCCGATGGATCTTCGGAGATCGACAGGACATCGTTGTCCGAGAGCCCGTTCTTGACCGTATAGGTGCTGAATCTTCCCGCGCTAAAGTAGCTCAAACCGCCGCGCGTTCCCACCCACAAGACGCCTTTGCTGTCTGTATAGGTGCAATGAACGGGCTCGTTGGGCAAGCCATTTTCCCTAGCAAACGAGGTAAACGTGCCGTGGCTCAGGCGGCTCAACCCGTGGCGCGTGCCAAACCAATGATCACCGCTCCCGTCTTGCGTGATGGAAAAGACCTGATTGTCGGCCAAGCCATCGCGTGTGGTCAAGGCCGTCACCTTGCCGTCTTGCAGGCGGTTCACGCCCGCGTCGCTGGTACCCACCCAAACGGCGCCTTCCCGGTCTTGATAGATCGGCAGTGTGATATCGCTGGCCAGCCCTTCCGGCACGCCCTGCGTGCTAAAAGTTCCATTCCTTAGGCGGTTGAGGCCGCCGCCGGCGCTACCAATCCAGAGACTGCCCTCGCGATCTTCAAGAATTGCCCAGACATCATCGCCCGAAAACCCCTCTTTCACCGTGAATCGCGAAAACTCTCCGTTACGAAACCTGTTGATCCCGCCGCCGCCGGTGCCCAACCACACTGACCCCGCCGTGTCCTCCATAATCGACCAAATCTGGTTGTTCGATAACCCGTTCTTGGTCGTATAAGTTGCGATCCCGTTCCCATCCAGGCGAGCCAGACCGTCGCGGCTGGTTCCGATCCACAGGGCGCCGCCGCGATCCAGGTAGAGCGACCGAATAGAATCGCTGGGCAATCCATCTTTCTTTGTCTTCGTGGTGAAATGGTCATCCGCCCAATGGCTCAAGCCCGAGTGCGTGCCGATCCAGAATCCGCCTTTGCGGTCGCCGCAAAGCGAAAACACGGCGTTATCCGCCAGCCCATCGCGCCGCGTGTATGCCTCGAACCGGCCATTCCGAAGGCGGCTCAGCCCTCCGCCGTCGGTGCCAATCCAGAGATCTCCGCGTTCATCTTCATAAAGGGCTTGCACCGAGTCGTTCGCCAGCCCGCCGCGGCTCGTAAAGATCCCGTGGCTGAGCACCGTTAGGCCGCCACCGTGAGTACCAATCCATAGATCGCCGCGCCGATCGACCAGCAGCACGTTGACCTCGTCGCTTTTGAGGGCCGGGGTGTTGCGCCGGTCGAACGTGATGAAACGCACGCCGTCAAAGCGCGCCAAACCGCTCTCTGTTCCGAACCAGAGATAGCCATCCGGCGTTTGCGCCGCGGCCAGCACGGAATTCTGGGGTAAGCCGTTCTCCGTTGTCCACACTTCATGCACATACTGCGTAATGAATTTTGAAGGATCAAGCTCCCCATGCAACCGCTTGGGCATAAGACATGCCATCGCGGCGACGAATACTAGGGCTTGCTTCTTCGTGATCATCAGGTCTTTCTCGTTCCATAGAACGCCCTGCCGGACAGCGGCACCGCTGCCCAACTCTTATATCGGCGGTCTATTCAGCGGGATTAGGTGTTCCTTTTACTGGTTTGCCCTCGGCGGAAGTGGCTGTAGGCCGTGGCCAGCGATCCGAATGTCACCTATATCTCCCCCGACCGAACCCTGGCGGCGCGGCTCGATTACACCGCGTCCGCCGTAAATGCTAGCGCCGTGTGGAAGGCAAAGCTGAACGGTACCGGCGTTGGCCTCGCGGTGATCGACAGCGGCATTCGCAACGACGATCCGCGGGTTCTCGGCGTTCTGCCGCGTGTCGTTTACGCCAAAGACTTTGTGGCGGCGACGGCAGTGGCAAATTCGGCCACGGCACCCATGTGGCGGGCATTGCCGACGCCAACGGCATCGGTTCGCAATGCGCCGGTTGCACGCGAACCTTGGTGGGCATGGCGCCGAACGCTTCATCTATCGGCGAAGCGATCCGCATGAAGAAGACGTACAACATCCGGGTGATCAATCTTTCGCTGGGCCGGCCGGTCTTCGAGAGCTACAAGCTGGATCCGGTGTGCCAAGCCGTGGAAGCCGCCTGGAAAGCGGGAATCGTCGCAGTGGTTGCCGCCGGCAACGATGGCCGCAACAATTCCACGGGCAATGACGGCTACGGCACGATTGAATCGCCGGGCAACGATCCCTATGTCTTCACGGTCGGCGCGATGAAGGCGATGGGCACCTATACGCGCACCGACGATCTCGTGGCCAGCTATAGTTCCAAAGGGCCCAGCGCGCTCGATCGTGGTGAAACCTGACTTTGTGGCGCCCGGAAACCATGTAGTGTCGTTGCTTTCGCCTTCGTCCACCTTGGCGGGCGAATCTGCCAACGCGGTTCCCGTTTCCGACTATCAAAATACTTCCAGCGCTGCGCCATCCACCAAATTCATGATGCTCAACGGCGCGAGCATGGCGATGCCCGTGGTGAGCGGTATCATTGCCGACATTCTGCAAGGGCAGCCCTCTCTCACACCCGATCAGGTGAAAGCGCGCTTCATGAAGACGGCATACAAGACCTTTCCGGTTTCGAGCACCGCCGTCGATCCGGTGACTGGCCAGAACTTTGTGAGCCAATACGACATGCTGACCCATCGGCGCGGGTTATCTGGACGCCTGCTACGGAGACCACGCGCTCAATGAGTTTATCGACGGTACCATGCCGCTCAGCATCGATTACGACGCAGGAGTCGAGTATCAATTCCATGCAGTCGTGAGCGGCTCGGGATGGCTATCGAGACAGCTTCAAGATCGAGAGCAAAGCCGCCGTCGAGCGTGATTGTCGAACCATGCTCCTTGGTCAAGCGCAACGATTCCGAGAGCGCCGCAACATGGCTCGGCAGCAACCCGCAACACAACGGGTAGGGATAAGTCGTCTTCGATGACGACTTCGGCTCCGGCGCGGAAGCCAGGAGCGCTCCAAAATCCTGCGCGGCTTCGGGCTCCGACATGTGGATCACCGCCATTTTCATGAGGATAGCGCGTCATGCTACAGCGGTAAAATCTGCTCCCTTGTCGTATCGAAATTAATCCTTCGCCGCTCCACATATGAAATGTTCCCCAAATGCGATGCTTGCGCCGACCGGTGCCCAATCAGCACATCTCCATTCGGAAGCTGTCGGTTCCGCATGCACTCCAAGAAATTGTTGACGTGCTCCTGCGTCAGCGGGTCGTGGCTGCCCTCCACCGGCACAGTCTTCATTACATCCGCTGGTTCCTTCGCATTCACCGGGTAATATTCGTAGCGCGAACGGTCGATCCAAAGCCGGCCTTCAGTGCCGCACATCTCAAGTGCCTCGCCCTTAATGCCCGGTACAAGCGTGGCCTCAAAAGTAGCAGTGAAGGGATTCGGGTCCGGGTATTCGAGATTGACGTTGATGGTATCCGGGGCGGTGCGGCCATCGCGGTAGTGATAAACGCCGCCGGTGGCGCAAGCGGAGCAGGGAATCTCCTTGCCCATGAACATATGCACCACGTCAATCCAATGGGTGAATAGATCCGTTACTTGGCCGCCGCCAAAATCGAGGTAAGCACGCCAGTTATAGAACTGCTGCGGATCATAGTCGCGCCACTTCACCGGCCCGACAAAGCGCGCCCAATCCAGATCGGCCGGTTTGGTGCGCAGCGCCGCCGGTGCTTTGCGCAGATGCCAGCCGTTGCCATACCACCAGGTGCGCGCCAACGTAATCGCGCCCAGCTTGCCCGTATCGAAATACTTCTCTTTAGCAGCGCGGTAATGTGAGCCGGAGCGCTGTTGCATGCCCACTTGACAGATGCGGTTGTTTTCGCGCGCCGCTTTTACGATCAGCGGGCCTTCCTCGGGCGTTCGCGTGAGCGGTTTCTCCACGTAAACATCCTTGCCGGCGTTGAGCGCGTCGATGGCGATTTTGGTGTGCCAGTGATCGGGCGTCGCGATCAATACGGCATCCAACGGATTGGTTTCGAGAACCTTGCGATAGTCGGCGAACCCGGCGGCCCCACTGGCCTTCGGGCGGGTGGATTCCACCCTTTCGCCCCAGGCGTCGCACACTGCTACCACATGGATTTCAGAGCGATTCTGGAACAGGCTCATTACATGATTACCCCGGTCGCCGGCCCCGATTAATCCGAGATTGATACGTTCGTTTGCTCCCATGACGCGCGAATAAGACGCGGCGGTCATGGCCAGCGCGCTGGTGCGCAAGAAGTCTCTGCGGCTATTGGAATCCATCTGCGAATTATACGTCCCTGCGGCCACTAATTAACCGATATGCCTAAGATTTTTGCCGTGTTTCTTCTACCGCTAATGGCGATTGCCTTCGCCATTCCAGATTTTAGCGCCGCCGAGCCCTCTTTCGCCCGCGCAAATTTCGTTCAGCCACACGGAGCCGTGAGCGACGCGCAACTGGAAGCCACCATCCGCGCCAAGCTGGCTAAGTCGAAAATCGGCAAGGATGGCTTCCGTTTTCACGTGCAACACGGGGTGGTGACATGGGAAGGCGCCACGAGCGTTGCGCAGCATAAAGGCGCGGCCACGCGCATGGCCCGCAGCTCGGGGGCGGTCCAGGTGATCAACCATATTAAAGTGTCGGGCGCGGGCACTGGAACCGCCCTCCGCAAGGCTTACGTCCAACCCTGAAAAGTGGCCTCCCGGGGCGTGCAGCCGCGTGCTAACGTGGAGGTGAACTTTAACAATCTGCGAAAAATAATGAAAATTGGCTCCACTATAATCAGGCTCATCGCCGCCTCGTTGGCTCCGCTGTGTTGGTCCCAAGCGACCGCCCCAAGCCCGGCTCCCGCCGCCGCGCAAACATCTTTGAAACCGCGCGGACCGGACGCCGTGGCCGCGCAAGATCCCAATCGCATTGTCGCCACCATTGACGGGCAGAAGCTCACTGCCAAACAAGCGGACGATCTATTGAAGCCGTTTCCGCCGGAACAGCGTAAACAATTCGAGTCGAACCTTTCCTCGGCCATCCAACAGATTTATACCCAGCATCAGCTTGCCGACGCCGCTCGTAAATTGAGTCTCGAACAGCAATCGCCTTGGAAAGAGCAACTGGAGTTGACGCGCGAAGGGGTGATGGCGCGCGCTTATATCACCCATATGTCGGAAGCGGCGTCGAAAGGGCCCGCTGAGGATCCACAGAAATATTACGACGCTCATCAGACCGAATTCGACACCGCCAAGCTGAGCGGCATTTTCGTCGGATTCAACCCGCCGGGCACGCCCGCCGCTAATGGCGCGCCCAACTCGCGCACCGAAGATCAAGCTCGCGAAAAGGCTAACGATCTGGAGAAGAAGCTCAAGGCG
>Ga0209068_10001476_pt1 | contig 11750 bp, 11 predicted proteins | sample ColStrG_CSR_2012_FD_187200 | JGI IMG/M metagenome (GOLD analysis project Ga0209068, IMG submission 187200) | Freshwater sediment microbial communities in response to fracking from Pennsylvania, USA - Cold Stream Run_MetaG_CSR_2012 (SPAdes)... | ecosystem: Environmental > Aquatic > Freshwater >...
CCGATGAAGTGCCCGACCGGCAACGCCATGAGTTGTCCAGCGGGATGCGCGGGCTGATAGTCGTTGAGCTGACGGATCTCACACCCCAGCGTTTGATGGCTGTGCACAACGCCTTTGGGATCGCGAGTGGTCCCCGAGGTGAATGCGATCAGTGCCGGGCCCGCCGCGTCGGCGTATGCGAAGCCCGACATGGGTTCGTCGGCCAGCAGATCGTCGAAGTCCCGTCCAACCAGACCGACAATCGGCACGTCCGCGCAAAGGTCGGGGTGAAAAGTCATACGTCCGAACTCCTCGGTGGTGATGAACACCTTGGGTCGGGCGGCCGTCAGGATGTAGCTGATTTCCTTTCGCCCGTAGAAGTGCACAATCGGAATCACGACCGCCCCGAGGAGGGCCGATGCCCAGAACGTGGCGGCCGCCTCCATCCAGTTGGGTAGTTGGAGCGCGATGACGTCACCGGCGACCACGCCGCGCGCCCGGAGTCCAGCCGCCAGCCGGCGCGCGACACGCTCGACGTCGCCGAACGTTCCTGTGTAAGGCCGGACCTCCGAATAGATTCGAAAAATCGAATCGGGCCGTGCCGCTAATGCATTGGATAGCTGCGCACCCAGCGTCTCCGCCGTCCACCAGCCCTCGGATTCGTAGCGGTTTCTTAGCTCGGCGGGGATCACCCGACTAGGGGTCACCGCTACCACGTCATATCCAGCGCAACAATTCCAGACCGAAACACACAGTCACAGTAGAACGTGCCTCTCGTTTGAACAAGGACGAAGTTATTCGTCCCGGGAGCCGGGGCACACCGGATACGCCGTCCCAATGACCGTGGCCATCGAACCATTATTCGGGCGCTTGACCGACGTCTGCGACGCGTTGCATTGCGTCCATGCATTCCTGCAGTGCGAACGCGGGATTGAACTCGAGATGGTTTGTCGGTTCGCTGTACTTGAGCACGTGACCGGCCGGGATGAAGTAGACCTCGCCGGCGGTGATCACTTCGTCTGGCCGGCTGGTGTTGGGGTACACGGCGGTGATCGATCCTTCGAACACGTAGCCGTAATGGGGACACGGGCACACGCCGCCGGCGAGTCCGCCGATCTTGAGGAGCTCGGTGGTATCAAGGGCGTGCTCCGTGGTGGTGTACCCCACCTCCAGATCTCCCCATTGCACCGACCGGAAATGGTCTTTTGACGCGGGCCAACGGCCCCCGCCGGCATTGGGTAGATCGGCTGGCTTGGCGTGCGGCATTGCACTCACCTTTCCTATCGGCTGTCGAGGGCGGATCCCCCGCAGCGTCAGGCTTTCGGGACGACCCGGGACGTTATCGGAGGCAGGTCGGCGTAGGTGATGATCCCCGGCGGTCCCGACACGACCGACGGGATCGCGTTCACGGCCGGCATCGCGGTCATCAGTCGGCCGATTCCGGCCATCTCCTCGATCGTCAGAGACTCGATGTTGGCGGGCAAAATATCGAGACGTACCGTCACGCAGGGGTTACCGCGCAATTCCAGCGAGAACCCCTGCCCGACCTCCCATGCCGGTTCCAGATTCGAGCCCAGTGTCCAGCGCAGAGCGACTTCGACCACGTCGGCTCCGGCCGAGCTGCCGATCCAACGGATGTCGATTCCGGCCACGTGACCCTTGCGTATCGGGCGGCCGGGGATGTCGAGATCGGCACCGGCGACGGCGAAGTCAACCTCGCATCGGGTGTCGGTCAACTCGAAGCCGAACAGTTCGGCTATGAGGTCCAGGGAATCGATATCGATGACTGTCGCCTTCTCGATGTCTTCGGCGTGGCCTGGGTCGCCTGCCGGACGCCCCCAACCGAACTCGTCCTGATTGGCGTCGGCGGCCCACAGGCTCAAGTCCATGCTTTCCACTACCCGCACGTAGTTCACCTCGGACGACATGCCCGATGCCACGGCGGCCAGATAGTCGGTGTGACCGGGGTGGATCCCGGTGCCGAACAAGCTCGCGCCACCGGCCAGCGCGGCGTTGTGCAACTCGGTGCGCGCTGAGGCACCAATCGAACGACCGGTCACGAACCCGGCCGTGGTGACGATGTTGATGCCCGCCCGCAGCAGACGTGTCATGTGCTCGAGATCGAGGTGCAGCGGCATATAGAGGACACAATCGGGTTTGAGGTCGATCAATGCCTGGACGTCGTCCGTTGCCAGAACGCCGACCGTGCGATCGAGCCCAATGAGGTCTCCGACGTCGCGGCCAACCTTTTCAGCGCTGAAGGCGTAGGCGCCGACGAGGTCGAGATCTGGTCGCTCGAGAACCGACTTGACGGCGTGGCGGGCTACCGCGCCGGTCGTCCATTGAACAACCCGTGTGCCAGCCACCGAGTGTCTCCTTTCGCCAGACCCCAGAAGGCAGCTCTAGCCAGTCGAGAGTCCCCGTCTACTTCACGAAACCGAATCCGCGCAAGACTTTACGCACTTCAGACAAGAATGGCCATATTGTTTTCTAAGGATCGCCGATCTTGTTTTCCGGGCTGCGCCACGCGTCCCTCAATCGCTGCACTTCGAAACCGTTCCACGTGCTGCCGCAAATGGAATGGCGCCATGGGCGGAGGCTTGGCAGCCGGCCGAGCAGTTCGTCGAGACGCCGTGTGAGACTTTCGTTGCTTCCATCAAGAATTCAGCCCTGTTTGCCGGGGTCTGAGCCCGAGTCTCCGGAGCCCACGTGCAGCGGTCGCCCGCATCACCCCCATCGCCAAGCCCACACCTCGGCGCGTGGACGGGTACCACATGATCTCGTTTGACGGTGTGGGCAGTCGAGGCGCCGTGATGGCCTGCGCACGGCAGTACTTCAGAATTCCGGATCTGCCGCCGAACCGCGAGCCGAGTCCAGATTCCTTCCAGCCGCCCATCGGAACTGCGACGCAGAATGCGTTGGCCATTACGTCGTTGATGTTGACGGCACCCGCCTCGATCCGGCGCGCCACCCGTAGGCCCCGCTCGAGGTCGGCGGTCCACACCGACGCCGACAAGGCGAAGTTTGAGTCATTGGCCAGCCGGATGGCTTCGGATTCGTCGGCGACCTTGATCACGGGCAGTGTCGGTCCGAACGTCTCTTCACGGATGCAGGCCATCGAATGGTCGACGTCGACGATCACCGTCGGCTCGAAGAAGGTGCCTGAGCCGGTGGGTTTTCCACCGGTGAGCACCCTGGCCCCGTTGGCGACGGCGTCGTCGATGTGACGCGCGACGATGTCTCGTTGAGCCGCGCTGGCCATGGCCCCGACGTCGAACTCGAAGTGTCGACCGTCATGGCCTTGCCGCAGCGAAGCGACCTTTGCGGTCAGCTTCTCGACGAACTCGTCATATACCGGCGCCTCGACATAAACCCGCTCAACCGAGGTGCACACCTGGCCGGAGTTCACCATCCCACCCCATGTCAGGCCGTTGACCGCGCGATCGATGTCGGCGTCGGCGAGCACTAACGCGGGATCCTTGCCCCCAAGTTCCAGGCAGCACGGGATCAGCCGTTCGGCGCATCGCACGGCAATCCGCCGGCCGGTCCGGGTGGAACCGGTGAACTGCACATAGTCGACGCAGTCGGTCACGGCGGTGCCCGTCTCGCCCCGTCCGGTGGCCAGCGCAAACACCGCCGGCGCACCGATCTCCTTCCAACCCTTCAACAATTCGAGCGCACTCAGCGGTGTCACTTCCGAGGGTTTGACCAAAACGGCGGCACCGGCGGCCAGCGCGGGGATGGAGTCCATCGCGGGTGCAGCGAACGGGAAGTTCCACGGCGTGATCACCCCGACCACCGGGTACGCGCGATAGTTGGTGTGCAGTGCCTTGACGGCGAACAACGGGCTGTGTGGCTTGGCGCGGGTGTCGGCGAGGAAACGCTCGGCGTGGCCGGACCAGTATTTGATCAGGTCGGCCACCGCGGGGGCCTCGACGACAGCGTCCGCGCGCGTCTTGGCAGTTTCCGACTGCAGCACGTCGGCGATGTGGCCGGCGTGGTCCAGAATCCAGTCCTGGAAGGTAAGCATCCAATCTCTGCGCCGGCGCGGACCTATAGCCTCCCAGTCCTTCTGGTGGATGCGCAGTGCGTCGACCCTGGCACGCACCGTCTGCGCCGATTCCGCGGCAACCCGGCCCACCACCGTGCCGTCGGCCGGATTGACCACCTCGATGAAGCCACCCGGGCTGGAATCAAGGTCAGTCATGGTCTCATCTAACGACATGTGAGCCGGCCATCACACCAGGTAAATGACCAGAACGGCGGTCCATAGCACCAACAGCCAACCGTCGGCGGCCAAGCGCAGCCAGCGAGGCGCCGTCCTGACCTCCATGAAATAGCGAATGATCAAGCGGCCCTTGATGAATCCGAGCACGACCACCGCAACGCTGATCGACACGCTCGCAACGGCCGCCACGCCGGAATGCGCGGGTGCCAACGACCAGGTTCCGATGGTGAGGGCGCACAGCACGATCCACGCGATCGTTATCGCCCGAGTGCTTCCTTGCGCGGAGTTTCGGATAATAGTCGGCCTGGTCATCGATTCACCTCATCACGTAGAGCAAGCCGAAAATGACGACCCAGAGCAGATCGACCATGTGCCAATACGTTGCCCCTTGCTCGACGAAAGAAATCCTTCGCCGCGCGGGGACACTTAGTTCCCGCACGCACAATCCGAGAATCAACAGTCCGAGCGTCACGTGGAAGACGTGTACTCCGGTGAGTACGTAATAGAACGAGAAGAACCCGTTGTGCACGGTGTACCCGTGCGAGATCTCCGTCGACCACTCGTAGGCCTTGATCGCAATGAATGCGAGTCCACATGCGCCGGCGCCACATAGCAGACGCGCCGCTCGCTCGGGGTGCCCATCACGCGCCGCGCACACACCGCGGACCACGAACCAGGAACTGGTGAGCAACACCAACGTGTTGATAACCCCGACGGTGACGTTGAGGTGTTGTTGGGCGGCGAGGAAGGCTTCCGGTGTCATCGCGCGGTGCACCATGTAGATCAGGAAGTAGGCACCGAAGATGATCATGTCGCCGAGCACCATGACCCATATCGCGCCATCGCCGGGCAGATGTGGCGCCTTGGCGGTTGCGGCAGCGGGCGGGTCTGGAAGGACGGCCGACTCCGAACGTGATTCAGTCATTGTGTTCGCGTCGCTTTCACTCCGGCGGCCGGGTTCCGGCGGGCTGCTGATCGGTCGCCTTCTTCAACATCAACCCCTGGCAGTTCAACCAGATGGCGAAGATCGCGGTGCCCAGCCAGAAGGTCATCGAGCCGTTCCAGGCGAACGGACCAGCGGGCAACACCCACATCATGGTGGCGAGAAGCTCGGTGACGATCTGCCAGATCGTCAGATAAGCAAGCCATTTCGGGAAGATCTTGTTTCGGTCCAGCAGAATTGCGATGGCGAACGCGAGATATGCGGTAGAAAAGCATCCCAACGAGCCGTTGAACGACAGCATCCCGAGGTCGTACAGGAAGCCGACGACGCGTGGGGCGCGATCCAGGCGCATGGAGGCCGCGTCGAAGCAGACGGCGACCAGGAGCATGCCTGGGAGCACACCGACCGCCATGCCGCCCATGTACACGTAGGCGAACACCGGACCGGACGTCATCCGCTTCATCTGATATGCCACATACCCGTTGGCGACCGCTGCTCCGCCGAACGCCAGGCAGAGCAGGACGAGCCCGATGCGGATCGTCGTGTGGTGCGCCTCGAAGAAGGAGATCATGCCGGCGTAGCCGACGTCTGGACGCGGTGGCGGAATGACGCGAAGCAGCGGCACGAAGACGATGCCAAACACCCCAAAGAAGGCCGGGAAGATCCAGAAGACGATGTTGAGGTCGCGCTTACTGGCCGGTGCCGCAGAGTCCGCGACCGCAGTAGCCTTCTCGTCGTCGGGCGTCAGCTCCGAAACGCTCACTGGAACGGACCTTCGTCGACCGACTGCTGGTGCACGGTCTTGCGAAGTACCACGAGCATGACCACGACGAAGGTCCCGAAGGCGATGTTGCGCAACCAGAACGAGATCACGCCATTCCACGCAAACGGACCGGAATCGAATGCCACCGAAAGGGCCGAAGGCGCCATCGCGATGGCCACGGCCAAGGAGAAGTACCCCACCCAGCGCGGGAATATCGCGCCCGCGCCGTTGTCGTGGTAGATCGCCAACGCCAACATGATGTTCTGTACCAGGGCCATGCCGACCGGTGCGACGAACACCAGCCACCCGAGATCATTGAGCACCAGCACGATTTCGGGATCACGGTTCGGACGAAACGCCGCCGTCGCGAAGAAGATGTCGGCCAATGCGAAGATCGTCGAGCTGCTGACGGTGGCGCTCAGGAAGACATAGGCGAACACCTGACTCTGCGTGGTCATCCGCTTCATCTGCACCACGATCACACCGAACATGGGGAGCAGCATGATGCCGCACAGATTGAAGGTCACCATGCTGAAACGAATCCAGGCCGTGTGGGCGCGGTAGAACGTGGCAACCTGGTCAGCTGAGAGCTGCGGTGACATGGGCGGCCAGAATCCGGGAAACGCCGCATAGGCGATCAGCAGAATTACCAAAGCGACGGCGGTGGTCCAGAGGGCCATCTGTTGAGTGCGAACGTTCGAGGTACGTGGAAGGTCGTCGACCCCGGCGGTCATCTGCATCGGCTCCACTTTCTGATGTCAATCAGTTATTTATTTTGGCCACAACACACAGTCGGCCGGGGAGTTTGTAACCGACGTCTGTCTTACTGCAGTTTATGGCGTTGTCCCGTCTCTAGGTCATGTAACCACGCGGGACGCCCGCGCGGAATAGTTTCTGAGTAGAATCAATTTTCTAAGTGCCCCGTGCGCGCGTCCGCCCGATCGACAACGATGGACACACGTCGAGTTGCTGAGATAGAAAGCTGGTCATGCCGCGCAACAACGAACCCCGCGGTGGCAAGGGTGAACGCACCCGGGAGCGCCTTCTTGGGGCCGCCATCGGAGAGTTCAGGCGTGCCGGAGTCGTCGACGCGGACGTCAAGGCGATCGCAGCAGCAGCAGGAGTAGCCCCGGCGACCTTCTACTTTCACTTCCCCACCAAGGAACACGTCCTCGTCGAATTGGAACGCCGTGAAGAGGACCGGATTGCGCTCGAACTCACTCGGTTCTTCGCGGAGTCACACGGGCCGCACGAAGCACTCACCCGAATCGTGTCCACCGTGCAGGGCTTGGAGCAACGTCTCGGCAGTCGACTGTTTAAAGACTTTCTTGCGCTTCACTTCTCGGCCGCGCGGCCGCCGGAGGAAGTCTGGGCAAATCACCCGGTGATCGTGGTCGTTATCGAAGAATTGCGGCGCGCACACGACCGGTCGGCGATTCCGCCCGACGTCGATCCGTTCTACAGCGGACTATTCTTCCTGGTCGGCCTCTATGCCCTGTTGATTACACTGCCCGCAACCGAACCGATGCGAGAGCAGGTGCTCGAGCAGTACGTGCAAACGTCGCTCCACGGCATGCGGATCGCGACAACGGGTGCGGCAGAGCGCTGACCGCGTCGTCGTAGGGGGGAGGCTTCGCGAGGCGCGAGGACTCAAGAGTCATGGGCCGCTGAGGGGCTCATCCGTCGTAGGTTGGCCGCTGCACCGTTTCTCCCACCAACATCGTCGACATCTTCGGCGGAGAGCCCTCCGCCGATCGCTTTCACGCTCGCTAATGCGCCCGCACTGTCAGGCGCTGATCTGATCTTGGGTGATGGAGCGCTCCAGCATTCCCACCGCCGTTTCGCCGTTAAAGCTGTAGCGCACCAACGCCTGCTGCAGTTGCAGGCCGCCGTTAATTTCGGGGGGCATGATCATGAACGTCGACATCGTGGTTCGACCGTCGATTTCAAGGGTCTTGCCGGCGGCTTCCAGGACGAGTGAGACGTCCTCGTCGCGCGGCTGCAGGTTGTGCAGGAAGGGCGCCTTGACTACCCGGGCCCCGATGAGTTCGCCGTTGTCGACGATGTAGCCCTCGTTGTAGGTCGGCTTCCCGTCCTTGCGGGGCGGGTAGATTTGGAATCCGAATCCGAACCCGCTGGGGAACGAAGCGGCCTGCCACACATGGCCCCACAGCGATGCCAGGCGACGCACACCCTGGCGGCGGATCCGGTTGGCGCCACCGTTGAGGGTGTGAGTTTCGCTACCGACGGTGATGGTCCCGGTGGCGCGGCAGAGTTGTTCGAAGCGCCAGGGGTAGCCGATGAGGTGGCCCTCCTCCTGGGTGGACAGGATGCGCCGTGCCTCGTCGCTTGTTGAGCCGTTCTCCCAGGGCGGCAACACCGGGTGGATGTCGATCGAGGCGGTGACGGGGACGAGGTCACCGTCGGCCAACCACGGCATCCATCCGTCCATTTGGGCGCCGACGGTTGTGGCGATGGCCTGCCCATCGAGGGTGACACGCAGATGTCGGTAGGGCTCGACCATCTCAAAAGACAGCGGGCCCGCACCGAGCACCCGCGGTTTGCCATCAGCCCCCATCGGGTCGTGCACCGGGCCGTTGCCGAAGATGTTGAACACGTGCCCATCGGCGAAGGCGAGATTGACCTGTATGTCGTGGGTGTCCCATTGATCGGCGACGGCCTCGACACCGATGCGGGGGATGCCGAACGTGCCGCTGTCATCCCAGATCCACGCGTTTACCGATTCCCGGGCTTCGGGGTCGTCGGGTTGACGCGCCCAGACGAATTCCCGCTTGTGATCCATGCCGCCGGTCGGATCGATGGTCATTGCGAATTTCCGTTTCTCGGGGATTTCAGCTGGGACTTTTTGCTGCCGAGTCGGCGGTCCACTCGCTCGCTCGGTTGACGTAGTTGGCGAACACCGGGCGTAGCTCGGCCGTGACGAGGCCGAACGTGGCCGCATCGGGGTGTGTGTTCGCCGCGCGGGTGGCTGCCTCTGCTTGCCACCACTTTTGCATGCCGGCCTCGAACTCTGGGGTGACCGGTTCGCCGAGCCATTCGTACAGTCGATGCACCGATCCGAGCGGATCTTCTTGCACCGCGCGGAAATCCAGATCGAAGAAGCGGTCGTCATTGCTGGCGTCGCGAAAGTCCAGCGCCCGTTGCATACCGGTAGACCAGTGCTCGACATTCAACCGGCCCAGGTAGGCGCGATCTACCGTGTTTGAGGTCATCTGCATGGTCTCGGCGTACAAATCGGCGACCGAGACGATCACCTCGGAGGGATCGCGGTGAGTCCACACATAACGAGCATCGGGGAACGCCGCGTCCAGGTACGGCATGAACAACAGGTGTGTCGGGCATTTCAACCGCCACGGCCGCCGGGGTTGACCCCACTGAAGCAATTTCAAGGCTCGCTTCTCGTAGGCGTAGGTCGGCGTGAGATCGGCATCAAGAAACCATCGCGAGTAGCTCGGGATGTGCGCAAATGCCTGAAAGTAATGGCTCTTGAAATCCAGCGCCATCAGATCCTGGCATTCCTCGGGTCCCGTTGGTGTCGAGGGCACCAGCGCAGCCAGCCGCGGCGCGGCGGCGTCCATCATTTCCTTCTGCGCTTCAGCGGCCGCGATACGCGGATCTGGCCCTGGCACGGTCGACGGCGGCGGGCACGGCTCGGCCGCTTCCCACCGGCGCAGCGAACGCGCGTGCGGATCTTCGGCCAGCAGGAACGATAAGGCGGTCGACCCGGTGCGCGGGAGACCGAGCCCGATCAAGGGGGGATCGATGACCTCGTCAGCGATTTGAGGATGACGCCGGTACCAGTCCTCAATGCGGAGTCGGTTGGTCAGCGCTTTCATGATCAAGTCACGCACGATGAACTCGCCGATCGGGTTGAGATCAGCCTCGGAGTCGACCGAGCCGACCAGTACGTCTAGTCCCTCGCGGAAAGCGTCGGCCCCGAAATCATCGAGGCCGGTGGCTTCGCATGCCGCGTCAAGCAAGGCGTCGACCGAATCCATGAGCGGTTCTCCTCTAGCGGCGCTGTGCTGGACATCACGCGAAGTCACGACAAGATATTCGAGGGCAGAGATTCCCGCCGCCGGAACAAACCGGAACGACAATGTGCAATTGGTGTCATCATGATGACGGCAATTATGAGGAGCTGTCAATGACCGATACACCGGAACCTCAGACGCGCGAACCGCGGCGCTACCACAGTCCCGTGCGTGAGCAGCGCACCGCCGAGACCCGGGACCGGATCGTGCGCGCCGGTGTAGCGCTCGTCGAAGGGCTGCCGAAATTGGACTGGAGTGTCATGACATTTCAGGCCGTCGCGGACGGCGCCGGAGTGAGCAAACGCAGCGTATTCCGCCACTTCGCCAATGAACGCGAACTGCACGCCGCGATCATGCAGCGACTGCAGGAACGGGCCGGCGTCACCTATGACGACGTCGACCTCGACGACATCGCCGTGGTAGCACGCCGAGTATTCGAAGCGCTGTCGTCATTGTCGGTGTCGTCTTTTGTCGTCGAGCCAGAAGACCCGGCTTTCACATCCATGGACCGCGCCCGCGGTGACGCGCTGCGCAACGCGGTCGCTGCAGCCGCGCCTAACTGGTCGCCGAAACGCCAAGCGCTCGCTGCCGGAGTACTCGACGTGTTGTGGAGCCCGGCGTCCTACGAGCGTCTCATCGCACATTGGGGGGCCAGCCCCGAAGACGCCATCACGGCAATCCAATGGGCCATCGGACTCGTCGTCCACAATCTCCAAACCAGTGGGCCGGACCCCGTCACGCACCGTGGCGGCGGCTGACCTCCAGGTCCAACTCAAAACGGCGATCAGACTTCGCCAGCTGGCCCTGAACCCGCTGCGGGAAGACCCAATTCGGCAAGTATTGCGGCCGTGTGCTCACCGAGCCCCGGCACCGCGCCCATCGGTGGATCGTATCCGGAGATGATGGGTGGCGGCAGGAGTGTATCCACCGGGCCGTTCGGCGACTGCACCGGACGCCAGCGCTGCCGCTCGACAAGCTGCGGATGAGCTACCACCTCGGTTGGCCGGTTGAACCGGGCATTCCCGATACCGGCTTCGTCGGCGAGCGTCTGGACGTCGGCCAGCGTGCGACCGGCGCACCACGCCGCGATTGCTTCGTCGACTTCGTCCCGGTGCGCGACGCGGTCGGCATTGGTGCCAAACCGTTCGTCATCGGCCAGGTCGTCGCGGCCCAGCACGGTGCGGGCCAGCCGTTGCCACTCCTTGTCATTCGTGGTTCCGAGCACCGCGATCTGTCCATCCAGGGTGGGGTACGCGCCGTAGGGTGCAACGGCCGGCGAGCTCATCCCCAGCGGCTGCTGATCTATTCCCGCGTGCCGGGCGATGTGGAGCTGATAGCCCATGACGTCGGCCATGGTGTCAAAGAGGCTCACCTGGACCGGTGGTGGATGTTTTAAACCATGAATACCCTTGGCGCACAACAATGCCATTATCGACAGCGCGGCGTAGAGCCCGGAACACACATCGGCCACCGGCGGGCCCGGCTTCGCCGGCGCTCCCGCCGTACCCGTGACCGCACAGCAGCCCGACTCCGCCTGTACCAGAAGGTCATACGCCCGCTTGTGAGATATTGGGCCACCCTTGCCGTAGCCGTCGATCTCGACGGCAATGACGTCCGGATGCCGCTGCGCCATGTCATCAGGCGAAATGCCCAGCCTGGCCGTCGATCCGGGCGCCAAATTGGAAACCAGTACGTCACAGCGATCCAGCAGACGATGCAGAGTGTCGATCCCAACCTCGGACTTCAGGTCCAGGGTGAGTGATTCCTTGCCACGATTGACCC
>Ga0209068_10001477_pt1 | contig 11734 bp, 10 predicted proteins | sample ColStrG_CSR_2012_FD_187200 | JGI IMG/M metagenome (GOLD analysis project Ga0209068, IMG submission 187200) | Freshwater sediment microbial communities in response to fracking from Pennsylvania, USA - Cold Stream Run_MetaG_CSR_2012 (SPAdes)... | ecosystem: Environmental > Aquatic > Freshwater >...
GATTTGCGGATTGGATACGACCGCCGTTGGATCGGTGGTCTCGATATTTGCGAGGTTCAAAGCTTCTTTCGGCAGGTAAAGGCGTCCCACTGCGGCGTCTTCGTCTATATCTCGCAGGATATTTGTAAGTTGAAGGGCGCGGCCAAGATGGTGAGCGAGCGCCTTTCCGTCAGCGTCACTCATACCGAAGATACGCACGCACAATCGGCCAACGGCACTGGCAACCCGGTCGCAATAAAGTTCAAGCTCCTTCAGACTTGGGCCCTGGATATCGGCACGCGCATCCATTTCCACGCCGTCGATAACGGCAAGGAAATCGTCCTTTTGCAAGCCGAACCGGGCGATGATCGTCGCGAGTCGTTCAAGACCGTCAGGAACAACCCCGGAATAGAGCGCATCGATATTTTTTCGCCATTCCGACAGGAGTGCTAGCCGCTGCGGCCGTGGCCTATCCTCGTCCGCGATGTCATCAACCTCACGACAAAACGAATATACGTCAAACATCGCCTCTCTTTTCTCGCGGCTCAAGATACGCATCGCGAGATAAAAAGAGCTGCCGCCTGCGCGGCGCGCGGCTGGCGAATGGCTCGTTGCCAAATTTTGAGCTTGAATGTTCATGGGGTTTGATATCGCTGCGCCGGCGCCATTGTTCGTAACACGCGACGCAGTATAGCGCGCGCACTGCCGTTTGCAGCTGTTGCCAGCGCTTCGGATTTCGTGAGATGCACACGCTCCGACAATGGATCCCGGACCATCAGAACCGTCAACAAATGGCTCGCGAGGGCTTGGATGACTGAAATTTCAAGCGCAAGCCGCGTGTCGTTCACTTTTGCCTCTAGCCCGAGACTTTCGCCCAGCAACGTCGACGTGCGCCCCACCAATCCGTGCAAACAATTGAGCAAGGCCGGGCTTGCCCGGGCGTCGTCGAGCGCTTCGACGCTGACGCCACTTGCGGCCAGCGCATCAAGCGGAATGTAGACGCGGTCAAGCTCACGATAGTCCTTCGCGCAATCCTGCAAATGATTGATGATTTGCAATGCCGCGCAGAGTGCATCCGACGCAGGCCATGTAGCTCTTGCTTCGCCGTGCACGTCGAGCACAAAACGACCGACTGGCATCGCCGAGCGCGAGCAATAGTCGATCAGTTCGTCCCAATTCGCGTAGCGGAGTTTGGTTGCGTCTTGCCGAAATGCGCTCAGCAAATCCTGCGCATGACGTGCAGATAGCCCTCGGCTGTTCAGGACCGCATGCAATCGCAGTCCTTCCGGGTCATCGCCATTGCCGAGCAAACTGGCTTCAAGGCGATCGAGCCGGGCGATTTTTTCCGCACTGGCAAGCGCAGGATGATCCGCAATGTCGTCGGCGACGCGAACGAACTCGTAGAACGCCAGAATGGCCGGCCGGTGCCGCCGCTTGATCAGTCGTGATGCGACCGGAAAATTCTCGTCATGCGCGCCCTTGCCGGATCGCAGTTCACCGCTTTGGATCATTGCAGACTCGGCGCATCGGCGTGAACGCGCCCCTTCCACTGACCGCCCCGGCCGCGCACATACTGATACGCTGAATTGAGCGTGTAATACAGGTAAAGGGATGCAATTCCAGGAAGGGCAACGCTCCAGAGCAGTGATTGGCGATAGAACCGTAATGTCGGTACGAATGACAATGCCATTGCGAGCCAAGCAACTATTCCCAAGGACCGCGGCAAGCCTGTGGCAAAAATTGCGAGCAGCGGCGGAACGATGAAAGTTAACATCATACTTGCGGTCATTGCCGCCAATAGCAACGGCGAGTAACGCAGTTGCGCATAGGCGGACCGCGAAATCATGTGCTTGACATCAGACAGGGTTTCGTATCGCCGGATGCTACGCACGCGATCGGTCAGACCAAGCCAGATCGGACCTATCGCTTTCAACTTTGCCGCCAAGGAGCAGTCGTCGATCAATGCGCCGCGAATACTCGCAATACCGCCTGCGCGTGCAAGGGCGTCCGCGCGGATAAGCATGCACCCGCCGGCTGCCCCTGCAACGTTTGAGTTTGGTCGGCACACCCACGAAAATGGAAAAAGCATTTGAAAAAAATAAATGAAAGCCGGTACGTGACTTCGTTCGGCCAGGCTCTCACACCGCAGCTTTGCCATCAGTGAGGTCAGTACAAATCGTCCAGCAGATGATTGCTTGATGAGCCAGGCGAGCGTATCGGGCGCATGCACAATGTCGGCATCGGTGAGCAAGAGGTATTTCGGCTCCAGCAATTCGGCAGCAGCGATACCTTGATTGAGGGCCCAGAGCTTGCCGGTCCATCCCGCCGGCGGCCCCTTACTATTCACAACCGTCAGCTGGCGATGGCTGACCGCTCCCGCTGCATGCGTCGCAGCCGCCCCTGTTCCATCGCTGCTGTCGTCATCGACGACAACGATGTTGAACGCCCCGCTATACTCCTGCCGCAGGAGGGACGTTACGCTTGCCGCGATGCAGTCTGATTCATTGCGCGCCGGGATGACGGCAACCACTGCGGGCCATTGTTGCAACTCCGGGAGCTCTTTGCCCGTATCGCGGACACGGCCAAGCCAAAAAGCGCCCCGGCCAACGATCAGGTAGAGCCACACCAGGACACAGATAACTGCCAACACATCGCTCATTGACGGAAAGGTTTCTGATTGCATTAAGCCCCTACTTTTAACATCGGAATGAGCTTATTGGTTCGGCCGATTTGACGATTTTGACGAACGGCGAATTTGACGGTAACTGTCCGATCCCTCTGAAAATGGCCGTTAAAATACATGGCTTTGCTGTCAGAAAGCACGATTTAAGCTGTCTTAGCCAAGAAACCAGCCAAACGTCACTAGTCTCGACGCACGTAACACGGATTGAAAGTCATGCTGCCTTCCTCGAGTGATGTTGTCGTAGTCGGTGCTGGCAATGCGGCTTTTTGCGCCGCTCACGCGGCTGCCGAACACGGCGTCTCCGTCCTTGTTCTCGAACGGGCGCCCGAAGAGGAATCGGGCGGCAACAGCCGCTTCACAGCCGGTGCGTTTCGCTGCGTCTATGACGGCGTCGATGATTTGCGCGCGCTGATGCCGGACCTGACGGATGAAGAAATCGCCAATACCGACTTTGGCACTTACACCCAGGATAAATTTTTCGACGACATGGGCCGCGTTACGGAATATCGGACTGATCCCGACCTATGCGAGCTTTTGATTGCACGCAGCAAGGATACGATGCGTTGGATGCAGAAGAAAGGCATCCGCTTTATCCCGATCTACGGCCGGCAAGCTTATAAGATCGACGGAAAATTCAAATTCTGGGGTGGTCTGACGGTCGAAGCCTGGGGCGGTGGCCCCGGGCTTGTCGAAGCGCATACCAAGATTGCCAAGAAGAACGGGATTACAGTTGCCTACAACGCGCGGGCACTGTCGCTGGCCGCCGACGATAACGGCGTTCATGGCGTGCGCGTGAAACACGATGGCCGCACCGTCGAAGTCAAAGCGAAATGCGTGGTGCTCGCGGCCGGCGGGTTTCAGGCCAACACCGAGATGCGTACGCAATACCTTGGCCCCACATGGGAGCTCGCCAAGATCCGCGGCACGCGCTTCAACACCGGCGATGCCATTCGCATGGCACTCGATATCGGCGCCATGCCGACAGGTAACTGGTCGGGCTGCCACGCCGTCGGTTGGGATCGCAACGCGCCGGAGTTCGGCGACCTCACGGTCGGCGACAACTTCCAGAAACATTCTTATCCGTGGGGCATCATGATCAATGCCAACGGCGAGCGCTTCGTCGATGAAGGAGCCGATTTTCGCAATTACACCTATGCCAAATATGGCCGCGTGATTTTGATGCAGCCGGGCCAGTTCGCCTGGCAGGTCTTCGACAAAAAGATCATCCCGATGCTGCGCGATGAATACCGCATCAAACAGGTTACCAAGGTTCGCGCTGACACGCTGGAAGAGCTGGTGAGGAAGCTCGATGACGTGAATGCTGATCGCGCTTTGGAGACGATCAAGGCATACAACAAGGCGGTACGCACCGACATCAAGTTCAACCCCAACGTCAAGGACGGTCGCCGGACCGAGGGTCTGGCCATCAATAAATCAAACTGGGCGAACACGCTCGACGAGCCGCCGTTCGAGGCCTATGCGGTGACTTGCGGCATCACCTTTACCTTCGGCGGACTGAAGATCGATACGTCGGGCCGCGTGATCGACACCGACGGTCAGGTCATCGCTGGCCTGCACGCGGCCGGTGAGTTGGTTGGCGGGTTGTTCTATTTCAACTATCCGGGTGGTACCGGCCTCATGGCGGGCTCGGTCTTTGGCAAAATCGCGGGCACCACTGCGGGACAGCGGGCTGCGCAGACGCCGCTATAAGCGCTACCGTCTGCTGTACCCGCTTATTTACCCGGGCAATGGCGTGGGAAGCTTCCCACCCGCGATCGTTTCTGCCTTTGCGGCATTTCACTTCGTGATAGCTTTCGCGGGTAACCCGCCCATCGAGGCCGTGTTTACCGGGGAGGCACCAGATGAATCTTGAAAAACATAGCGATCACGCTGCGCTTGTCGGCCGTCTTTTCTATTCGTCGCTGTTTGTGTTGTACGGGTATTTCAAGCTGACGGGATTAGCGGGAACGACGGCCTATATGACCAAGCAGGGGCTGCCGGCTCCGGCAGCCAGCGCAGTGTTGGCGGGCGTTATAGAACTTGGCGGCGGCCTGCTGATGTTGGTCGGATACCAGACTCGCCTGGTGGCTCTCGGCCTCGCCGTTTACGTACTCATCGCTTCCCTGATCGCCCACACAAATTTTGCCGACGGCAATCAGCTTTCTCATTTCATGAAGAACATGGCAATCATCGGCGGATCGTTGGCCTTTGTCGCCTTCGGTGCTGGCGCCTATTCGGTCGATGGACGAAAGGCGTAAGCAGACGCCGCATCAATTGCCCGACCCTTCCCCACTGGGCAAGGGTCGGGAATACCACGGCGCCATTGGCAGATTATCTGAACGATCGCCGGCTATTTTGTTTTTGCTTTGGTGGCGCGTTCCCGCAACCGATAGAATTGAATAGCGGACCTGGCGGTTTCCGGCTTGAGTTTTTTAAACCTATCAAGATATTCCCCGGACTGGTCGTTCGCTCGGTACGTGGCGCCGCTCAACAACAAAATGGCTTTGGTCGACTTCCAGGAGAGATCAATCGATTTCGCCACCACTAGAATTTGATCACCAGTGTCGTGAACCAGCGCGCGCTCGATCGCTCCAATCGGCAAGTCAGTCAGCAATGACAGCGCCGCCGCAGTCTCGTCGAATTTCCGTAGCTCCGCGAACTTACAAACCTGAGCTTCGGTAAGTTCGCCATTTTTGTGCAACTGTTCGACATAGGCCCGCGCAGCCGCAAAATCTGAGGTATGTTCGCGTAATTTTGTCTGAATTTGATCCGCTGCTTGTTTGATCATCTCGCGGACCAAATCCGCCTTACTACGGTCCGCGGTCTCAAACTTGAGCCGTACCGTTTCCGAAGCTGTCTCGAATAGCGTCAATAGATATTCGCGAGGGATTTCCGGGCGTGCCCATACCAAAAGCGCAAGTTCACTGTCGTTCTCAGACCGCGTGACCAACTTGGAATAGCCGAATTCAGAAAAGCGTGCACCGGCGTTCGCAGCCGTGCTGATGACCACTTCTTGATTCCCGCGCTCAACCAGAACGTCGGTGACGTGCTCACTCAGACGCTTGCGTTGCGAGATCGCCAGCAGGTGATCCTGGCCCTTGGTTTTCGCACCGACGATCAGTGTCTCGTCGTCAAGGCATTCAGACCGGCGAAGTACGGGCCCGGCCACCTCAATTGAATCGTCGAGCGCGAGCGTTCGTGTCACTTTGGGTGGTGAATTTGCGATCGACGCGAGCGTTTCCCCGAACGTGACGCGCGCCGAATGTTCAATCTCATTCGCCAGACGACTCATGACATCGTCGAACAGCGTCATTTGCTCGCTGTCAAAGTGTTCAGAGCCGGCTGCGAATAAATCCGTTATCTGACGCAATATTTCAGCACGCGAGCCAATATTTTTTTGCGAGATTGAAGCTTCCAGTTCATCAATTAGCGACTGGTGGCAGTTCGCGCCTTTTTGGTCGCCGGAATTTCGGTTCCGTCGATCTTCGGTAGCGGCCGACTCCGATATGACACTATGCGGCATCTTCGATCTCTGGGAATTTGTAAGATCGACCAAAGTCTATTTGCGTCGACAGGCAAGGCTGCTGAAACAGATACCCTTGCAGGGACGTCACCCCTGCCAGGCGCAAGAGGCGATATTGGTCAAGTGTCTCCACCCCCTCTGCGGTGGTCGCTATGTCGAGGCTGCGGGCCAGGGTCAGGGTTGCTGCAATGATGGCAGCGCATTCCGTCCGCTTTGTCAGATTCTGGGTGAATGATTTGTCGACTTTGATCTTGTCGAAAGGAAACATCATCAGCTGGCTCAGCGAAGAATACCCCGTCCCGAAATCGTCAAGGGCTATTGCGATACCGAGGTTTTTGAATTGGCGCAAAACAGGTAAGCACTCTGTCGCAGACTCGATAAGTGCTGTCTCGGTGATTTCAAGTTCGAGTCGCTCGGGCGCCAGCCCCGATTGCGCAAGCGCACATATAACAACATCGATCAAATTATTTTTTCGAAACTGAACTGCTGACAGATTGACGGCAACTTTAACGCCGTTAGGCCAGCCGGCGGCTTCGGTGCAAGCGGTTTGCAGTAACCACTCGCCAATCTGGGTGATCATGCCCGTTTCTTCGGCAAGCGGTATGAACTGGTCGGGAAGGATCATGCCCTTGGTTGGGTGTCTCCATCGAATGAGTGCCTCGGCGCCACAAACCGAAAGCGTCTTGGTGTCGACGATGGGTTGGTAATGAAGTTCGAGTTCATCTTTTTGAATCGCGCGGCGCAGTTCACCCTCGAGTTCATGGCGCGCACTTGCAGCCATGCTCATCTCCGGATCAAACACACGGTATCTGTTTCGTCCGCCCGCCTTTGCGCGATAGAGGGCCAGATCGGCCATTTTCATCAGGCTTTCGGAACTGGTCGCATGTTCGGGCGCCAAGGCAATGCCAATGCTCGTGGCAATGTTGACCTCATTGCCTTCTATATTGAACGGCTTGGAAATGATTTCCGTAATTCGGTCTGCGAGCGCAAAGGTGCTGTTATGCTGACCGTTCTCTCTGTCCTGCACGATAGCGAATTCGTCGCCGCCCAGCCGCGCCAGTACGTCGGTTTCCCGAAGCGAACCCTTAAGGCGCACTGCGGTTTCCCGCAGCAGCGCGTCGCCAACGGCGTGACCCAGCGTGTCATTGACGTGCTTAAAGCGGTCGAGGTCCAACAACAATACGGCGAATGAGTCGCCACGCCTGCGGTGCCGTGCAATCGCTTCCTCTATTTTTTCCATAATGGCCAAGCGATTTGGCAAGCCCGTCAGGACGTCATGATGGGCCATGAATGCAATCCGCTGCTCAGATTTTTTCCTCTCAGTAACGTCGTCGATAACGACGATGAGATGCCTCGCTACGCCCTGACTGTCGCGGACCACGATCCGGTTAGTGGAGAGAACACGCGAATCGCCATCGGGCATCTCGACCTCATAGTCGCTTGCGTACGCCCCGAATTCTCCCGCGAGCGCCTCGCTATCGGATACGTTGATACGTTTTGCATCCTTTGTCCGATAAATATCGAACACGGTCTTTCCCAGCACCCCACTCTTCGACACCTTGAGCATTGCTTCAAATGCTCGGTTGACGAGAACAAACTTGCGCGTAGTCGCGTCCTTAACGACAACCGCGATTGGAATGTTCTCAATAATGGAATTCAGAAATTGCTTGGCCTCTTCCAGCTGCTTTTCTGCCTGCAGATGCGCTGTAATGTCCTGATGAACCGCAACGGATCCGCCATCCGGCATCGCTCGTCGGCTGACGGCGAAGGTTCGGCCGTCCTTTAATTCATCAACCAAGTAGCCGGGATCAGGAAGAAATGCTTCTTCGATACGGTCTGTAGCATATTTTTGGGTGTCTTTCGGACAGCAACCGACTGCTATGCGTGCCGCGATAATTTGCGGCAATGTCGTTCCTGGCCTTATGTGCGCGGGGTCCAGACCATACATCGTGCTGTAAAGGTCGTTGGCCAGAACAAGTTTTTTGTCTGGCCCAAACATGCAAATTCCGTGTGGCATGTTTGCCACCGTCGCGTTCAAAAACATATTGGCGTGTTCAAGACGCTTTTTCGCGCTCTCACGCGACAATTGACCTCTAACGCTGAAAGCCGTGACGGTCAGTATCAGCAAAGTCAGAATTATTGCGAGTATGTGGCCCGATCGTCTTTGGGCCTCGAGGCGCGAGAAGATTTCAGGTGCCGCGAGGCCGACTGTGATGACTATCGGGTAACCGTCGACAGACCTGTACGCAATGAGACGTTGAACGTTGTCGCTTAGACCGCTGCTTGTGTAGTACCACCCACTCAATGCAATGGGAATTCTATTGAACAAATCAGCTCCAGAAAAATCCTTTCCCAGAGACGAAGGTCCATGCCCGCTTGTCGCACGGACGATGCCGTCGAAACCGATGACTCGTATATAGCCGTAGTTGCCAATATTTACGGAATTGTAGATGCGCGTCAGATAGGCGGGATCGAGTGTAGCAACCGCTACACCATCGAAGGATCCGTCTCTGTTCTCAATGCGGCGTGAAAGCTGGAGCGACCAGTTTCCAGTATTGGAATCAATTTGTGGCTTGCTAATAGCAAGTTCATCGCTTTGCGCATTTGCATGAGTGCGGAAGTATTCTGTATCTCGCGCGTCCGATGGGCGGCGGGCCACTGCTCCGCCACTGCTGAACCGCACATGTCCATCACGGTCGACCACGCTGACCTTCAAAACATCATCGTTTAGAATTCGGCTCGATTTCAGCCAATCCGCCAGATCGACCTTGGCAGAGTCCCGCGCGTACAATGTTCGGATGATCTTCAACGAACGGTCTATTTCACTGAGCGACCGAGAAAGGTGTTCTTCTAGGGCTCCGGCCAGATTTGTCGAATTTTGAATCGCAGCGCGTTCAGCGCTGTCGTGTTCGTTCTTCAGGAAAAAGAACAGAGTCGTCCAGACGAGGCCGACAAGGATTGCTCCGAGCAGCATCGAGCGATATCTAATCAGTGCCTGACAAATTTTTTTAAGATTCGCCATCCGATGAACGCCACGAAGCCTCAAGGCCGTCGTCATCAATTCTTTCAAAAATTAGCGAAAAGCCATTGATTTTCCGTTATTTGGACCAGCGACAGTGTTCTGGATCTAGGACGAAAAAAGCTGCGCCGCCCGTTAATGATTTATTTTGCGTTACGCCGTTCTCGCTAAGGGAGCAGGCTCTTTCGTGCGCTCAAGTGTCCAAACGAAGTTAATCGGACGAACGACACATCAGCAGAGATGCGGCGGCACAATATTAACTTAAAGCAATCACGCCGAATTTTTGGAGACGAGGTCGCGCAGTGCCTGGGGTGCAAAAATCACCAACCCGCCGCGCTCCAGCTTCAGCCACTTTTTACGTTGCCAATCCTGCAGTTGCTTGTTTGCGCTTTCACGCGAAACCCCGATCATCTGACTGATTTCACGTTGAGTGACGTGAATTTTTTTAGAAGGCAAATCTGCAGCCGAAGGTTGATAGAGGTGTAACAGAACCTTGGCGAGGCGGTTGGGCAGGCCGAGAAAGACGATATCTTCGACTTGCTCGCTCGTTTTTCGGATACGCGCGCATAGAATCTTGATCAATCTTATTGCGACTTCGGGGTTATCTTGAATCAAGGGAATGAAATCGCGGCGCTCAATAACCATCAACTCGCAGTTCTCAATTGCAACGGCATCCGCCGTCCGTTGCCCTCCGTCAAGGAATGCAATTTCTCCAAAAAGTTGGCCAGGCACGACCAAGTTGAAGATGGCGTCCTTTCCCTCTTCGGACGGAGCGCTGATCCTTACCGCGCCTGCGCGAACGGCGTAAAGCTTCGAGCCGACATCCCCTTTCCGAAATATAACGCCAGCTTTCTTCACTTTGGTGGTTATGACACGAGGTGCCAAGCGATCTATGACCGCATCACCCAGATCTCTAAAAAATGGATGGGTGCGAAGCAGCGCGTGCTTGTCGAAGGATTGCGTCTTAGGAGCTTCTCCCATAGCCATGCCACAGTTCACCAAAACAAGTTTCAACAAAACGTATCATACGACAAATCGAGCGACACAGCAGCATATTGATCGCGAGCGCTCAAAACATAGCGCTAAAAGCCCTTTCCCCCCGCACTCTTTATCCGGCCTGAGCCCGAATCGACTGCCGCCATCGCGTGGGGCGTGTTTCGAAAAGTGCGCGGCACAATGTGAGCTACTTCACCGTCGCAGGGAGCGAACCCATGCTAGCAGATTCGATCACGGAGATCGCCCATGCGTACATTCATCAACGCGGATCGAAAAGGCTCACGTACGGAACCTCCTGAAAACAAAAATCGCGCTGACAGCGCCGTCGCGACTATCTGGCTCGTCTTCTACATCCTGGCACTGGGTGTTGCGATCGCCTCACCCATTGTCGCAGACACGTTAATGGTTGCCGTCCGGTAGCCGGGATATAAGCCGCGAATGCGTGCGCAATCGGACCGCCGGCCCACTTTGTTCGCCAATTTCGACCGGGACTTGAGCAAATAGGCTCAAAAATCAGCTTCGTTTGCTCATGAATGGATTCTTAAACTTCATATCTTAATTTATTGAGATTGTGCCGCCGAAACGTAAGAGCCCTGGCGGACCACTGGCGCAGACCCATGTCCCCTTCTAGTTCAGTCGATGCCGAGGCAATTTGCCCGCAGTGTCGAACGGCCATGGTCCATGTTGCCGTGACGCCCCATCCGGTCGCGCGCAACATGCAACGAAATACTTACGTCTGCTATTCCTGTAAGCGCACACGAACGTACATGTTGCCCGGTAAACCGGACGTCGTTGTGCAAGAAAATGATGCGGCGCAACGCGCCTAGTACCGCGCTAAATAGATCTGTCTCGACAATGACTGATCGCCGACAAGACGCCCGCACCCCCGCGCCCAGACGCGGAGTCATCAAATTCGGTCCGGCCGGACAGGAACTTCCGTGCACCGTGGACGACCTGACGCTGGTCGGCGCAGGCATCCGGGTAGGAACCACTTTCGGATTGCCGAAGGTCTTTCGGCTCACCGTTGATGGCGAAATAGAAACCAGGCATTGCAGAGTCGTCTGGACAGACGGCAAAAAACTCGGCGTTTCATTCGATTAGTCGACCGCAAAAAGCTCCGTGAAGGCAGACGCAGTCTAATCGAACGTAATACCTATTTTGGTATCTGTTCTCCAAATTGACCGACAAGCGCGACGTTCCCCCTCAATAACGACGTCGAAACTTGCGGGAATGCCGTACGTCGTTGACACCTGAAGACATGCGCCCGTGTCCGAGAGATTCCGGACTGCGCAGTCAAGTTTAGGCGCTCTATCGCTCAGAATGATATGCGCAGTTTTGAGTACGCGCTTGCGAAAGATGTTTCGTTTGTCGCCCACGGCCCACGCCCAGAATTGTTGGCGAACTAAGTGACCACCACCTTACTCAATGTCAACTATCAAAAAATTGCATGCCAACCTTAAGGGAACTTTTAACAGCGCTATTTCCGGGTTGCATCTCGCAGTCCGCACGAAAAATGCGTTTTACAATTATATGA
>Ga0209068_10001478_pt1 | contig 11725 bp, 10 predicted proteins | sample ColStrG_CSR_2012_FD_187200 | JGI IMG/M metagenome (GOLD analysis project Ga0209068, IMG submission 187200) | Freshwater sediment microbial communities in response to fracking from Pennsylvania, USA - Cold Stream Run_MetaG_CSR_2012 (SPAdes)... | ecosystem: Environmental > Aquatic > Freshwater >...
GCACTGACCAACGGGGGCACCGGCGGGCCCGGTGGATTCGGCGGCATGGGCGGCGTCTTTACCGGCATCGGCGGCGTCGGCGGCGACGGTGGGGCGGCCCAGGCCGGCGGCACGGGCGGGGTCGGCGGGCTCGGCGGCCTCGGTGGTGTGTTCTTGGGCGTCGGTGGTGCCGGCGGCAATGGCTTCGGCGCGGCCGACTTGGATTTCGGGGGCAATGGCGCCCAGGGCGGCTACGGCGCCGTCCTCTTCGGCATCGGTGGCGCCGGTGGCAACGGCGGCATCGGGATGACCCCGGGCATCGGGGCTCAGGGTGGCTTCGGCTCCCTAGTTCTTTTCGGCCCGAACGGGCCTCCCGGGCTTACGCCGGCGTGAGCCCCAGTGCAGCGACGTCGCTGGGGAGCGGCGGCACCCGGGTGGCCCGCACGTAGACGGTGTCGCCTTCCTGTAAGGCGAGCGCCTCGGCGTCGCCCCGGGTGATTTGGGCGATGAATGGGCTGCGATTGGCTGCGCTGGTCAACTCCACGCGAACCTCGAAACCCAGCGTGACCACCCGGTCGACGGTGGCGCGCACAACGCCGACGGACTCCGCGGTGCCATCACCGCCGGCGACCGCCATCTCAGGGTTGCGGCCGACCCGGATGTCGTGCGGGCGGACCAATGTCCCGTTCAGCGTGGAAACCGCACCCAGGAACGACATCACGAATGCGTTGGCCGGGGCGTCGTAGACCTCCGTCGGGGTTCCGACCTGCTCGATGCGTCCCTTGTTGAGCACGGCTATCCGATCGGCCACGTCCAGTGCCTCGGCCTGGTCGTGGGTGACCAGCACCGTGGTGACATGCACCTCGTCGTGCAGGCGCCGCAGCCAGGCCCGCAGATCTTCGCGGACCTTGGCGTCCAGCGCCCCGAACGGCTCGTCGAGCAACAGCACTTCTGGGTCGACCGCCAACGCGCGGGCCAGCGCCATGCGCTGTCGCTGCCCGCCGGAGAGCTGGTTGGGATAGCGGTTTTGGAATCCGCTCAGTCCTACGACCTCCAGCAGGTTGTCGACTTTAGCCTTGATCTCAACCTTGGATTGCTTGCGGATCTTGGGCCCGTACGCCACGTTGTCGCGTACCGTCATGTGCTTGAAGGCGGCGTAGTGCTGGAAGACGAATCCGATGCCGCGGCGCTGCGGTGGCACCCGGGTTACGTTGCGGCCGTTGATCGTGACGGTTCCAGAGTCCGGATGGTCGAGACCGGCGATGGTACGTAACAGGGTCGACTTGCCAGAACCGCTGGGCCCCAACAGTGCCGTCAGTGAACCGGTGGGTACCACGAAGTCCACCTGGTCCAATGCGACGAAATCGCCATAGCGCTTGTTGGCGCCCCGCACGACGATCGCGTGGTCGGTGCCGGTGTCGGTCAACTCGGCCGTCATTTAACCGCCTCCTTATCAGGCCTTTTGGTCGCTCGTGCCCGGCGGGCGTCGAGAATCACTTGGACGATCAGAGCCAGCACCGCGACACCCATCAGCAGCGTCGACAGCGCGTAGGCGCCGTATTCGGCCCCGCGGTTGTAGCGGTCCGAGACCAACAGGGTCAGCGTTTGTGACTTCCCCGGCAGGTTGGACGACACCATGATGACGGCGCCATATTCGCCCAAGGTGCGGGCGATGGTCAGCACGATGCCGTAGGTCAGGCCCCATCGGATAGACGGCAGAGTGATTCGCCAAAATGTCTGCCACCAGCTGGAACCCAGTGTCGCCGCCGCCTCGTCCTGGTCGGTCCCGAGCTCGTGCAAGACAGGTTCGACCTCGCGCACCACGAACGGCAGGGTGACGAAGATGCTGGCGAGCACGATGCCGGGCAGGCCGAAGATAATCTTGAAGCCGAAGTCTTTCTCGACGAAACCCAGCAAGCCCGCCGATCCCCACAGCACGATCAGCGCGACGCCCACCACGACGGGCGAGACGGCGAACGGCAGGTCGATGACCGCCTGCAGCACCCCTTTACCGCGAAAACGGTTGCGCGCCAACATCAATGCTGTCGGAATACCGAATAGCACGTTCAGCGGCACTACGATGGCAACGACCAGCACCGACAAGTTCAGCGCCGATATCGCCGCCGGGGTGCTGACCCACGCATAGAACTGGCCGAACCCCGGCTCGAAGGTCCGCCACAGGATCACCGCCACCGGAATAAGCAGCAGCACAGCGATGTACGCCAGCGCGGAGTATCGGAGCAGATAGCGAACCCACGATGAGGATGTCATGCAGCCATCTCCTCGCGCCTCGCCGCGCGGGCACCGATGATGCGCAGAACGAGAAGCACGGCGAACGACATGGACAACAGCACAATGGATATGGCCGCGGCACCGGTCCGGTCGTCGTTCTCGATCAACGTCCGGATCCATTGCGACGACACTTCGGTCTTTCCCGGTACCGCGCCACCGATGAGCACCACCGAACCGAATTCCCCAATCGCCCGCGAGAACGCCAGGCCGGCCCCGGATAGCAGCGCAGGCGTCAGCGACGGCAGCACGACCGACGTGAAGACCTTCGCGCCGTTGGCCCCCAGCGACGCCGCCGCCTCTTCGGTCTCCCGGTCAATTTCCAACAGCACCGGCTGTACGGCACGTACCACGAACGGCAACGTGACAAACGCCAGCGCCACCGCCACGCCCCACGAGGTGTGCTGCAGATGCAGGCCCACCGGGCTGTTGGTTCCGTAGAGGGCCAGCATCACCAGGCTGGCGACGATGGTCGGCAGCGCGAACGGTAGATCGATGACGGCGTCGACCAGCCGCTTGCCGACAAAATCGTCGCGCACCAGCACCCAGGCGATCAGCAGACCGAACACGATGTTGACGACGGTGACTCCGGCGGAGATGGTCAGCGTCACCCGGAACGACTCCACCGCGGCGTGCGACGTGGCCGCCAGCCAGAATGCCCGCCAGCCGCCACCGGCGGCCTGCCACGCGATGGCCGCCAGCGGCAACAGCACGATGACCGAAAGCCACACCATTGCCACACCGACCCGAAGTGACGTGTTGCCCGACCGGCCGAACGCACGCGAACCCGGTGGCTGCGGCGGAGGGATCGTCTCGGGGGCGAGACCTTGGCCCAAAAAGGATTCCGTCATCCGGTGGCCTGCATGTAGATCTTGGTGATGCTGCCGCTGGTCTTGTCGAATAGCTGCGGATCGACCGCGCCCCAGCCGCCCAGGTCGGCGATCGTCCACAATTTCGCCGGCGCCGGAAACTGCTCCCGGAAATCGGCGGCGACGGCGGGGTCGACCGGCCGGAAACCGGCCTGCGCCCACAACTTCTGCGCCGCAGCGCTGTACTGGAAGTTCTTGAACGTGGTCGCCGCATCCAGGTGCGGGCCGGTTATCACCACGGCCAGCGGGTTTTCGATCTTGAAGGTCTCCGGCGGAGTGACGTGTTCGACCTTTTTGCCCGCCCGTTCGGTGGCGATTGCCTCGTTCTCGTAGCTGATCAACACGTCTCCGCTGCCCTGAACGAAGACATCCGTGGCTTCCCGTCCCGATCCGGGCCGCAGCTTGACATGTTCACGCACCAACTTGGAAACAAAGTCAAGTCCCGCTTGGCTATTCCTGCCGCCCTCGCTTTTGGCGGCGTACGGGGCCAGCAGATTCCACTTGGCCGAACCCGAACTCAGCGGGCTGGGCGTGATGACCTCAATGCCCGGCCGCAGCAGGTCATCCCAGTCCCGGATGTTCTTCGGATTCCCGGCGCGCACTACCAACGAGACCACCGACCCGAACGGGATGCCCTTGGTGGCATCGGTATTCCAGTCCTTGGACACCTTGCCGGCCTTGACCAATCGGGTGATGTCCGGTTCGACCGAGAAGTTCACCAGATCGGCCGGCTTGCCGTCGGCGACCCCGCGGGACTGGTCGCCGGAGGCGCCATAGGAGGTGATCACCTGCACACCCTTGCCTTCGGCGGAGGCGTTGAACGCCGGAATCACCTTGCTCCATCCGGGTTCTGGCGCGGAGTAGGCCACCAACGTGATGCTTGTGTGCGCGTCACTGGGCCCGCCCCCACCCACGACGTCGCTTGGACCACCCTGGCACGCCGCCACCACGACGCCGATCAGGGCTAGCGCGAGGGCATGCGAAACAGGCCGGCAGCGCAGTGTGCTGCCGATGTCGTTAAGCCTCTGCGACATTGGGGGCGGCCTTTCGGTGCGGGACTATGGATATCGGTCCCGTTGCTGCGGAAAGGCGATTAAAGCTGGGGAGAATTCACGAGCTCCATACCAGACCGCGCACGGGTTTTGGAGTCAGCGACAACAGTGCACGAACGGGTGGCACACCAAAACGCCGGATGCTTCGTGCATGGCGGGAAGCCTAACAGGAAGTTGCCGGGCCGCCATCGGGAGCGCGGTCGAAGCGCTCAGTGCGTCAGCAACCACGTGACGATCACCAGCGCCACCAGCGTGACGAGCACCAACGTCACGTGTGATCGGGGCATCCGAATTACCTGGGTGTCACGTCGGCGTGGTGGTCGCGGTGCAATAACTCGATCCCCTTGCCGAGTAGCCGGTCCAGCACAAACGCCATCAGGTAGGCCACCGCAAGCACCGCCGGCATCACCAGCATGGCCTGCAGCACAAAGGGCAGCCCGGATAGCCACAGCTCGCTGCTGTCCCACCAATTCAGGAACCCGTTCACCGGGCTCACACTATCGCCTGGACATCCAGAACCCCTCAGACTGATGTGCCAAGATCGGCGAATGCCTCCGGTATCTGGCGAAACGACCTGTCTCATCGCCGGCGGCGGACCGGCGGGCATGATGCTTGGCCTGCTGCTGGCCCGCGCCGGCATAAAAGTCACGGTGATGGAAAAACACGCGGACTTCCTGCGCGATTTCCGCGGCGACACCGTGCACGCGAGCACCTTGCGGCTGCTTGACGAACTCGGGTTAGGGGCGAAGTTCGCCCAACTTCCGCACCGCCTGATCGACCACTTGCAGATGGAAATCCAGCACCAACCGGTGAGTCTCGACCTGACTCACCTTCCCGGCGCCCATCAGCACATCGCGTTGGTGCCGCAATGGGATTTCCTCGAGATTCTGGCGACCGCCGCGGAGGCCGAACCGAACTTCCAGTTGTTGCGCAGCACCGAGGTGCTCGGTGTGATCCGGGGCCCTGGGCGCTCGGGATCGCATGCCGACCGCATCGCCGGCGTCAGGTACCGTGACTCGACCGGCGAAACCCAGGAGATGCGCGCCGAACTGACGGTGGCGTGCGACGGTCGATCGTCGATCCTGCGCTCCGCGGTCGGCTTCACACCGCGCAGCTTCGGCGCGCCGATGGACGTGTGGTGGTTCCGGTTGCCTCGCAACCCCGACGATCCCAGAGGCCTCGCCGGCATACTGCGCAGCGGGCACGCGACGATCATGATCGATCGCGGCGACTACTACCAGATCGCCTACATCATTCCGAAGGGAGCCGACGCCCAGATGCGGGCGCAGGGCATCGAGGCGCTGCACCGCGAGCTGCTCAGCATGGTGCCCTGGCTCGCCGACCGGATTGACGCGGTGGCGTCCTGGGACGACGTGAAACTGCTTGACGTAGAGCTCAATCGGCTGCACCGCTGGTACTCCGACGGCGTGCTGTTCATCGGCGACGCGGCGCACGCGATGTCACCGGTGGGCGGCGTCGGCATCAACCTGGCGGTGGCCGACGCGGTGGCCACCGCCCGGATACTGGCCTGCCCACTACGCGCCGGACGGGTGTCCACCCGGCAGCTGGCCCGGGTGCAGCTGCGGCGCTGGATGCCGGCGGCGATAATCCAGGCAGCCCAACGGGCGATCCATGCCCAGGTCATCGCCGTCGCGGTGGCCGGCGGAAACCCAGCGGCGCCGCGAGCCGTACGGATTGTGAGCCGATCGACGGCACTGCGGCGGCTCGCCGGCTACATGGTGGCAATCGGGCCGTTGCCCGAGCATGTGCCGGCCTTTGCCAGACGCTCCGGGTGACCGCCGACCCCTCGGCCCGGGCCAAATCGTGGACGCCGGCCACGTCGGCGGATGATGATGGCCAGATGGTCCCGCCCGCCGACTCCGCCGATTCATCCGCTGCGCTGGCCCCGCCAATCAACTTCAGCGCACCCGCGCCCATTGCGTCCAACACAGCGCTGCGCAATCCGTTTCCGCCGATCGCCGATTACGCATTCCTGTCCGACTGGGAGACGACCTGCCTGATCTCCCCGGCCGGTTCGTTGGAATGGCTGTGCCTGCCCCGGCCGGACTCACCAAGCGTCTTCGGCGCCATCCTGGACCGCAGCGCCGGCCATTTCCGGATCGGCCCGTACGGCGTCTCGGTGCCCTCGGCCCGGCGCTACCTGCCTGGCAGCCTGATCATGGAAACCACCTGGCAAACCCCCACCGGTTGGCTGATCGTGCGCGACGCCCTGGTGATGGGCAAGTGGCACGACATCGAGCGGCGGTCGCGGACACATCGGCGCACTCCAATGGACTGGGACGCCGAGCACATCCTGCTACGGACGGTGCGCTGCGTCAGCGGCACCGTCGAGCTGATGATGAGCTGCGAGCCGGCGTTCGACTACCACCGCGACAGCGCCAGCTGGGAGTACTCGGGCAACGCCTACGGCGAGGCCATCGCGCGTGCCAGCAAACAACCGGACGACCACCCGACGCTGCGGGTGACCACCAATCTGAACATCGGCCTGGAGGGCCGTGAAGCGCGGGCACGCACCCGGATGAGCGAGGGCGACGACGTGTTCGTCGCGCTGAGCTGGACCAAGCACCCGCCGCCGCAGACCTATCAAGAGGCCGCCGACAAGATGTGGCAAACCACCGAGTGCTGGCGGCAGTGGATCAACATCGGCAACTTCCCCGACCATCCATGGCGCGAATATCTGCAGCGCAGCGCGCTCACGCTGAAAGGTTTGACGTACTCCCCCACCGGCGCGCTGCTGGCAGCCAGCACCACGTCGCTGCCGGAAACGCCACGCGGCGAACGTAACTGGGACTACCGCTACTCCTGGATTCGCGACTCGACGTTCGCGCTGTGGGGGCTCTACACCCTGGGCCTGGACCGCGAGGCCGACGACTTCTTCGCGTTCATCGCCGACGTATCCGGAGCCAACAACAACGAGCGCCATCCGCTCCAGGTGATGTACGGCGTGGGTGGTGAGCGCAGCCTGGTCGAAGAGGAACTCAACCATCTGTCCGGCTACGACCACGCGCGCCCGGTGCGGATCGGCAATGGCGCGTACAACCAGGTGCAGCACGACATCTGGGGATCGGTTCTGGACTCGTTCTACCTGCATGCCAAATCCCGGGAGCAAATCCCCGAGACCTTATGGCCGGTGCTGAAGAAACAGGTCGAAGAGGCGATCGAGCACTGGCGTGAGCCCGACCGTGGCATCTGGGAGGTCCGCGGTGAGCCGCAGCACTTCACGTCGTCGAAGGTGATGTGCTGGGTGGCGCTGGACCGCGGGTCCAAACTGGCCGAACGACAAGGTGAGACGAGCTACGCGGGCCAGTGGCGGGACATCGCCGAGGAGATCAGGGCCGACATTCTCGAGCATGGAGTGGACTCTCGTGGCGTATTCACCCAGCGCTACGGCAGCGACGCCCTGGACGCGTCGCTGCTGCTCGCGGTGCTGACCCGGTTCCTGCCGCCGGACGACCCACGAGTTCGTAACACCGTGCTGGCCATCGCCAACGAACTCACCGAGGAAGGCCTGGTGTTGCGCTATCGGGTGGAGCAGACCGACGACGGGCTGACCGGCGAAGAAGGCACCTTCACCATTTGCTCGTTCTGGCTGGTGTCAGCGCTGGTCGAAATCGGCGAGGTGACCCGCGCCAAGCGGCTGTGCGAGCGGCTGCTGTCCTACGCCAGCCCACTGCAGCTCTACGCGGAGGAGATTGAACCGCGCACCGGACGTCACCTGGGCAATTTCCCGCAGGCCTTCACCCACCTGGCGCTGATCAATGCGGTGGTGCACGTGATCCGGGCCGAGGAGGAAGCCGACGGCTCCGGGATGTTCCAGCCCGCCAACGCACCGATGTAGGCGCCGCTTGGCCCGCGAGCAGACGCAGAAGCGCCCTAAAACCGTGGTTTTAGGGCGCTTCTGCGTCTGCTCGGCATGCGTCAGCTCAGCGCGCGCGGCGCCACCCGTTCGGCCGGCGAAACCACATGCTGCCCAGGCCTTTTACGGCGCAACTGGCAAATCCCCCAGAGATTTCTATGAATTCGCTCACAGAGGCGAGTCGAGACGACTACTTCTTACCCTTGTCCCCCGAGTCATCGGTGGATAGCGCGGCGACAAACGCCTCCTGCGGCACCTCGACCCGCCCGATGGTCTTCATCCGCTTCTTGCCTTCCTTCTGTTTTTCCAGAAGTTTGCGCTTACGCGTGATGTCGCCGCCGTAGCATTTGGACAACACGTCCTTGCGGATCGCCCGGATATTCTCACGCGCAATAATTTTCGATCCGATGGCGGCCTGAATCGGCACCTCGAACTGCTGGCGCGGGATCAGCTCCTTGAGCCTGGTGGTCATCTTGTTTCCGTAGGCCGAAGCCCCATCTTTGTGGACGATCGCAGAGAACGCGTCGACGGCCTCGCCCTGCAGCAGGATGTCGACCTTGACCAATTCGGCCTCCTGCTCACCGGCCTCCTCGTAGTCGAGGCTGGCGTAGCCGCGGGTGCGCGACTTCAGTGAGTCGAAGAAGTCGAAGATGATCTCGCCCAACGGCATGGTGTAGCGCAGCTCCACCCGCTCCGGCGACAGGTAGTCCATGCCACCCAACTCGCCACGGCGCGACTGGCACAGCTCCATGATGGTGCCGATGAACTCGCTGGGCGCGATGATGGTGGTCTTGACCACCGGCTCGTAGACCGCGCGGACCTTGCCCTCGGGCCAGACAGACGGGTTGGTCACGATCAAATCGGAGTTGTCCGCGCCGCCTTCCAACTCGACCCGGTACACGACGTTCGGCGACGTCGAGATCAGATCCAGGTCGAACTCACGCTCTAGCCGCTCGCGGGTGATCTCCATGTGCAGCAGGCCCAGGAAGCCACACCGGAATCCGAAGCCCAGCGCCACCGACGTCTCCGGCTCGTAGTCCAGGGCCGCGTCGTTGAGCTGCAACTTGTCCAGGGCGTCGCGCAGGTTCGGGTAATCCGAGCCGTCCACCGGATACAACCCCGAATAGACCATCGGCTTGGGCTCGCGATAGCCCGTCAGAGCCTCCTTGGCACCGTGGCGGGCCGACGTCACGGTGTCGCCGACCTTGGACTGGCGGACGTCCTTGACCCCGGTGATCAGGTAGCCCACTTCCCCCACACCCAGGCCCACGCTGGGTTTCGGGTCGGGTGAAACGATGCCGACCTCGAGCAGTTCGTGGACGGCGCCGGTGGACATCATCATGATGCGCTCACGCGGGGTGATCTTGCCGTCGATCACCCGGACATAGGTCACCACGCCGCGGTAGATGTCATACACGGAGTCGAAGATCATCGCGCGGGCGGGCGCGTCGGCATCGCCTTGCGGTTGCGGCACCTTACGGACCACCTCGTCGAGCAGTTCGGTAACGCCTTCCCCGGTTTTCCCCGACACCCGCAACACGTCGCCGGGCTCGCAGCCGATGATGTGGGCGATCTCGCCCGCGTAGCGGTCAGGATCGGCGGCCGGCAGGTCGATCTTGTTCAGCACCGGGATTATCGTCAGGTCGCGGTCCAGTGCCAGGTAGAGATTGGCCAGCGTCTGGGCCTCGATGCCCTGGGCGGCGTCGACCAGCAGCACCGCACCCTCGCAGGCCTCGAGCGCGCGCGACACCTCGTAGGTGAAGTCGACGTGGCCCGGGGTGTCGATCAGGTGCAGGACGAACTCTTTCCCGGCGTCAGGGCCGCCGGATGCGATCCACGGCAGCCGCACGTTCTGCGCCTTGATCGTGATTCCGCGTTCGCGCTCGATGTCCATCCGGTCCAGGTATTGCGCCCGCATGTCCCGGTCTGCGACGACACCGGTGAGCTGAAGCATCCGGTCGGCCAGCGTGGACTTGCCGTGATCGATGTGAGCGATGATGCAGAAGTTCCGAATCTGCGCCGGCGCAGTGAACGTCTTGTCGGCGAAACTGCTGATGGGGATCTCCTGGACTGGTGCTGTTTTGAGTGCTTGACCGGCGGTTCGCGGACACGCCCAGCGTATCCATGCTGGCTGGGCCGGACACACTTGGACACAATCCCGCCCGGCTGCTGACGTCTAAACTGGCGATATGGCGTCTGCTCCCCGATCGCAGTGGCAGACGTTCCAGCGGTTTGCCGAGAACCTGGTGTTCAATCGTGCCCCGAAGTTCGTCCACCGCGTGCAGTCCTCGCAGGCCGTCCTGCGCGAAATCCAGCAGGCCGTGAAGATCACCGCGAACGTGATTGCCGCCGTCACACCGCAGCCGCCCGCCCCAGCCAACGCGGGCCGGCCGGTAACCAGCACCAGCTTCCCGACATCGCAGCGGGCCCGCAAACTCGCCTACACCCCCAACCTCGACGGGCGGGCCGATCCCGGGGAGATCGTCTGGACGTGGGTGGTCTACGAGGATGATCCCACTCGCGGCAAAGACCGCCCGGTCCTCGTCGTGGGGCGTGACCGCAGCGTTCTGCTGGGCCTGGTGGTGTCCAGCCAGGAGCGCCATGCCGCACACCCGGACTGGGTCGGGATCGGTTCTGGCGACTGGGATTACGAAGGCCGGCCCAGCTGGGTGCGGCTGGACCGGGTGCTGGACGTGCCTGAGGACGGCATTCGCCGCGAGGGCGCGATTCTCGCGCGCGAGAGCTTCGATGTGGTGGCCGCCCGGTTGCGTGCCGACTACGCCTGGCGGTAGACCAGGGGCGCGCTAAAGCCGGACAATGAGCCCCGTCGGGCAATCAGCCTTGCGTGATATATGACTGCAGCTGCTGCTGCTCGGCCTCGAGTTCTTCCATTCGGGTCTTCACCACGTCACCGATGCTGACGATGCCGATCAGCTGCTTCCCGTCCAGCACCGGCACGTGGCGCACCCGGTTTTCGGTCATCAGCGCGCTGATGGCGTCGACTGTGTCGGATTTCGCGCAGATGGCGACCGTAGAGGTCATGATCGTGCCGACCGGGCGAGCGAGCGCGCCGGCGCCATGTGTGTGCAGTTGGCGCACGACGTCGCGCTCGGACACGATTCCGACCACACCCTCGGCGTCGACCACCACCATGGCACCGATGTTCTTCTCAGCGAGACCGGCCAGCAACTGCTGGACCGTCGCATCGCTGTTGATCGTGACCACCGCCGCACCCTTGCTCCGCAAGACGTCCGCGATCCGCATCAAGGCCTCCCGCCAGTTGTGATCTGCTTCACACCTCAGGCTACGCTAGCGCTCGCGCCGCGGAAGTCAACACCGATTCGGGCACTAGCGCCGATCCGGGTTGCAAGGATAGGGCCATGATCGAGATCACCCTGCTCGGAACCGGAAGCCCTATCCCTGACCCGAACCGCGCCGGGCCGTCGACTTTGGTGCGGGCCGGCGGGCAGGTGTTCTTGGTGGACTGCGGGCGCGGGGTGTTGCAGCGCGCCGCCGCGGTTGGCGTCGGCGCCGGCGGGTTGACGGCACTGCTGCTCACCCACCTGCACAGCGACCACATCGGCGACCTGGGCGACCTGCTGATCACGCGTTGGATCACTACGTTTGCGCCCGATCCCACCCCGCTGCCGATCATCGGG
>Ga0209068_10001480_pt1 | contig 11721 bp, 9 predicted proteins | sample ColStrG_CSR_2012_FD_187200 | JGI IMG/M metagenome (GOLD analysis project Ga0209068, IMG submission 187200) | Freshwater sediment microbial communities in response to fracking from Pennsylvania, USA - Cold Stream Run_MetaG_CSR_2012 (SPAdes)... | ecosystem: Environmental > Aquatic > Freshwater >...
GCGCACCGCCGCCACCGGAGGTGTGGTTCGAGCTGCTGGACGCGACCGACGCGCAGGCGATTCGCGGGGAGCTGCACGACCTGGACGAGGCGCTCGCCGGCGCACCGCCGCCTCCCGCCACGCTCGCGGAGCTCCGCGCCGGCGTCCTGGCCGGCCACGGACTGCTCCACGACGCCCGTCTCGGCCTCGCGGAAGAGATCGCCCGGCACCCGGACGAGCCCGCCCTTCATTTCCTGCTCGGCGACCTCTACCTCCGGCAGGGGCTGTCGGAGGAGGCGACGGAGTCGTTCGCGGAAGCCAGGCTGCTCATGGGCGGGGCCTTCTCCACCCGCTAGCGCGACCCGTGCTCCTCGGCGGCGCGGAGCGCACGGCTCGCTTCGCGTGTATAGTCTCGACGGCATGTCACGATCGCGCGCCTCTCGGGCCCGGTCACAGCTCGCGGACCCGATGGTGGGCGCGGTGCTCGCGCTCGGCATCACCCAGATCACCGCCTGGGGCACGAGCTACTACTGTCTCGGCGTCCTGGCGGGGCCGATCAGCCAGGACACCGGCTGGAGCCGCGGCTTCGTCTTCCTCGGCTTCACCGTCGCCCTGCTCGTGATGGGGCTCGTCTCGAGCACGGTGGGCCGGGCCGTCGACCGGCACGGCGGGCGCGTGGTGATGACGCTCGGCACCGTTCTCGTGTCGGCGGGCCTGTTCGCGCTCGCTCATGTCCGCAGCGAGCCGGCGTACCTGGCGGTGTGGGCGTTCCTCGGCCTCGGCATGCGGCTCTGCCTGTACGACGCCGCGTTCGCCGCGCTGGTGCAGGTCGCCCCCTCGCGCGGACGGACCGCGATCTCCTATCTCACCCTGTTCGGCGCGTTCGCCTCGTCGGTGTTCTGGGTGGTCGGCCACGCCCTCAACGAGCAGGTCGGCTGGCGACAGACCCTCGTCCTGTTCGCCCTCATCAACCTGGTGGTGTGCCTGCCGCTGCACTGGCTCGGCCTCGCCCGGCGCGAGGCCGGCGAGGTCGTGGCCGTCCCGATGGGCGGCGCCACCGCGTCCCCCGACGGCCCGCCGCTCGAAGGGCGCGCGCGCTCGGTCGCGATCGGGCTCTTCGCGCTCATCATGTCGCTCAACGGGTTCGTGTTCGGCGTGGTCTCGGTACAGCTCGTCCCGCTGCTCGAGGCGGCGGGCCTGGCGACGGCCGCGGCGGTGTGGGTCGCCTCGACGAAGGGCGTCGCCCAGTTCGGGGGGCGAGTGGTCGAGATCCTGTTCGCCCGCAATCTGCGCGCGATCACGGTGGGCCGCATCGCGGTCGGGATCCTACCCCCGTCGCTCCTCCTGCTGCTGGCCGGCACCGGCCATCTGGCGATGGTCGTCGCGTTCACCCTGCTCATGGGCGCGTCCCAGGGCGTCATCACGATCGTCCGCGGCGCGGTGCCGCTCGCGCTGTTCGGCACCAGGGGGTTCGGCGCGGTGCTCGGCGCCATCGCCACCCCGGTGCTCATCGTCAACGCCGCCGCGCCCACCGTCTTCGCGTGGATCGTGGACCGCTGGGGCTGGGGGACGGCGCGCGCGGTGCTCCTGGTGGGCTGCTCCGCGGCGTGGCTCGCCATGGAGCTGATGTCGCGCTGGTACGAACGGCAGCGAGTGGTGAGGCCGGTACCCGCCGTCAGCTAGCCGGGCCCCGCAGCCGGCTCGCGATCCGCTCGACCGCCTCGACGCTGTCGGCCTGGGAGCCGAACGCGGTGACGCGGAAGTAGCCCTCCCCGCTCGGGCCGAAGCCGGACCCCGGCACGCTCACCACGTTGGCCTCGGCCAGGAGGCGGTCGAAGAAGTCCCACGACGACACGCCGGGCGGCGTGCGGGTCCAGATGTACGGCGCGTTGCGCCCGCCGTACACGGTGAGCCCGGCGCGCTCCAGACCCTCTCGCAGGATTCGCGCGTTCTCCATGTACTGGTCGATCAGCCCGCGCACCTGCTTCTGGCCCTCCGGGGCGTAGACCGCCGCGGCCGCCCGCTGGACCACGTACGGCGGCCCGTTCGACTTCGTCGACTGGCGCCGCAGCCAGAGCTGGTTCAGGCTCACCGAGTCCCCCGCCCGGGTCCGCCCCTGCACCTCGCGCGGCACCACGGTGTAGGCCATGCGCAGCCCGGTGAATCCCGCGTTCTTCGAGAAGCTGCGCGACTCGATGGCCACCTCGCGCGCCCCCTCGACCTCGTAGATCGAGCGCGGGAGCTGCGGATCCCGGATGTAGGCCTCGTACGCGGCGTCGTAGACGATCACCGCCTCCTCCGCCCGCGCGTACTCGACCCAGCGCCGGAGCGCGGCGCGCGTCATCACCGCCCCGGTGGGGTTGTTGGGGTAGCAGAGGTAGATGAGGTCGACGTGGCGGTCCGGCAGCGCGGGCTGGAAGTCGTTCTCGGCGGTGCACGGCAGGTAGACGAAGCCCGGGTAGCGGCCGCTCGCGTCCGCGGGCCCGGAGCGCCCCGCCATCACGTTGGCGTCGGCGTAGACCGGATAGGCGGGATCCATCAGGGCCACCACCGCGTCCGTCGCGAACAGCTCCTGGATGTTGGCCGCGTCGCTCTTGCCCCCGTCGCTCACGAAGATCTCGTCCGCGCCGAGCTTCACGCCCCGCGCGCCGAAGTCGTGCGCCGCGATCTCCGCGCGGAGGAACTCGTAGCCCACGTACGGCCCGTAGCCCTTGAGCGTCTCGGCCCGCGCCTGCTCCCGCGTGGCCTCCACGAGCGCCTGGACCACCACCTCCGGGAGCGGCAGGGTGACGTCGCCGATGCCGAGGTCGATCAGGCGCACGCCGGGGTGCGCGGCGCGATGCGCCTGCGTCCTCCGCTTCACCTCGGCGAAGAGATAGCTCGCCTTCAGGTTCAGGAACGCCTCGTTGATCCTGGGCACATCCCGCCTCCTCGCGGCCTGGGTGCGTGTGATTCTAGGCGATCGCGGCGCGCGGCGCCATCGGCGACGGCGCCGGCGCTGCGCTTGACGGAACCGCGGCCGCCGTGCAGTATCGCGCCGAAGGGAGGGCTCATGACCACGGAATCAGCCGGACGAGTCGTCGACGCCGACGGGCACGTGCTGGAGCCCGCCGACACCTGGCTCCGGTACATCGACCCGTCGTATCGCGACCGGGCGATCCGGATCGGCACCGATCCCGAGGGCTACGAGGTGCTGCTGATCGACGGCCGGTCGCTCAAGACCCTGCGCGGGCAGCTCGGCTCGCTCGGCGGCATCGAGATGGACACCGAGCGCCTCCTCACCCGGGGTCAGGTGACCTACGCCGAGGGCAGCCCGGCCGGCGGCTACGATCCGCGCGCGCGGCTCGCGGTGATGGACGCCGAGGGCATCGACAGCGTCCTTCTCTACCCGACCATCGGCATCTGCTGGGAGGGTCACGTCACCGATCCCGGCCTGGCCACCGCCTACACGCGGGCCTACAACCGCTGGCTGGTCGAGTTCTGCCAGGCCGATCGCACGCGTCTTCACCCGGTCGCGCACATCTCCCTCCTCGACCCTGAGGGCGCGGTGGAGGAGACGATCCGGGCTCGCGCCGACGGGTGCGTGGGCGTCTTCCTCTCGCCGGACGTCGCCGCCCGCGCGGGCCGGCACTTCGACGATCCGGCGTTCGCTCGCTTCTGGGAGACGGTCCAGGATCTCGAGATGCCGATCGCGTTCCACGTGGTGGTGCGCGACCGCCAGTGGTTCCGCCCGTGGCAGCGGTACGATCCCTCCGACGGCCTCTTCGGCTTCGCCTTCCTCGCCATCGACGTGATGGCGGCCTTCACCCAGATGCTCGCCTCCGGCATGTTCGAGCGCTACCCTCGCCTGCGGTGCGCGGTGCTGGAGGCGGGATCGAACTGGATCGCCTCCTGGCTCGACCGGCTGGACCACAAGCACCGGGTGATGGCGCACCGGACGCCGATCCGCATGGCCCCGAGCGAGTACTTCTATCGCCAGTGCCTGATCTCGGCCGACCCGGACGAGTCCCTGACCGCCCAGATGGTCGAGCACCTGGGGGCCGACTACTTCATCTGGGCCTCGGACTACCCGCACATCGACGCCTCGATGGGCGTGGTGCGGGAGCTGCGCGAGCGGCTCGCGCCGCTCTCCGCCGAGGCGCGGCGGAAGGTGCTGGGAGACAACGCGCAGCGGTTCTACAAGCTGGGAGGGTGACGGCGGCCGCCGCTCGACCGTAGCCGGAAATCGGCGGAATTATCATTCCGCCTCTCTGATAGTCTCGAAGACAGTGTCTCGCTCCCGCCCTCTCCGACCAGCCTGCCCGAGAGGCATCCGGTGGTCCGCGACGTGAAGGCTATCATCCTGGCCGCCGGGGCCGGTACCCGTCTCGGGCCGCTGACCGCCGACGCCCCCAAGTGCCTGCTCCCGATCAACGGCCGGACTCTCCTCGACCACGAGCTGGACGCTCTCTCGGCCGTGGGGGTCACCGATGTCACCCTCGTCGTCGGTCACATGGCGGACCGCATCGTCGAGCACGTCGGTGGGCGATGCCGGATCGTTCGCAACGATCACTGGGCCTCCACCAACAGCATCGTCTCGCTGCATGCGGCGGCCGATGTCGTGAGGGGAGAACCGTTCCTGTTCCAGAATGCCGACGTCCTCTACTGTCCGGAGCTCCTGACGCGCATGCTCCGGATGCGTAACGGCAACGCCTGCCTGGTCGATCCGCTTCGCCCCTGGGTGGAGGGTGAGTACCATGTGCAGCTGCGGGAGGGGCGCATCGTACGCTACAGCCGGGACGTGACGCCCGTGCGCTCGGTCGGGGAGAGCGCCCAGCTGATGATGATCGCCGCTCGCGACTCGGCCGCCTTCCTCGATCGGATCGCGCGGATCATCCTCGACGGGGGCCGCCATTGCTTTCCCAACCAGGGCTACGACGTCCTGATGAACGGCGCCGGGCTCTGGCCGGTGTACACGGCGGGCCTGCCCTGGTGGGAGATCGACACGCAGGAGGACTACGAACGGTGCCGCACGGAGCAGGCCCGGCTCGCCGCCCCGCCGCCGCGCTCGCTCCCGGAGCTGGCCAGATCCTTTCTCCGCCGCCCGCGACTGCCCCGGCGCTACCGGGAGCTCGCCCGGGCGCTGGCTCATGGCCGCCACCATCCGGCCCGGGCGTCCAGGTATCTGGGCGCCTTGCGCTCCGGCCGGCTCACCGCGGAATCCTTCGATCTCCTGGTCAACGGACCCCGACTGCTGTCCGAAGCGCTCGCCCTCGGCGCCGCGGCGGGCCTCCGGCCGTTCCTGCTGTGGGGAAGCCTGCTGGGCTGCGTCCGGGATGGCGGCTTCATCGCCGGCGACCTGGATCTCGATCTCGGCATCCTGGAACGCGACGCGGATCGACTGGCCGGCTTTCGCGCGGCCATGATCCGGCGCGGGTATGTCGTCCGGATCGACAACGGGGTGAAGCTATCGCTGGTGCACCCCGCGCATCCCCGGCTCTTCATCGACATCGACGTGGTGCGTCGCTTCCGCGACGGCTGGGCCGTCACCAACGCCGACGCGGACCCCGCTCGCATCTTCCACTACCGCTTCGACGACGAGGTCTTTGCCGACCTGCGGGCCGCCAGGTTCGTGGACGGGATCGAGGTCGCCATACCCGGCCGGCCGGAGCGATTCCTCGAGGCCGCCTACGGCGACTGGACCGTGCCCCAGGCCAAGGTCCACTTCCTGTACGGCCCGCTCAACGTGGAGGTCGAGATTCGCCAGGTCCGGGCCGAGCGGCCCGCGTACCAGACCATCGCCTGAACGTCGCCCGCATTGGCCCAAAGGCCAATAGACGCTTCCCGTACCTTCCCTGACACTCGGAAGCATGAGCGTCTTTCACAAGCTACAGGCGTTCATCCAGACCCATCGCCCCTGCGGCATGCTGCGCAGCCACGCCGAGTCCCCGACCAAGACCGGCTACCTTCTGTGGATCGACTGCTCTTGTGGAGCCACCTTCGAGCGGTGGGTCGTGTCGCACAATGAGGATGATGATCTGCTGCGGGCGGCACTCCTCGACCTCGAAGACCTCGCTTCACGATGAGGGCTCCGGTACTGCCTCTTATCTTCTGTACGGTGGCCTTGCTGTGCTTCTCGCCGACCCACCCCGGCGAGGCAGGACCTCCGAGCGACACCCTCCGGGCCGTCTTCGGAGACGCCAACAAGATCCTGACCGACCCGGCCACGAAGCAGCATCCCCTCGAGCGCCTCGCCACCATCCAGACCCTGATAGGCCGGGTGTTCGACTTCCGTGACGCGGCCGAGCGCTCACTGGGAGGCCAGTGGCAAGCGAGCAGCACGGCCGAGCAAGCCGAGTTCACGCGAATCTTCACCGAGTTCATGCAGCGCGGTTTCGTCTACTTGCTGGCATCCGTGGCCGACGTCGATGATCATGGCGGAGGGATCACGGTTCGATTCTTGAGGGAATCTCTCGATCAAGGGCGGGCGACCGTGCAGGTGGCGGTCGGCGGCCGGGGAGGTAGACTGATCTCCCTCAGCCACGAGCTCGTGTATCGCGACCGGCGCTGGGTGGTCCGTGATGTCTCGATCGAAGGCGTCAGCCTGGTGGCAAACTACCGGGCCCAGTTCGACCGCGTGATCCGGGTGTCGTCCTATCCCGAGCTCATACACCGGATGAAGATCCGGGTCGCCGCCGAGCCATTGCCCCGGGAGTCGGTCGAGACCGGCGCCGCCGAAGACGCTCGGAGATGAGCACCGACGCGTGTCGCCGGCCTCATGCGGAGGGGGACGGGGCAAGTTGGAGTGGGAATTGAACCCGCGACCTCTGGATTGAGGGCCCCTCAGAATTGCTCACCAGAGCCGCGCCCTCACCGGTTGCTCCGGACGTTGATGGCGCAAGACTCGATCCCGCAAGGAGGCTACCCGTGGCAATTTCTCGGCAGGGCCAGGTCACGTCCGAGCCAGCCAGAGTGGCGGCGCATGTCAGGGCAAGGAAAACGCCACGACGGAGTCGCCCATCTGCGATCGCAGCGCGCTGTGGCCGCCGGCCGCAATGACGACGAGCTGCTTGCCGCTCGCGGTGCGATAGGTCATCGGTGTCGCCTGAGCGGCGGCGGGCAGCGTCCCGCTCCAGAGCACGTGTCCCGTGTCGATGTCGAACGCACGCAACGTCGGGTCCCGGCCGGCGGCGATGAACACGACGCCGCCGCCCGTGACGAGGGCCCCCCCGAAATTGACCGATCCCCACTCGCGTGCCGCCGGCACGCCGGAGAGCTCCGGGATCACGCCGAGCGGCACCTCCCAGCGCACGTCGCCGGTGGCGAGATCGACCGCGGACAGCGCGCCCCACGGCGGTGGATTGCACGGCAGCCCCAGCGGGGACAGGAGCGGCTCGCGAAACATCCCGTAAGGGGTCCCCGTCTGCTCGGCGAACTCCCCGCGCCCCTGGCTGCCGGCGCGCTCCGCCCGGAGCCCCTCGCGCGGGATGAGCCTCACCACGTACGGCAGGCGGTTCGTCGGGGCAATCACCAGACCCCGGGTCGGATCGTGGGCGACACTGCCCCAGTTCACGCCGCCGCCGAAGCCAGGAAAGGCGATCGTCCCCTCGATGCTCGGAGGTGTGAACAGCCCTTCCGAGCGCAGGCCGGCCATTCGCACGCGGCACGCCTCACGCTCGGCTGGCGTGATGCCCCAGGCGTCGTCGGCCGTGAGCCGTGACGGCGCCACGGCCCGGGGGCGGATTGGGAACGGCTGCGTCGGCGAGGCGTCCTCGCCGGGCACCGTGCTGCGCGGGACCCCACGCTCCTCGACGGGAAAGAGGGGCGCGCCCGTCTCGCGATGCAGCACGAAGAGGTGCCCCATCTTCGTCGCGACCACGACCGCGGGCACCGGCTTGCCGCCGCGCGAGACGGTGACGAGCACGGGCTGAGCGGGCACGTCGTAGTCCCAGAGATCGTGGTGGACGACCTGGAAGTCCCACACGACCTCGCCGGTCGCGGCGCGGAGGGCCACCACGGAGTTCGCGTAGCGATTCGCGCCGATCCGCTCGCCGCCGTAGTGGTCCGGGCTGGGGCTGCTGGTGGGCACGAAGACGAGGCCGCGCTCGGCGTCCACCGACATCACCGACCACACGTTGGCGGCGCCGGTGCGGCGCCAGCTATCGCCCGCCCACGTCGCGCGGGCGGGATCCGATTCGCGTGTGGGAATCGGATCCCAGCTCCAGCGCAGCGCACCCGTCCGCGCGTCGTAGGCGCGCACCACGCCGCGCTCCGTCTCGACCGTCCGGTTGTCCCCGATCGACGACCCGACCACGACCAGGCCATTCACGACCGCCGGCGGCGAGGTCACTTGATAGCAACACGCCCGGTCAATGACCTTGATGCCTTCTTTCAGGTCGACCGTTCCCTCGCGCCCGAAGTCGGCGCACGGCGTACCGCTGCCGGCGTCGAGTGCGATCAAGCGTGCGTCGATGGTGCCTACGAAGATGCGCCGGCGGCATGCGGCGCTGCGCGAGGCGGCGCCGTCGAGCCACGCGGACACGCCTCGAGAAGTCGCGATCGCCAGCCGCCGGGAGGGATCGACCTTCGCATCCCACGCCCACCGCTCGGCACCCGTCTCCGCGTCGAGTGCGATCACCCGGTTGTACGGCGTGCTGAGATACAGCGTCCCGTCCAGCATGAGCGGGGTGGCCTCGAACGCCACGTGCGCGTAAGGGGGCGCGCCACCCCTCTCGCCCGTCCGGTAGGTCCACGCCCCGCGCAGACTCGCGACGTTGGCACGATCGATCTGAGTCAGCGGCGAGTACCGCGTGCCCCCTGGGTCGTTGCCGTAGGTGGGCCATTCATCCGGCAAGCTCCGGTCGCCCCGGAGCAGGGCGGCGCACCCCATGCAGATCAGGACAACGACGAAGAGGACGGCAATCCGCCCACAAGTGCGGGACACGACCCGAAAACACACGTCGGTGTTACCCTTCGACTATTCGGCCGGCGGCGTGACTCTCACATCGCGCGACGGATCGCGTGATACACGACCAGGAACACGATGGCTCCAACCACGGCGACGAGGAGGCTGTAGAAGTTCAATCCACTCACCCCGGCCATACCGAACAGACCGAACAGCCAGCCGCCGACCACGGCCCCCACGACGCCCAGGATGATGTCGAGGAAGAACCCCTCCCCGGACTTGTTGACCACCTTGCTGCCGATGAAGCCCGCGATCAGGCCGAGGACAATCCACGCGATGAAGGACATGGTCCACGCCTCCTTCTTGTGTCTGCCGCTCCTCGGAGTGGAGCGAGCGGCGATTCCGGGCCGGGCAGCTGATCACCTTCGGCCGAAGGATATCACCAGGAGCTTGCGCGTGAGTTGATGTCCAAGGAGGAACGGGATCATCGCCGCGAAGCGGCAGCGAGAGCTGAGGCTCGGGGAGAACGAGGCGATCCTTACTGGATTGAGGACGCAGCCCCACCACACTGGCCTCCTGCGCGCGCCGCCTAAGGGGAGACCCCTCGACCGACACGAACAGGGCAAGGCGGAGGGGGCAGCAGGACGCCACCCCCTCCTAACCTAATGATTGATTGGCGGGCTCGACGGGAATTGAACCCGCGACCTCTGGATTGACAGTCCAGTGTGCTAACCAGGCTGCACCACGAGCCCGTAACGAGAACGCATCTTTATACCATGCGGGCTCCCGGCCTGTCCATCCGGGCCCGGTCTAGCGGGACGCCGCGGCGCGGCCCGGCGCGCACTCGAGCCCGGAGGTCCACGTGAGCTGCGCGGGGTAGCGGGCCAGCAGGTCGGCGATCTCCTCGCAGGGGGGCCGGTGGCCGAGCAGGTCCTCGCCGGGCGAACGCTGCAGCCGCCGGTGGACGTTCAGCAGGTAGCTGTAGGCCATGCGGAGGGCCTGGTCCTCGGGCACGCCGCGCACCCGGCTGAGGATCTCGACCGACTTGGCGTTGGCGTCGAGCTCGCGCTGCTGGCGCTCGGCCAGGCGCGCCTCGGAGGTGGGCGCGGTCAGGGCCGCGTCGTGGCCCAGCACGTAGTGGGCGAGCTCGTGGGCCACGATCGCGTCGCGGAACTCGGAGCGCAGCACCAGCTCGTTGACCGCGAAGAAGCCGCGGCGGTACGAGCCGACCGGGCTCTCCGGGTTGTGGCTCACCAGCACGTGGATCTGGGGCAAGCCATAGCTGCGGGCGGTCTCGTCGGCGAAGGCGCGCACCTCGTCGAGGCTCCGGTTCTGGGCCGGGGTCATGGCGAAGCACCCCGCGGCCAGCCCCGCCACCGCCACGAGCCCCGCCAGGTGCGACGCCCTCATGGCGGAAGTCTAGCAAACAGGGCAGAATGTGGCCCCTATGACGACCCCGCGCGCCGCCACCCCGCCGCTCCGCAGCCGCAACTGGTTCGCCCCGAAGAATCTCGACGGCTTCATGCACCGCGCGTATCTGAAGGCCGAGGGCTTCAGCGATATGGTCTTCGACGGGCGCCCGGTGGTGGGGATCTGCAACTCGTGGTCGGAGCTCAACAACTGCAACGCGCACCTGCGCCAGATCGCGGAGGCGGTGAAGCGCGGGGTGTGGAGCGCGGGCGGCTTCCCGGTCGAGTTCCCGGTGATCTCGCTGGGCGAGATCCTGATGAAGCCCACCACGATGCTCTTCCGCAACCTCATGGCAATGGACGTGGAAGAGTGCATCCGCGCCTACCCGCTCGACTCGGTGGTGCTGCTGGCCGCCTGCGACAAGACCACCCCGGCCATGCTGATGGGCGCCGCCTCCGGCGACGTGCCCGCGATCATGGTGACCGGCGGGCCCATGCTGAAGGGCGTGTGGTGCAACCAGGAGCTGGGCTCGGGCACCGACGCGCGCAAGATCTGGGCGCAGCGGCGGGCCGGCGAGATCACCGACGAAGTGATGGCGGAAGTCGAGGGCTGCCTCTCCCGCTCCAGCGGGCACTGCATGGTGATGGGCACCGCCTCTACCATGGCGGCCATGGCCGAGGTGCTGGGCCTGGCCCTGCCCGGCAACGCGGCCATCCCCGGCCCGGACTCGCGGCGCCTCGCGCTGGCCGAGATGTCGGGGCGCCGCGCGGTGGAGATGGCCATCGCCCGCGGGCCCAAGCCCTCCGAGATCCTGACCGCGGCCGCGTTCGACAACGCGATCCGCGCCGACATGGCGCTCGGCGGCTCCACCAACGCCATCGTGCACCTGGTGGCCCTCGCGGGACGCGCGGGAGTGCCGCTGCCGCTCCGGCGCTTCGACGAGCTGTCGCGTAGCACGCCGCTCCTCGCCAACGTGCGCCCCTCCGGCAAGTATCTGATGGAGGATTTCTACTATGCGGGCGGGGTGCCGGCGGTGCTGCGCGAGATGCTGCCGATGCTGCACGCCGAGGCTCTCACCGTGACCGGCCAGACCCTGGGCGAGAACGTGGCCGGCGCGCCGTGCCACGATACCGACGTCATCCGGCCGCTCTCGCTGCCGCTCCAGCCGGAGGGCGGGACGGTCATCCTCACCGGCAACCTCTGTCCGGGTGGCGCGGTCCTCAAGCAATCCGCCGCCTCGCCGCATCTGATGATCCATCGCGGGCGCGCGGTGGTCTTCGAGGACCATCGCGATCTCGAGCGGCGCATCGACGATCCCTCGCTGCCCATCGACGAGAACTCGGTGCTGGTGCTCAAGCAGGCCGGGCCCAAGGGCGGCCCCGGCATGCCGGAGTGGGGCGCGGCGCCGGTGCCCGCGCGGCTCCTGCGCGCGGGGGTGAAGGACATGG
>Ga0209068_10001482_pt1 | contig 11714 bp, 8 predicted proteins | sample ColStrG_CSR_2012_FD_187200 | JGI IMG/M metagenome (GOLD analysis project Ga0209068, IMG submission 187200) | Freshwater sediment microbial communities in response to fracking from Pennsylvania, USA - Cold Stream Run_MetaG_CSR_2012 (SPAdes)... | ecosystem: Environmental > Aquatic > Freshwater >...
TCCGCTGCCCGCTGCCCGCTGCCCGCTGCCCGCTGCCCGCTGCCCGCTGCCCGGGACACCGGGCCGGCCGGAAATTGAAAGCATGCCCTGGCTGTCGCTTTTGCTTTCGGGGACAGATAACCAACAGATAACCATATGATGGAAGTGCGCGGTTTAGTTGCCAGCGGTGCAACTGTGAGCATGCTTCCTTTTTCGATTGGACAACAACTTGGCGGCAAGTGGGTTGAGTCAGAAGCCAAATTTCAATAGGTTATTTCAAGGCTCGTCGTCATGGAGTCATCGAGGATGCTGGCGTCTTCAGGTGATCGCAACGGCCGCAAGGCACCATCAGCCCATTCGGGGTTAATGCCGACGGAACATCGAATCGATATCGTCCTTCGATGCGAATGTGCTGGTGACGAATGGGCGAGATGTGCGGCAAGTCGTCATCAACGATCTCGAAGCCCTCGAAGCCCTCGAAGCCGGAACGGCGCAGTTGGCAGTTGTTTGATGGCTTCTGGCTTCATCCATGTAGGTGTGGATGGTGTTCCACAAAACGATCACGTTCAGCACGAAGCCCAAGGCGCCTTTCGGCACCGAGTTGATTTCTTGGCCGGTGACATAGCGTCTAGCGTCTAGCGTCTGTGCAGTTCGCCGCTGCTCGCCGCTGCGGTCAAAAAACACGCGGCGAGCCAAGCCATTGCGTTGCGCACCCCGATTGAGTTGGGTACGAATGCGTCGGGCGTAGTAATCATCAGTGGTCAAGCGCAGCATGTGCATGGTTTTGATCACCCGTCCGACGTCCGATTTCGGCAACCGCTTAACCGAGCGCTGATTGCGTGCCGATCGTGTTCAGCTGATTGCTTTTGGCATATCCACAGTTTGTTCTTTCTTGCCCAGCATGCCAAACTCTTCGGCGCATCTCCCTATCTATCTCTAAAGCGCGTAACACTGGGCCAATTGTTATTCTTGCGTTCACGGGTGTAATCTCCTTTGGCTGATTTGGCTTTCAACCATTGGAGTTACACCCGCTTACCTATTTGTACAAGTCGTCCATTTTTCTAAAATTCAATCTTAAGAGCTATAGCACTCAATGACTTTCTTCCACCCACTCCCGGCGCCTCGGCGCCCTTATGAATACAGACACAAGCCGTCGACACCCGTTGGCTCTTGACTCGTTGGTTGTGGAATCCGATTCAGAACTCGCATAACTCAATGATCAGTGCGGGCCTTTGGGCTGAATAGGCCCCAAGCAGCGTCCAAAATCGCCGTGTTGTGCCCGCTTTGCATCGAACTCACATATTCACCTATCGCGTGCCGGAGTTGAGAACCATGCTGACTCACGACGCCCTGATTCGATACTTGTTGGCTGGTTGGTTGATTGTATGCGTGCAATCTTGATCAGCCCCGAACTGGCTAGGTGACTGGTTCGAACGCAGCAGTGTAGCTGGACAATAGGGCTGTTGTTGAAGGAGTCCCTATGAACACGCTTATCTTGTTCGATTCGCAATATGGCAATACAGAGCTCGTCGCGCGCGTCATCGCCGACTTACTTGAAACGGGAGGTGAGACGCGCGTCGAGCGCATTTCCGATGCCTCAGCCGGCGATCTACATGGCATCGACCTGCTGATATTGGGTTGCCCGACGCAAGCCTGGCAAATGACCCCGGCGACGAAAAGCTTTCTGTCTCGGCTTCCTAGCGAGCCGCTCCCTCAGCTAGCCGTGGCGTGCTTCGATACACGCATCGACAAGCCGCGTCTGATTACCGGTTCGGCCGCATTCCGCATTGCGGCCCGTCTGCGCAGGGTAGGCGTGAACCTGATTGCACCGCCGGAGAATTTCCTGGTAACCGGCACAGAAGGACCGCTGGCTGAAGGCGAGCTTGAGCATGCGATCGCGTGGGCGCACGACCTCGTTCACAGCGTCCACGCACAACGCACGATATCCAAATTGATCACGCCCGCAGCCTAGCCTAGGTGTAACCCACGACTGCTGGTTGCTTGTCTTGACCGAAGTGGCGATCGCGAACTGCTATCGAACCAAGCCTTGTTCCAGTCAAAGTGCCGTGCCATATCACCTGATCGCTATGCTTCCCGAACCCATATTCACATCGAAGATCACGTGCGGGCCAGCCTGCGAGAAGCCCTCGGTCGCGTAAGTGCCATTGTGATTTGCGCCTCGCGCATACCACGAATCGTTTACGCTCAGCGAACCGCTGCCCATCTCATAGTTCACCCGCACTGGTAGACCTTTGGGCAGGGTAACGTTGACGCTGCCGGAACCGATGTGAAGCTTGAAGTGGTATTGACCTCGCTCGGGCAGGCGAAACGTAGTTCTACCCGAACCTTGATCGAGCGCCACGCTCTTCAGATCGAAGTCGCGTAGATCGAATTCCTGTGAGCCGCTGCCCACGTTAACGCTTAGGTCATAACTCACTTGCGAGTTCAAGCGGATGTCCCAGCGCTGATCGCTGGACGCAAACGGGGTGAAGAATCCGATGTCTGTGGCTCGGCTAGTCAATCGCACGGTTGCGGCATCGCCGGATCGGGTCACGTCGTTGGCCAACGACCCGAGGTGGGTCACGTCACCCTCGATCAGGTTGGACGAATCCGTCGCTGGCTTCAGCGTACCTTGACCTGCAGGTAGATTTAGCTCCACCCGCGCCGAGCGTACGCCGCTCAGCGGTTGCACAATGTGCTCTGTTCGTAATTCGGTGCTACGGGGCACCCAACTCCAGTTCAACCAGGCCGGCCGAACTGCATCGCCAGGTTGCGTCAGATAGGCAATTGCGCCTGCGACAACCGCTAGGCCGAGTAGTGCGCTCACCAGCGTGCCAAGCCAGCTCGAACGGGCAAAGATGATCTCGACACCCCATACGATGAACAGCACCGGCCAAAACTGAACTAGCACCGCAAGTGGGTCTTGCGATACCATCCCGTTATTGGCCATCAGCAAAATCACACCTGCGCCAATGAGCACGATTGGCCAGAACAGATTCGCGGCGTGATGGTGGCGTTCGGTGACGATCAGGTCAGAAGGATATGACGACTGGCTCATGATGCACCTATATTTGTCTTTGGAAATTCGTGGTGATCACGGCTGGTGTGGGGTGGCAAAAGATCCATTAACGCGTTGAGGTTGACCAGCCGCCCAAACAGCAGCAACACACCGGCCGCGATCAGCACCAGCGGCCATACGGCGGTATCAGCAAAGCCGATGCCGAACAGACCAAACAGCGCTTCGAAGAACGTGCCGAACACCAAGAAGAAGATGACGCCCAGCGTGATCATGATGTAACCCGACCGCTTCAACTCTGGTCGGTCGCCCCACCAACTGTTAATCAGAAGGCCAATGCCAATGCCCTCAAACACGAACAGCGACCAGGCATACGACCAACTCTCCCAGTGCCCAAACACTTGCTGCACGAGGAAGATCAGTCCGAGCACAACGAACATGCTCCCGGGAATCGCCAAGCCGCCGGCTGTCTTGCCACCAGCGACCATGCCCGTGAAGAACACGACGCCAAACGCGACGAAAAACAGCGGCCATAACATGCCCCACAGATCGACCCGGATCAGATTCCCGATCAGGAAGAGCGCCCCAAGCGCAATCAGGATCAGTCCGCCGATTACGCTCGCGCCCGTATGTCTTTGAGTTGTGTTCATGATTTCACCTCACACTCACCGCTCCCACGCCGCCCTGAACATCAAGCTCAATGCGGTCGGTCGCCGTGTCAAAGTTTGGAGTCTCATAGGTGCCGTTGTGTCGAGGGAAGCGCGATTGATCTACTTTCAATTCGCCCATGCCGACGTTGCCGCTGATGCGTGCAGCTACCCCATCCGGTACGCGAATATCGACCGATGCCACACCCGACTCCACCCGGGCGGTCGTTCGGCCAGCGTGGGCGGGCATCGTCACTTCGACGCTGCTCGCGCCGGTGTGTATATCTAGGCGCTGCACATTCAGCTTGGTCAGATTCAGATGTGACGATGATGCACCAGTATCCACCGACAGCTTTAGCGGAATGGTCGGGTTCAACTGGACATCCCAGGCCAAGCCTTCGCGCAAGTTAAACCAATCCCATGGTGCGAAGGCCTGTGACGGCATTTTTAACTCGATATCGGTCTCCTCGCCGTGATCGTTGCGCTGCGATTCCACACCGCCCGTGAAGGCGCCGGCTAGCAGCATGTCTGATGCCTCGCCCGCATCTACGCGCAGTTGGCCGGCACCATGCTTGATAACCACCCGTGCCGAGTGCGCTCCACCCAGCGGCAACGCCGCATTGGTAACGGGCAACACGCCCTTTCGGACAGCACCGATCAACACGATCAGGCCGAACCCGATCAGCGCGAGTGGCCAGACATAGCTCCACGCGCTGCCTGGCAGCACGCCCAAGCGTTCGAGCAACAGCAGGCCGCCGAACACAATCAAGGCGATGCCCCAGAACGTTCTTGCTCTCATGCTATTCCTCCTGTCTCAAGCCGTGTCAAGTTCACGCTCAAGCTCTCTAAGCGTATGTTGTCGTGGTGTGTGATTGAACCGGCGAGCGGCTGATATGCGGCTGGTCACCCGTCTAGTTTTTGGTTCGGCGTGGCTGTGACACGGGTTGCCATCCACTACTCGTCGTGGCACTGCATATTCCCTGCAGGTCTCACCAGCTATCGTAGGTTTTGCGCAATCAGGGGCTGATTCGTTGTTTGACTTGCGATTTTGACGGGTTCCTGGAAGCCCAACGGCAGTTGAAATGTTCGATATTCGGCTGTGACCAACCAGTAAGGGGTGTCACAGCAGGAGGCACTTCCAATTAGGGGTTAATCCCTGACGACCATCCATGCAAAATCACAACTCAAACAACGATTTTCCTTCTGGTTGCGCAAAACCTACGCTATACGATCGTGCAGAATTGACATTTCGCGCCACTCGCGCCGCAGGTGTTTGCGTTACAGAACTGCGATCGTTGTTTGACGCATCTGTGCTCCATCAATAGGTCGATGACACGTCACCTGCTTGCGGCTCGTATGTCATCAGTGCTGCGATCCGGTCTTCCGTAAAGATTTAGCCGTGCGAGCGGATTCGTTGGCTTGTCCACAGGATTTGACTCAACTTGCGTGGCATCGCGTCTGTGGTTATGTATGCGCACAACCGCTCAGCGCGTGGTCTGAGTAATATCGTTGATCAAATTGAGCCGCAAACGATGAGCCTGAAGCTAGGGCGCACTCGACAGTCTATCTCTGGTTAGCAAGGTCACTGAAACCGCTTTCACTGACAGAATATCGGTGCAGCGCGTGAGCCCTAAACTGACCAATTTGCGTCTGAATCGCTGTCAAAAAATATCAAAATCGGGCTTCGCCATCATATTCGGCTGCTCTCAAGCTAGTTTTGCCGATATATGGTCAGCATCTGGTCGTGAAGCCGATAGACCAAGGTGCATCCTAAACGGGTGGACGGTGCTAACGTCAGCATCGGACGTCACAATGGACATCGGAGGCAACAAGAGGGATTATGTTGGAAGCACAGGAGTTTGTTCCCCGGGTCCTTCTCATTGGCTATAACGGTGCAAACAACACCGGGGCGGAGGCATTGTTGCTGTCTGACCTTGCCGATATTCGAGCGGTGCTGGGTTCTCAAGTGCCTATTACCATCCCGAGCCTGAGCGTTGCCAATCTACGCCGCTACCTCAAAGAAAGCCCGTATCAGCACATCGTCGCGCTGCCAACTATCTTCCCGTTAACAGTGTGGCGCTTGGTTCGCCAGCACGACTTTGTGATGTTGGTTGAAGGTAGTGCCTACATGGACACCTGGACCTCAGCGTTGTTATGGTATTTCTTGTGGACCACACACTGTGCCCATCGCATGCACAAGCCGTGTCTGGCCTATGCAGTCGATGCAGGTGACCTCTCACCGCTGAATCGGCGTCTAGTGTGTCGTGAGGCAAGTAAGACCAACTTCATCATTACCCGCTCACAGGCGGCAGCCGATCGCTTGCGAAACTGTGGTGTTAGTGCGCCCATCGAAGCTACCGCCGACAACGCGTTTAATTTCTGCCCAGATGTGGCCGACGAAAACTATTTGCGCAACGTTTGGCCCGAGTCAGTTGCAACATCAGGCAGAGTGGGGCTGGCAGTGGTCGATTTTTATCTCTGGCCAGTCGTGCTGCGCTTATGGGGCAAGAAAGGTGATTGTTACAAATGGCCATACTATTTCTCGCGGTCACCCGAACGTGCACAGGGCACGGCGGCATTAGTCCAAGGCTACGCCGCGCTGGCTGACCACATGGTCACTGCGTATAACAAATCCGTCGCCTTGATCGCTATGGAGCAGTTGGACGAAGCGCTGGCACGCCAGATTCAAGATCACATGCAGTGTGCACATGGTGCACGTGTGTTCTCGTCAGCAACATACAACGCTTCTCAGATGACCGTGCTGTTGCGTAGTCTCGACCTGTTGGTGACCTCGCGTTACCATGCAAGTGTGCTCTCGATGGCAGCGCACGTGCCGCAAATGGCGCTCGGGCATGACTTGAGGCTAAAGAATCTGTATCTCGAGTTGGGTTTGTATGAGGCGTTCTTTGTGGATCATCGCATGCCAGACCTATTTGCAGCCGTCTCAAAACGTGTCGAGCAACTGCTGACCCAACCCAACTGCCAGCAAGACACACTGCGACGCGGTTATGCTGAACATGTGGCACGCGCGAAGCGTAATCGTGAGCTATTGCGGACCTTTGTGCAAGCGCAGGGGTGGAGGGTGGCAGGATGAACGGCTCAGGCAGCACCGCTGGCAAACCAATGATTCTACTCACCGGTGCGACGGGGTTCCTGGGCGCGCAAGTGACGCGGCGGCTGCTGACGCATGCTGAATGCTCTCTGATTGCATTAGTGCGCGGACCCCAGACACAGGGGACTGCCGAGACCACCAAGGACGCCAGGGAAGCGGCCTGTCATGCATATATTGCGCGTGCATGGTGGGACTGGCCCGAACTGATCAGTGCGCTCGGGACGCGAATCAAGGTGTTATGTGGGGATGTCGCTCTCACACAACTGGGGTTGGATGCTGACACCTACGCCGCTCTCGCGCAGCACGTGACACATATCATCCACCTGGCGGCCGATCTGCGCATGGACGTGCCAATTCATGAATCGCGCCGCACCAATGTGCAGGGCACAGCCAACATGCTGGCGCTCGCAAACGACGCCGACCGTGATCACGGCCTGGCACGTTTTGTGTATGTCTCCACCGCCTATGTGTGCGGCAACCGTCGTGGTTGTGTGGATGAGGGCGACCTGACCGATGCCTACGGCTTCGCCAACGTTTACGAGCAAAGCAAGTATGAGGGCGAACGTCTCGTGAGTGAAGCCAGCGCCAAGTTGCGCGTCACCATTTGTCGCCCTGGGATGATCGTCGGTGACTCCCGCACCGGCGAAATCAAGACGTTTAACACGATCTATTTCCCGTTGCGGTTGTATTTGACGCAACAATTGAAGGTCATTCCCGTTGACCCAACCCTGCGTCTGAACATTGTGCCTGTAGACTATGTTGCGGATGCTGTTGTAAAGCTCACCTTTCGACCCGATGCAGTGGGGCGCACCTTTCACCTAACGGCCCCAACGGCGGCACAACCTCAGATTGGAGAGGTCGTGGATGTGGTGCGGCAATGGGCATGCGCCAAATTGAACCTTCGGCTGGCTACACCACGGTTTGTGCCTGTGCACGCCAATGTCATGAGGTGGTTGCCATCCGCCAAAACAGCCAAGACATCGTTTCGTGAGTTGTTGCCGTATCTCACGACACACATGCAGTTTCAGCGCGATAACACCGATTCCGTGTTGGGGCCGTATGCGTTGCAGTGGCGCGATTTTCTGCCGCGTCTGCTTGATTATGCGGCTGCCAAAAGCTTCCTGCACCGCTCAGAACGGACGGTATACGAACAAGTGATGTATCGCCTGGAAAGTAAACATCGGCCAGTGGCATTGTTTGATGTGATTGAAGGCCGTGTGGTGGCGCGCAACTCTGGCGACGTGCGACGCGACATGCTCGCTGCGGCCAGCGCGCTGCGCAGCCTGGGCGTTCAAAGCGGTGATCGGGTTGCTATCGTCGGTTTGAACAGCACGCGCTACCTCACTCTGGGTGTGGCGATTGGCCTGATAGGTGCAGTAAGTGTGCCGCTCTACTACACCAGCCCACCCGTCGACATCGACGCTATCCTACGCGCAAGCGGCAGCAAACTCCTGTTGGTAGGCGTGCCCAAATTGCTGGAGCGGATCAAGGAGATTGCGACTGACATCCCCATTGTCTCGTTTTGCCGCGAGGTCTGTCAGGGGCCTGATGCGGCTGCCATGCAGGTGACGTTGCAGACAACCGAGCCGGTGGCGAAACCCGTGATGACCTGGGACCAATTTCTGGCGTACGGAGAGCAAGGCGCAGTTTCGACGCCCTCGACTGTCGGCTTTGATGCTGTGGCGACGTTGCGCTACACATCCGGCACAACCGCCCAACCGAAAGGTGTGATCTTTCAGCACGCACAACTGCGCTGGATGGCCGAAGTCATGGTTGCGGTGTTACCGTGGCGCACACGCACGACCCCAGCGGTATACCTTTCGTTCCTGCCGATGAACCACGTTGTTGAAGGCATCCTGGCAATGTATGCCACTTACTATCTACCTGCGCCCATCTCGATCTACTTTTTGGAGAATTTCAAGGAGTTACAGCGCGCCCTGCCCCTGGTGCGGCCCACAATCTTTTTTGCGGTGCCACGCGTGTATGAACGGCTGTGGAATGCGCTACGACACAATTGGTTGGGTGCGCACTATCTCGCCTGGCATGAAAGCCTACCAAAACAGGTGCTACGTCGCATCTTATGCGGTCGATTGCTGGGTGGCGCAGGGCTGGATCGCTGCGGGCAGCTCATCGTCGGCTCGGCGCCAGTGAGCGAACAGTTACTGCGCAACTTTCACGAACTTGGCATCGAAATTCACAACGCCTATGGCCTGACCGAAGCGCCACTCGTGGCGCTCAACCGCCTCGGTGCGAATCACCTAGGCACTGTGGGCGAGCTGCTGCCCGAAACACAGGTGAAATTTGCAGCCGACGGCGAGGTTATGGTTCGTGGCCCGCAAGTGACGGCGGGATATTATGGAGCTGATACCGCGCAACCGTTTGCAGGGGAGTGGTTGCTCACAGGTGACATTGGCAGTTTCGACAGCACTGGTCACCTCATCATACAAGGCCGCAAGAAAGAACTGATCGCTACATCATACGGCAAGAAGATCAACACCGGCGATATTGAAACACGCCTACGCGTGATACCTGGTGTGGCTGAGGCGATGGTCGTGGGCGAGGCTCGGCCCTATTGTGCCGCGCTGCTGTGGGGTGATGTGGACGCGCAGCCTACCGGGAAACCCAGTGCGGGGATCACGAGTGCGATAGGCCGCGCAATCGCGGCGATGAACACGCAACTCTCGCATCCCGAGCAGGTGAAACGCTGGGTGCTACTGCCTAACGATCTCTCTATTGAGGGTGGTGATCTGACGGCCAACCTTAAACTGAAACGGCGAAATGTATCCGAGCGCTTTGCACGCGTGATTGACGAGTTGTATGTCGGTGAAGGCATTGGGGGCATCGTCACAAAGGGGGTACAAGAAGCATGAAGATGCTGTTGAGAATCGCCCAATACTATGTGCCCGACGGTATCAAAGACGCAAAGTTGATGGCGCTTTTCTCGATCGTCGCCACCGCGTTTGGATGCGACATGCCGCCTGTGGATCACCTCTCATTTGACGGCAAGCTACGCGTCTTCGCGCAGTTCACCAACACCCAAGCCGAGGCAGCCATTCAGCGTCGTGCTGAGCTGCCTGTCATTGAAAGATGGCTGTTTTGGGGCGCATTTCGGTTGGGCCGCGAGTTGCGTACGCGCTTGGGTGTGACCACGATCGAAGATGTCATGGCCGCGGGGCGCATGATATATCGGGCGCTGGATATTGATTTGCAAGCCACGGCCACAGGCCCGGCTATAAGTGAAATGACGATCAATCACTGCTTCTTCAGCCAGATCTATTCCAGCCGCGTGTGCGAGCTGATCTCGGCGCTTGATCGCGGCCTGTTTGCTGGATTGTCGGGTGGCGGTAAGCTGACATTTTCGCAGCGAATCACCTCAGGCAATGAAACCTGTAAGGCATGCCTGGTCGGAGTAGCGCCTATGCACGCGGCCGCATCGCGGTCAAATGATGTGGAGGCGAGCACCGTATGAAACGTGCCATTGTCGTTGGTAGCGGCGCGGGCGGTGCGACCGCGGCTAAAGAACTCCAAGGTCGCTTTGATGTGACGGTGCTGGAGGCGGGCAAAGGGTTCCGTCCTTTGTCGCTGGCTTTGCCAACTTTGGAGAAGCTGCGCCGGACAGGGTTACTATTTGACGAACGGGAGATTCAATTGATCTTCCCACCTATGCACATCCAAAAGACCACGGATGCCGGAATGATCCTAGTGCGGGGGGTGGGTCTAGGTGGCACGACGACATTGTGCACAGGCAATGCGTTGCGCATGGACCACGATCTCAAAGCGATCGGTATTAACCTCGATGCGGAATTTGAAGAAATCTATCATGAGATTCCCATCGGCACGGATCATCAGAAGCGCTGGCACAAACTTACGCGTCACTTGTTTGCGCTATGCGACGAAATGGGTCTCAACCCCCAACCTACACCCAAGATGGGCAACTATGACCAGTGCATTCATTGTGGCCGATGCGTGCTGGGTTGCCAATCCGATGTGCGTTGGGACAGCCGCCGCTTTCTGGATGTGGCCGTGCAACATGGAGCGCATGTGGTGACGGATTGCACTGTCGAAAGCGTGGTGATTGAAGGCTGCAAAGCGACCGGGGTGCGCATGCGGCAGGGGTTACTGCGCCGCGTTTACACTGCCGATTTGGTTGTACTGGCGGCGGGTGGCTTGGGCACGCCGATCATCCTGCAAAACTCCGGCATCACTTGTGAGCCAACGCTGTTTGTCGATCCCGTGTTGTGTGTGGCGGCACACTCGCCTAAGAGTTGGCAATGCCGAGAAGTGCCTATGCCATTCGTCATGCAGCGTAACGGTTATATATTGTCGCCATACTTCGACCTGCTGAGCTTCTTTTTTAACAAGACATGGCGATATCCAGCACAGGATATCCTGGCCTTCATGGTCAAACTGGCCGATAGCAATGTCGGCAGCATCTCGCGGACAGGACTGGATAAGCACCTCACCGATCAAGATCGAAGCCGATTGGATGAAGGCGTGCGCACTTGCAAACAAATTCTCTGCCGCTATGGCGCACGCGAAGATGACCTGTTTCTGGGTAGCCTCAACGCGGGACACCCTGGCGGAATGTTGCCACTGACCCACGAAGAAGCGGAGACACTACATCATGCGCATCTGCCAGAAAACCTATATGTGGCAGACGCGACATTACTGCCGCGCGCGCGTGGCAATCCACCGATCCTTACCATCATCGCATTGGCCAAGCGCGTGAGCCATATTTGTGCTCAACTGGCTTGACAGACTCTGGACGCACCTGTGTGAGAGCCATAAACACGATAGAAGGCGAAACGGCTATTGAGTCCGATGTGCGAAATGACCTCGCTGTCTCGAGTGGATCGTGAAGACGCATTCCGATCTGGCGTGGGTGCTGACGACGCTTCTTGGATTGCTGGCGTAACAAAGCTCCGCGGTGGAGGCCAAATTCAAAGAGGTTGCCGAGGCG
>Ga0209068_10001483_pt1 | contig 11714 bp, 11 predicted proteins | sample ColStrG_CSR_2012_FD_187200 | JGI IMG/M metagenome (GOLD analysis project Ga0209068, IMG submission 187200) | Freshwater sediment microbial communities in response to fracking from Pennsylvania, USA - Cold Stream Run_MetaG_CSR_2012 (SPAdes)... | ecosystem: Environmental > Aquatic > Freshwater >...
GCTCTCGATGCGCAGGTAGTGGATGCCGGGCTGGCCGGCGGGGAACAGCGGCAGCACCCGGTTGATCGAGCCGGTCGCCAGTACCAGCGTATCGTAGGGGATGCGCGCGCCGGCTTCCGTCACCACGGCGCGCCCGGCGCGGTCGATGGCCGCGCAGCGCGTGCCGGTCTCGAGCGTGACCTTGTGAGCCCCGACCCCGCCCGGACCCGCGATCGGGGCGTCCTGCGGGGCAGCCTTTCCGGTGAGCACCGCCTTCGATAGCGGCGGCTTCTCGTACGGCTCACACGGCTCGTCGGTGATGAGGAGGACGTTGGCTGCTGGGTCCTGCTGGCGGGCCGCGAGCGCGGCGCCGACGCCCGCCGGACCGCCCCCTACGATCACGATGTTGCGGGTGGTGCTCATCGGGGATGCGCTTGGACCTGTGCGCCGTGCCCAGCTCGCCTCACGCCCGCAGCGCCGCCAGCATGGTCTCGATGTATTCGTCGTCGTGGGCGATGACCAGCATGGAGGCGTAGGGCCGCAAGCTGGCGAGCGTCTTGGCAAGCTCGTCGTCGGACTTCGATTTGCTGTCGATGATCAGCGCCGTGGTCATCACCTTGCGGACCGCGCAGGCTTCTGCGATCACGGCGGCCGCGTCCGCCCCGGTCCCGGCGCTCGCCACCATCACCACCAGGTCGGCGGACGCCACCTCGTCCACCAGGTCCTTGGTGCGTCCCGCGAGATCGCTGAGCCAGGCCTGCATCGACCAGCCTTGCCCGCCACGCGGCGCGCCGTCGAATTTGAGCGCGGTCAGGAAAGTCGCCTGCTGCCAGCTGCCTTGTGCCAGGCGCTTGACAACCCCGGCACTCGGCTCGTCGAGCGCGATGACCTTGATGGCCCGTGGCTTGGAATTGGGATAATCGATCCGGAACCGCGCCTCATCGGCGGTGGTCATGCGGGCGCTTTCACTCTGCATGGCACGTCTCCAGTGTCCGAACAGTCGTACCGCCGACGGCGGCAGCGCGCCAGAGGCCTGCACCGGCTAGCCGGCGGCCGAAATCGAAGCCGCAGGTTGACTGTGGTTCATGTTGTTATATGGAACATCGTTCCATCTAGGCAAGTTGGGCGCGCGCCCCGGCGTTTTTGAGGAGACTTTGGCGATGGCGAACCGGATCGATCTGTGCAGTGCGGCCGAGGTCGCGCCCGGCAACGCGCTCAAGGTCGAGGCCGGCGGCCTGACGCTCGCGGTGTTCAACGTCGATGGCGCGTTCTACGTGACCGACGACGCCTGCACGCACGGCCCCGGCTCGCTGTCGGAGGGCTATATCGAGTGCGACGTGGTGGAGTGCAATTTCCACAACGGGCAGTTCAACATCAAGACCGGCGAGGTGGTGTCGCCGCCCTGCATGATCCCGGTCAAGACCTATCCGGCCGTGGTTGAGAACGGGCGCGTGATGATCGAGGCGGAGTGATGCCTCCTTGTCATGGCCGGACTTGTTCCGGCCATCTCGCTTAGGATCGCACCACAGTGCCTAGCCATCGGGATCACCGGGACAAGCCCGGTGATGACAAGGAGAGAGTGAGCGCCGAAATCGTCACCGGTGCTGCGTGATCGTATCCACCAGCGCCAGCCGACCCTTCCTGACCTCCGCCAACGCCCGCTCGAGCGCCGGGCGGATGTCCTTGGGGTGCTCGATCGGTCCTTCGCCGTAACAGCCCATGGAGCGCGCCAGCGCGCCGAAATCGGGCTCCGGGCCGAACAGGTCCATGCCGACATGCGCCTTGGCCTCGTCGGTGCCGCGCAGCTTGGCCATGCGGATCTGGTGCGCCCAATCGTTGTAGTAGGCGCGATTGTTGTGCATCACCACCAGCATCGGGATCTGGTACTTGGCGGCCACCCAGAGCGCGCCGGCATCGAACATCAGGTCGCCGTCGGGCTGGATGTCGACCACGATACGGCCGGCCGCCTTGTGGGCGAGCGCGACCCCGAGCGAGATGCCGATCTGGGTCGCGGTGCCGAGCTCGACGCCGGGGTGCCGATAGGGCTTGTCGAAGTCCCAGAGCTTGCGCACCTGCTGCTTGAGGGTGTTGGCGGTCAGCACCCAATCCTCGTTCTTGATCACGTCCCAGATTTCGAGCGCGAGCCGCGCAAACGTGATCGGCGAGGCGTCCCAGTTCTGCTGCGCCTCCTCCTGCCATTTGGCCCAGACCTGATCATGGCGCTGGCCGATCCTGACCTTGCGGGCGGCGATGCGGCTTTGCAGCTTGGGGTCGGCGGCGATGCGCGCCTTGCAGATGCGCGTGAGATCCGGGACGCCGAGCGCGGTGTCGCCGAGCGCCCGCACCGAGACCGGCTGCATGCGGCAATAGTCCATCGACCATTTGCTGATGCCGACCTCGCCGAAGCCGATCTCGGCGAAATCGCAGGTTTCCGGCACCAGGGTCTCGAGCGTGCGCGCGGTGCTGTTGAGCTCAGTCAGCGGTTTTTCCCAGTCGCGCACGTCGAGGCCGAGCACCAGATCGGTGTGCCGCAGCGAGGCCTTGTCGAGGCTCAGGCAAAGCGGATGCTTGTTGGGAAAATTCAGCGCGCTGTTGATGTCCCAGACCGCGGCGCCGGCGGTCTCGGCAAGCTCCACCATCTGCTCGAAGCCGCCCGGGCGGCGGCCCGCATATTCGGTCAGCAGCAGCGGATGCTCGGCCTTGAGGAGCTTGTCGGCGATCTCGGCGATCGCGCGCGGGTCGGGCGCCATCGGGGCCGGGGTCGCGACCGCGCCGGCGGGCGGCAGCGGGACCGCGCGGGTCAGCGGATCCTCCTGCAGGCCGGCGTCGTAGCACATATAGACCGGGCCTTGCGGCTGCGTGGTCATCACCGAATAGGCGCGCGCGAAGGATTCCGGCACCCCGTCGATCGAGCTCGGCTGGTAGTCCCATTTGACGAAGTCGCGGATGGCGTTGCCCTGCACCAGCGCGGTGTGGGTCCAGTCGATATGCGGCCGCCGCCGTCCTTCGTCCATCGGGCCGGTCGCCCCGATGATGAAGATCGGAACACGATCGAGATAGGCGTAGTAGATCGCCATGGTGGCGTGCAGCAGCCCGACCAGATTGTGCAGGATCACGGCCATCGGCTGGCCGGAAGCCTTGGCATAGCCGTGCGCGATCTGCACCGCGATCTCTTCATGCTGGCACAGCATCATGGGCGGCTCGTTGCCGCCGTAGTTGACCAGCGAATCATGCAGGCCGCGAAAGCTCGCGCCCGGATTGAGCGCGATGGCCGGAAAGCCGTAGCGCTTGATCAGGTCGACGATGATGTCGGATTGCCAGCCGCGGTAATTTTGGTTGGTGCCGGGCTCGCCGGTCGGCGACGGTGTGGTTTCCTGCATCGGCGGCCCTTTCGGCCCGTAACCCGTAGGGTGGGTTAGGCGCTCTTGCGCCGTAACCCACCGACTCACCTCTCATCTGAAACTCAGATGGTGGGTTACGGCGCAAGAAAGCGCGCCTAACCCACCCTACAAAACTCAAAACCCCGGGGCGTTCTCCAGCTGATCCAGCCAGTCGAACCCCATTTCCTTGATCATGCGGTTGCTCATGACGATGAGCCGGGCTTCCTTGGTGGCGAAGTGCTGATGATTGGTGAAGGGCGGGATGTAGATGTAGTCGCCCTGCTTCCATTCGAACTTCTTGGGCTCGTCGGCCCATTCCCACAGGAACTTGTCCTGGCAATCGAACTTCATGTCCCAGTGCAGGTCATAGCCCGAGCCTTCCACCACGAAGGTCAGCTCTTCCCACATGTGCCGGTGCTTGCCGGAGCGCTCGCCGTCCTTGAGGAACAGCATATAGGCCTCGACGCAGAGCTCGGGCGTATTCATGCGATGATTGATGAGATGCTTGATCAGCCCGTCGGGAGAGCGCTCCCAGGGCATGTCCTCGGCCACCACCACATTGGGCCGCGACGCATATTCCTTGCGGAACTCAGCCGATTTCAGGATCTCCTCGGCCCGCCAGTTGCAGGTCTTGTTGCCGGACAGGGCGAATTTCTTGTCTTCGATCGCGCTCATTGCGTTGCTGCTCCTGCGGAGTCTTCAAAGGTCGGTCGGCGGCGAATAGGGCTTGTCGTCCGGCGATCGCTCGGGCGGCCACTCCACCATCTTCTGCAGCAACAGATGCATGAACAGGAACAGCGGCTTCGCCTTGAACACCAGGTGGACGCATTCCTCCGTGTCGGAGTCGTTGAAGTGCTGATGCACGCAACCGTTCTCGACCAGCATCACGTCGCCGGCCTTCCATTCGATCCGCCGTCCGTCATGCACGTCGTAGCCGTGCCCCTTGAGCACGTAGAACACCGCGCTGTTGAGATGGCCGTGCTTCTGGCCGCCGGTCTTGGGAGCGTAGGCCTCGATGTGGGACTCGATCGATTGGATGATGGAGGTGGCCTGCGGGCTGATGACGCTCTTGCCGTACATCTGCGGCCCACCCTTCCAGGCCACGTCCGATGACGAATAGACCCGCGGCTCGTCCACCAAAGTCTTGTAGAGGTGGCTATAGGTACCTTCGAGGGCGCGAACGAAGGTCCGCTTTTTGGCCCAACGGTCCCATTTCTGGTTCTTCTTCTCCATCTCCATCGGGTCGGGTTGATTGTGGCCGATGCCCACAACTTGATCGATGAATCCCGTCATTCTTTGCTCCTTGCCCGGCGGCCGCTGCCCACTGGGCACCGCCCAGACCGGCATTTGTGCTGGTCATTACGCGATTGCCCGGCTGCGCGCAACGCCGCCACCAGGATTGCGTTCCTCAGGATCGAACGCTGATCGGCGCGCAAACGCTATGCACAAATGCGCGGTCCGGGCGGCTGTATCTATCGCTTCTTCGCGCGCCTGGCCTTGCGGGCCCGCGCCGCGGGTTTGGCGGATGGCTTGCTACGTCGGGACGCGCTCTCGGCAGGGGTCTTTGCTGGTCTCTTGGTTGGCGTTTTCGCGGCCGGCGGCTTGGTATCGGGGTGTGCGGTCGCCGCCTCCGCCTTCTGCAGCCGAAAGCTCCAATATTCCCAGGTGCGGCTGAGCGTGCGTGGTGTCAGGCTGTGCGAGCTGCACAGTTCCGTTTCGCCGGGGCTGAGCGTGCTGATGGATCCAATCGCCATGGAGCGGCTCTGCAATTCGGCGTTGCGGCATGTATAGATCGAGCGGAACACGCATTCGCGCAGCGAGCGGCCCGCCACGGTGGCGCCGTGGCGCCGCAGCAGCACCATCCATTGGTTGCCGAGCGCGCGCGCCAGCGAATGGCCTTCCTCGGGCTTGGTGACCAGGAGCGGCGTATCGCCGAATTCGTCGCGGCTGTCCCAGAACGGCACCTTGCCGCCGAGCGCGGCGCCCAGATGCATGACCGGCACCAGCTCGACCCCGGTGATGCAGTAGGGCAGCACCGAGACCGCGTGATGGTGGCAGACCGAATGCACGTCGGGGCGCGCCTGATAGATGCAGCCGTGGATCACCAGCTCGCTGAACAGCCGCGCGCTGGTGGGCTCGACCGGCTTGGAATCGAGCGTCAGCTCGAGGATGTCGGCCGGCTCCATCAGCTCGGCCGCGCCGTAACGGGAGATGAGATAGCGGTGCGGATTGGTGGGATGGCGAAGGCTGATATGCCCGAATGCATCGAGCACGCCTTCGTTGGCGAGCACGCGATTGGCGATCGCCAATTCTTGGCGGACTTCGGCGAGCGGATCAGGCATGGGTATTTTTCTCCTGCTTTGGGATATTCTCGGCTGTCATCGTCCGCGAAGGCGGATGATCCAGTAATCACAGAGTTTGCGGATTGGCTATGGAGAAGACCTACTGGGTATACATACTCGCAAGTGCTCTGGGCGGTACTCTGTATATCGGTGTAACCAATAATTTGGTCCGCAGAATCTACGAGCACAGAATGGGCCTCGCGGACGGGTTCACGAAAAAATATGGGATTCATCGGCGTGGCATCCAGTAATCGCAAACGCCGGTTTTCAACTGGGACGTCGGTGATTACTGGGTCGTCCGCCTTCGCGGACGATGACAACGGAGAGTAGTCACAGTTCGGGAGGGGTGCGATGTTCTCGGGCTTACCGCGCCCTGCCGCCCTCGGGCTCTCCCTTGCGGCCTTGCTCGGGCTTACCGCGCCCGCGCAAGCCGACGACCCCTTCTACAAAGGCAAGCGGCTCACCCTGCTGATCAACTTCGCGGCCGGTGGTCCGACCGATATCGAGGGCCGCCTGTTCGCGAGATATCTGGTGAAGCATATCGACGGCCAGCCCGGCGTGATCGTGCAGAACATGGACGGCGCCGGCGGCCTGATCGGCGCTCAATACCTGGGCGAGATCGCGCCCCGGGATGGCACCGTGCTGGGCTATCTCAGCGGCTCGGCTTGGCTCTATGTGAGCGATCCGGACCGCTGGCGGGTGGATTTCCGGAAATACGAGTTTGTCGCCTATCAGCCCGGCACCACGGTCCATTTCATGCGCACCGACGTGCCGCCCGGCATGCACCGGCCGGCCGATATCGCCAAGGCGCAAGGGCTGATCGCCGGTGGCTTGAGCGCCGACACGTCGAAGGATTTGCGGCTGCGGCTCGCGTTGGACATGCTGGGCGTGCCCTACCAATACGTCACCGGCTATCGCTCGAGCCCGCCGGCGCGGCTCGCGCTCCAGCGCGGCGAGATTTCCATGTTCTCGGAATCGCCGCCGAGCTATCGCTCCGTGGTCGAGCCGTCTTTGGTGAAGACCGGACAGGTGATGCCGGTGTTCTACGATGAGGTTGCCGACCCGCCGCCGCCGCAGAGGCAGCTCGAGGGTCTCACGATCCCGAGCTTTCCGCGGCTCTACCGCGAGATCAAAGGCAGCCTGCCGTCCGGCCGGCTGTGGGAAGGCTATCGGGTGCTCTACGACATGAACTCGATCCTGCAGCGCATGATCGCGCTGCCGCCCGGCACGCCGCCGGCCGCCATCGAGGCGTTGCGCTTGGGGATAGAAGGCCTCAACAACGACAAGGAATTCGCTGCCGAGGCCGTCCGGGTGATCGAGTTCGCGCCCGACTATCCGACCGCTCCCGACATGAGCCAAAAGGTCCGCGCCATGATGGTGGCCTCGCCGCAGATGCGCGATTTCATCAACGACTACATGCGCAATCCGCCGAAGCGGTGAGGGGCCTGCCGAAGCTCTGCCGAATGCGCAGGCGGGGGTCCACGCAACCAGTCCCTAGTTTCCGTGTCTCACCACAGGGGTGCAGTCCAAGGGCCGTTCCCTGAAAATACAGGCCGGATACAGAGAACCGCGGTCATGGCGGCAGGCCAAGCGGGTTCGCTTTGTGGGCCGGCCTGAAATTCCAACGAAGGCGATTGTGCCTTTCAATGCATCAAAAAACCCGACGCGGAGTTCCGGCCGGGCACAATTCGCGAGTTTCAATTTCCCGAATAGTCTGATTTGCAGAACCGCGTCAAGCGCGCGACGTTGCGCACTTCGCCCTCCGCGCGGATCTATTCCCTAGTCATTCAAAACCTCAAAACAGTCCCGGCACCCAGCGCTTCACGCGCGCCCGATAGGCTGTGTATTCGCCTCCGAACGTCGTCGCGAGCCGCGCCTCGTCGCCCCATACGCGCTTCTGGAACCAAGCGGCGCGTAGCGCGAACAGCACGAGGGCGAACCACGACCAGAACGTCAGCGCCAAACCGAGCATGAAGACGAGATGCCCGAGATACATCGGGTTGCGAGTGTAACGATACGGCCCCTCGTCCACGATCCGCCGCGGCAGCGTCGTCATTCCGGGCCCGCCGCCGCCCTGGCCCAGCCGATAGCGCCCGACCACCCGATATTGCAGATAGCCCCAGGCGATGAGCGGCAGACCCCACGGCACGATCGCGAGTGCGCCGCCGCGCCAAATGAGCTCAAACCCGATCACCGCGAGCGGCGAGAGGATGAAGGTCTGGACAGGTGTTCGGCGAAGCCAATGAAGAAGCCGGTCCATCATGACGTTCATTTCAAAGAAATCTCCCGCTGACCGCGGCATTGGCCTGCAGATAACTTGCCGCAGTGTCGCGCTTTCTCCGGGTCTCCTCAAGGGCTCCGGCTGAGCAGCGAGCAGGCGCACGCCGTGCAGGCGCCGACGCCGGGGATGCAATCGACGCGGCCTCTTCCCAAGGTGGCCGAGTCGAAAAAACCCGCGTACGCTACGCAATGGGAATGCGCGGGGGCGGCCGGCTCGATCCCGAGCTTGCGCTGACCGCGCGGAGCAGATGCTTAGGAACTCCAATTGGCTGAGATTGAGATCGAGCCGATACTGCCTGCGGTGCTGGAGCGAGCAACGGCGCTTCACCGATCCGGCGATCTTGCCGAGGCCGAGCGTCTTTACAAGACGATCCTCGCTGCGAAGCCTGATCATCTGAGCGCCCTGCACCTGTTGGGCCTGGTCGCGCTTCAGCGCGGGCATCACGACGAGGGCCTTCGCCTGATCGACAACGCGCTGGCGATCAAGCCGGACTATGCCGAGGCACTGAACAACCGCGGCAGTGCGCTCGGTGCGCTGAACCGCCAGCCGGAGGCCCTGGAGAGCTACGACAAGGCGCTGGCGATCAAGCCGGACTATGCCGGTGCGCTGAACAACCGCGGCAATGCCCTTGGTGCGCTGAACCGCCTCGAGGAGGCCCTGGAGAGCTATGACAAGGCGCTGGCGATCAAGCCGGACTATCCGGATGCGCTGAACAACCGCGGCAATGCTCTTGGCGCGCTGAACCGCCAGCCGGAGGCCGTGGAAAGCTACGACAAGGCGCTGGCGATCAAGCCTGACGATGCCGAGGCGCTGTACAACCGCGGCATCGCTCTTGGCGCACTGAACCGCCTCCGGGAGGCGCTGGAGAGCTATGACCGGGCGTTGGCGATCAGACCGGACCATGCGCAAGCGCTGTACAACCGCGGCATCGCTCTTGCTGCCTTGAACCGCCGGCAGGAGGCCCTGCAGAGCTATGACAAGGCGCTGGCGCTCAAGCCGAACGATGCCGATGCGCTGAACAATCGCGGCATCACCCTTGCTGCATTGGGCCGTCAGCCGGAGGCCCTGGAGAGTTACGACAAGGCGCTGGCGCTCAAGCCGAACGATGTCGATGCGCTGAACAACCGCGGCACCGCTCTGGCTGCATTGAACCGTCAGCGCGAGGCCCTGGACAGCTATGACAAGGCGCTGGCGCTCAAGCCGGATGATGCCGAAGCGCTGAACAACCGCGGCATCGCTCTTGCTGCATTGAACCGCGGGCAGGAGGCGCTGGAGAGCTATGATAAGGCGCTGGCGCTCAAACCGAACGATCCCGATGCGTTGAGCAACCGCGGCATCGCGCTCGGCGCGCTGAACCGCCACCCGGAGGCGCTGGAGAGCTATGACAAGGTGTTGGCGATCAAGCCGGACCATGCGCAAGCGCTGTACAATCGCGGCATCGCTCTCGCCGCTTTGAACCGCAGGCCGGAGGCTCTCGAGAGCTATGACAAGGCGCTGGCGCTCAAGCCGGACTATGCCGAGGCGCTGTACAACCGCGGTTTCGTCCTCGCCGAGCTCAATCGCGGTCAGGAGGCGGTGGAGAGCTACGATAAGGCGCTGGCGATCAGTCCGGAATATTATGCCGAAGTCAGGTTCGCCCGCTGCATGGCGCAATTGCCCGTGGTCTACATGAGCGAGCTGGAGATTACACGGCAGCGTGCGGCCTATGAAGACTGCCTGCGCGTTCTGTGCGATGACGTCGATCGACATCCGACGCGCGCCGACCTGGCGAAGGGCATCGGATCGAGCCAACCGTTCTATCTTCCCTACCAGGGCTACAACGATCGCGATCTCCAATGCCGCTATGGAGCGATGGTGTGTCGGATCATGGCGGAGCGCTATCCGCCGGTCGCGCTCGGCGATCCGCCGCGCCAGGACGAGCCGATCCGGCTGGGCATCGTAAGCGGATATTTCCGCGACCATTCCAACTGGAAAATCCCGATCAAGGGGTGGGTCAGCCAGCTCGATCGTCGACAATTTCGAATCTTTGCCTATCACACCGGAACCGAACGGGACGCCGAAACCGGGATCGCCGCCGGCTCTTGCGAACATTTCGTCCAAGGCCCCATGACGGTCGATCGCTGGCGCCAAACGATTCTGGCCGATGCGCCGCATGTCCTGCTCTATCCCGAAGTCGGCATCGACCCAGTGTCCGTGCAACTCGCGGCGCAACGCCTCGCCCCCGTCCAGTGCACGTCATGGGGCCATCCCGAGACCAGCGGATTTCCGACGCTCGACTACTACCTCAGCAGCGATCTGATGGAGCCGCCGGACGGCCAGGACCACTATTCGGAACGATTGGTGCGGCTGCCGAACCTGTCCATCTACTACGAACCGATCGGTTCACGGAGCGCGCCCGTCGCGCGGGCGGACCTGGGTTTGCGGCCGGCGGCCACGGCCTATTGGTGCGGCCAGTCGCTGTTCAAGTATCTTCCGCAATTCGACCAGGTCTTTCCGCGCATCGCGCAGCAGGTCGGCGACTGTCAATTTGCCTTTATCGAATATCAGAAAGGCAGCGCCGTCACCGACCAGTTCCGGGAGCGGCTTGCGCGGGCATTCGCCGCCCATGGACTGCGGGCGGCGGACCACTGCGTATTCTTGCCGCGCCTCGATCATCCACGCTTCGTCGCTGCCATCGGATGCTGCGACATTGTTCTCGACAGTATCGGGTGGTCGGGCGCCAATTCGACCTTGGAGAGCTTGTCGAGCGATCTCCCGATCGTGACCATGACGGCTCCGTTCATGCGAGGTCGTCACAGCATGGCCATCCTCGAAATGATGGGCGTTACCGACACGATTGCCCCGACGGTCGACGACTATGTTTCGACCGCCGTGCGATTGGCGCGGGATGATGCATGGCGAGCAGCCGTCAAGCGCAACATCGCAGCCAACAAGAATCGCGTTTATCGCGATCGCTCGTGCATTTCCGCGCTGGCGGCGTTCTTCGATCGGGTGACGCGGAGGGGGGCGTCAACTCAAATTTAAGTCCTGTTGTGCCTCACTTGAAATCTGCACCCTGCCTGGGCGCCTCTCCGCGGCCGTTCCCCCGTGTCGCGCGTCGCAGACATCAAGAATTTGGCAGCGTCACGAGCCGCTTCGACATCGCGTAGCTCGCGCGGGTGCCGAATTTTCCGGCCAAGAGCCCATCTTCGACGTAGCCGTTGGCTTGGTAGAACCGACGCGCCGTCTCGGTGCTGGTGAGCGTGCAGCGGACATTGCCGCGTTCCATCGCTCTGGCTTCGAGCGCCCCGAGCAACGCCCGACTGACGCCGCGAAACCTTGCATCCGGCGAGACGTAGTTGAGATTGACCTCTCCGGTGTTGGTGACCGAACCGACCGCGAGGATCGTACCGCGCTCGACCGCGACCAGCAGGGAATTGCCGGGCGACGCTATCCACGAGGCGACGATTTCAGGAGTCTTGTTGCTCAGCCATCGCAGCAAGATCGCCGGATCGTTGCCATGATCCGCGACGCACAGCTCAGTGATCGAGCGCCTCAGCACCTGGCACGCAGCCGGCGCATCTTCGGCTACCGCATCCCTGATTTCCATTTTGGCACGTGTTGTCGAACTTCCCCGGCGACGCCGCGCCAGGCCGCTACCGTCGCCCCTGTGTAATCACGTTGAGCATCGCGGGCGTGCCGCTCCGCAACGCCTCGAAGCTGCGCTCCATGGCGGGCAGGAGATCCCCCGGC
>Ga0209068_10001484_pt1 | contig 11709 bp, 10 predicted proteins | sample ColStrG_CSR_2012_FD_187200 | JGI IMG/M metagenome (GOLD analysis project Ga0209068, IMG submission 187200) | Freshwater sediment microbial communities in response to fracking from Pennsylvania, USA - Cold Stream Run_MetaG_CSR_2012 (SPAdes)... | ecosystem: Environmental > Aquatic > Freshwater >...
TTTCAAAGAAACCGCGCGGGCGAGAGCGATACGCTTGTTGTCCGCTGCATCCCTGGCAGTGAAATTCGCGAAAAAACCGTCCCCACGAGGAAGGAGCAAGAGGAGACACGGCATACCTCCCGCGGCCAGAGTCTCTATTGTAAACCCTGAAATGGGAGGGATACGCGGATACTTGCAGCTATTCCTGAGCCACGGGCTATGAAGGGTGCGCGGGGCCTCCCCTTCCCTCTTTCTTCGAGGTGGAACCACGGCTGCCCAGAGGGGCACGCGGGAAATCTGTTTTTGACGCACGGCAGTGGTCTGCGGCCGAGGCGGACACAGCCCGCCCTGAGCGAAGCCGAAGGGAGTGTCCGCCCTACACAAAGGTGCGCCCGTTCTGCTAGTGTGATGCGGCAATGAAATTCCGCTTTTCAACGAGGAGCCTATGAGTACTTCTACGGTGAATTCCACAGGGACCGTCCGGAAACACCGGCCCTATGTTCCGGAGACGATGGAGATGAAGGAGTTCACTTTCCGAGCCGTGTTGATCGGCTTGGTGATGACCGGCATTCTCGGATCGGCCAACGCGTATCTCGGACTGAAAGCCGGGATGACGATCGCCGCGACGTATCCCGCGGCCGTGATCGGAATGGCCTTGCTGCGGCTGATGAAGGGATCGCTGCTGGAAGAGAACATCGCACGAACGGTCGGCTCGATTGGCGAGTCGGTGGCGGCGGGCGCCATTTTTACAATCCCGGCGTTTGTGATGGCTGACCTGTGGCCAGCGCTTACGCCGGATATCAGCAGTCCCGAGTATTGGAAGTCGGTTGCCCTGATGATGATCGGCGGCACGCTGGGCATCCTTTTCGTGACTCTCCTGCGCCGCGTGATGGTCGAAGATCCGGACCTCCCCTACCCAGAGTCGGTCGCCGCCTCCGAGATTCACAAGGCGGGCCAGCAGGGATCGACCGCAGCGAAAATTCTCTTCGCGAACATGGGCTTTGGCGGTTTCATGTATCTGTTGGGCGCGATCAATGTGTTCAATCCCAGCAACACCTTCCCGGTGACCATTGGCAATCTCGGCAAGCGCCTGCTGTTGCGTACCAGTACCAACCCTAATGTGGCCACGACCGTCACAGGTGGCACGAGCCTGTTCACTGCGCCGGACATCAGCCCCGCCTACCTGGGCGTGGGGTACATCATTGGACCGCGGCTGGCCGCTCTGAACTTCGCCGGTGGCGTACTGGCCTGGGGACTTCTGGTTCCACTCCTGACTTTTACGATCGGTCCCTATATCCAGGCAGCGCAACCGGACGGTCAACCTCTGTCATGGTCTCTCCTCGCGGGAGCCATCTATTTCTCGATCGTGCGCCCCATTGCCGTCGGCGGCATGCTGGTCGGAGCCTCCTACACTCTGTTCAAGATGCGCAAGCAACTGGCCGTTGGGATGGGCCGCGCCGTTTCCGACTTGAAGAAGTCGGCGTCCGTTCAAGCTGCTGCGAATCGCACGGAGCGGGATTTGCCGGCCAAAGCTGTATTTGCCGGTATCGCAGTCGTATTCGTCGCCATGATTTTGCTGTACCACTACTTCATCGCCGGTGCAGGAACGCTCTCCGGTTCGCGCGTACTCACTGGCGCCCTCGTGGCCGCCGGCGTCATGATCATCGTCGGCTTCTTCTTCGCCGCAGTTTCAGGGAACTTGGTCGGCATGATCGGTTCGTCGAACAATCCAGTCTCAGGACTGACCCTGTGTACCCTGGTGATTGCTGCCCTGCTGATGGTCGCGCTCGGCGTCTCCGGTACCGGCGGAGTGGCAGCGGTACTTGGAGTCGCAGCGGTCGTGTGCGTTTCATCGGCTGTAGCGGGCGAGATGCTGCAGGACTTGAAGGTCGGACACATCCTCGGCGGCACTCCTTCCAAGATGCAGATCGGAGATCTTCTCGGCATCGTCATCGCATCGCTCGTTCTGTTTTTCCCGATTGCCATCCTGGCCAAGGCGTACCACTTCGGCAGTTCCGCGCTCCCGGCTCCACAAGCGGGCTTGATGGCCATGCTGTCCAAGGGCATTGTCGGCGGCGACATGGCGTGGCCACTGGTGATTGTCGGCATTCTGCTCGGTCTGGCGATGATCATGATCGAAGTAAAAAGCGTGATGCTGTTCGCCGTGGGCATGTATCTGCCGCTGGGAACGACGTTCGCGATTTTTGTAGGCGGCGTGATCCGCTGGATTACCGACACATTGCGCGACCGCCGCGGTTACAACGATGCGCAAAAGGCCCGCGTGGATAATGCTGGCGTGCTCACGGCGTCCGGCATGATTGCGGGTGAGGCGTTGTGCGGGTTGGTGATTGCGGGACTAGTGGGCTCGGGCAAGGATGTGACACTCTTCAAGTGGACAGCGCCTTGGGGCGCAGCGCTGGCAGCTTTCGTTGTACTAATCCTGGTAATGGTCCGCGTCCCGCTCGCCAACGCCGGACGCCCGGAGGATCCAGCGCCGCCGACGGCGATTATGTGATTTCGTGATGTGATTGTGTGGAGCCGGCATTCCTGCCCGCGTCCCGAGCATGGCGCAGAACCTTCTTAACCACAAAGGACACAAAGGCGCACGAGGAACTGATTCGGACGAGATCTTCCCTTCGTGTTACTTTGTGCCCCTCGTGGTTTTCGTTTTATGACGATTCAGGAGAACATCGCGCGGGTGCGGGAACGGATCGAAGCCGTCGCCCGCCGCGTCGCACGCAATTCCGCCAACATCACGCTGATGGGCGTCAGCAAGACTTTCCCACCGGAACTGATTCGCGAAGCCTATGGCGCCGGGATTCGGTTCTTTGGCGAGAACCGGGTGCAGGAGTTTGCCGGAAAGGCTGGCGTTTTGCACGGTCTCGCGGACGCCGAGTGGCACCTGATTGGGCACCTGCAATCCAATAAGGCCGCCAAGGCGGTGGAGCTGTTTAGCGCGGTTGATTCGGTGGACTCGGTCCGACTGGCTGAAAGACTGAACAGCTTGGCGGAGGCGCTGAGCAAGATGCTGCCAGTGCTGATCGAGATTAACGTGGGCGGCGAGGAGGCCAAGAGCGGGATCGCTCCGCGGTCGGAGGAGTTGGAGCAGATTCTGCTGGGAGCGCTGCAGTGGAGGAATCTGGCGATCCGCGGATTGATGACTGTGCCGCCTTACACGGAAGATCCGGAGGGCGCGCGGGCCTACTTCCGGCAGTTGCGCGCGATCCGCGATGGTATTGCCACACGGCGCTTGCCTGGCGTGTCGATGGACGTGCTCTCGATGGGCATGTCGCATGATTTTGAGGTTGCGATCGAAGAGGGATCGACGTGCGTGCGGGTGGGGACGGCGATCTTTGGAGAGAGAGCAAAAGCTTAACCACAGAGGACACAGAGGAACCCTGTCAACCGGCTCTTGGTTTTTCCTCCGTGTTCCTCTGTGACCTCTGTGGTAAAGGCATTTCGATGGCCGTCATTCAAGATTCGCCCTCTGGCGCCACCTTCGCGGTCAAGGTTCACCCCCGCGCCAAGAAGAACGCCATCACTGGTGAGGTTGGCGATGCGCTGAAAGTCGCGCTTACGGCGCCGCCTGCCGACGGTAAAGCTAACGCCGCCTGCGCCGAATTTCTTGCCAAGCTTTTGAATGTCCCGCAGTCTTCCGTTACCATTGCCTCCGGCCAGACCCGCCGGTACAAAGTGATTCGCGTGGCGGGCGTGACAGCTCAGCAAGTGCGCGACGGGCTGGGTATCTAGAAGCGCGGTCGCGGGCAGGAATGCCTGCGCCACACAATCAGCAGGAGCCGCTTTTGACCTTTTCCGAACGTTTGCAGGAAATCCGCACCGGGTTTGAGCGTCCTTTCTGGATCGCCAACCTCAGCGAGATCTTCGAACGGCTTTCCTACTACGGGGCTTTTGCTTCGCTTGCTCTGTACTTGCAGGAGAAATTGAATTTCTCCACGGAGCAAACCGGGACGCTGACTGGCCTATTTGGTGGCATGGTGTGGTTTCTGGCTATTTTTGGCGGGGCCGCCGCCGACCGGCTGGGGTTCCGCCGCGCTCTTTCGATGGCGTACCTCATCCTGGCGGCCGCGTATTTTCTAATCGGCTCGATCGGGGCGCCTTGGCTGGCGCCGGTGCGCCATGCAGTGCCGCTGGGGTTGTTCGTAGGTGCCATTCTCATCCTTCCGGCGCTGGGTATTTCGTTGGTAAAGCCTTGTGTGGTCGGTACGACAGCCCGCGCTTCCAAAGAGAACGTGCGCTCGATCGGCTACTCGATTTACTACACGATGGTCAACATCGGAGGCGCTGCGGGACCTTATTTTGCTTCCTGGGCCCATCGCCATCTGGGCGTCGAGAACGTGTACCGAGTGGCGGCGGTCAGCGTTTTTGCGATGTTCTTTGTGGTTTTGCTCTTCTTCCGGGAACCGCGCAAGCCGGGAGACGCGCCTCCGCCTTCGATCGCGACCGTCGCGCGGAATTTCTGCGTGGTGGTGGGCAATTACCGGCTGGTTTTGCCCGTGTTGATGGTCGCTCTGTTGCTGCGCGTCGGCACGTTGTTCTATCCCTTCACTGTGCCCTGGTGGATGTGGGCCGGGCTCCTCGTGCTTGTGCTCGCCGGGATCAGCCGGTTTATGTGGTTCCTGGCGCTCTTCACCGGCTATTGGGTGGTGTTCTGGCAGCAGTACATCAGTTTGCCAGGATACATTCACGGATATATCAACTCGGGCACCGACGTCGAGATCATTCTGGCGACCGACGGACTGACCGTGATCTGCCTCACGCTCGCCGTGAATTTCCTGACCCGCAAGATCCCGGCATTTCAGGCCGTGATTTTGGGGACGGTGATGACGTCTGCTTCGTGGCTGATCCTTGCCTTCCGTCCGACAATCTGGGGTGCGGTGCTTTCGCTTTTTGTGCTGGCGCTGGGCGAGATCATCCAGGCGCCTCGCTATTACGAATACATTTCGCGGCTGGCTCCTCCGGGACAGCAAGGGACCTACATGGGCTTCGCCTTCTTGCCGATTGGGATCGGCTCGCTGATTGGGGGGTGGTTTGGCGGGATGCTGGTTCACCACTTTGGGGAAGTCGCGCACCAGCCGGCTCGGATCTGGTGGAGCGTCACGGCGGTGGGACTGGCGACGGCGGCGCTGCTGTGGATCTATGACAAAACGGTCAGAAAAGAAGGCACTGCACCCGCGCCATAGAAAAATCGTTACCCTATCACAGCATTTGCTTGAGGCTTGCATTATCATGAGCGCCCGTTGGAAACCGGACGGGCGGGACGCCCGTCGCTCCACAGGCAGATCATGCCCAAACGCAAACTCACTCCCTCCCACATTGCGGCCCTCATCCGGCGGGTGCTGAAGGACGGTGGGTCGGCGCCGCACTCGGAAGAAGTCCAGTGGTTTTTCAAGGAAGAGGTGAAGTCGCGCGGCTGGTACACCGCCGAACTCCGTAAGGTAGCGGTGCGTTTCCGGCGCAGCATTGTTCGCGAGCAAGGCATGGACTTTCTAACCCAGGTAGCCGACAGGCTGTTCTCCGACCGGATTCTGGAAGAAAAAGTGTTTGCGGTCTTCCTGCTGGAAAAGCAGACCAAACATTTCGGCCCGAAGGAGTTTCGGCTTTTCGCGTCCTGGCTCGACCGAGTTAGCAGTTGGGCGGACCACGATGCGCTGGCTCACTACTTGCTCGCGCCGATGGTGTATGCGGATCCGAAGCGCTGCCGGGAAGTCTTTCGCTGGGCCAAGTCGCGGAACCGTTGGCGGCGGCGCGCGGCGTGCGTGGCATTGATTCTGCGGCCCGCGCAGAAAAAACTATTTGCCGAAATCGTTCGCCTTACCAACCACCTGCTCGACGACCAGGACGACATGGTGCAGAAAGGGCTCGGCTGGCTGCTGCGGGAAATGGCCAAGGCAGATCCGAAACGAACCGTGCCTTACCTGATGAAGATCCGTGGACGAGCGCCGCGCCTCGTGTTGCGAACGGCCTGCGAAACGCTGAGCCTGGCTGCGCGAAGACGGGTTCTCGGCTAAGAAGCTTTCTCTCTGTGGACTCCTGTGGCCTCTGTGGTTAGGAATTCAAGCCCCTGAACGACAGAGGTCACAGAGGGCCACAGAGGGAAGCCGCGCGGCTCAGTGCCCCACTTCTTCCAGATACTTTTCGACTTCGAGCGCCGCCATGCATCCGGAGCCGGCGGCGGTGATGGCCTGGCGATAGCGGCGGTCCTGCACGTCGCCGCACGCAAACACGCCGGGAACACGCGTCAGAACATTCTTCTGCGTGACCAGGTAGCCGTCGGCGTCGGTTTCGAGCTGGCCTTCAAAAATCTTCGCGTTCGGGATGTGGCCGATGCCGAGGAACATGGCGCTGGCCGGGAAGTCCCAGCTCTCGCCGGACTTCAGGTTGCGCAGACGAAGGGATGTGACTTCCTTCTTGCTGACATCGAGCACGTCGTCGACAACCGTGTCGGTGAGGAAGGCAATCTTCGGATTTGCGCGGGCGCGATTGAGCATGATTTTCGAGGCGCGGAACTGCTCGCGGCGATGGATGAGCGTCACCTTGCTCGCGAAGCGAGTCAAGAAGGTCGCTTCTTCCATGGCGGAATCGCCGCCGCCGATGACGGCAATTTCTTTGCCCGAGAAAAAGAATCCGTCGCAGGTGGCGCAGGATGAAACCCCGTGTCCAATCAGCGCTTGCTCATTGGGCAGACCGAGCCAGCGTGCCGACGCTCCGCTGGCGATAATGAGCGTGCGCGTCTGGATCGTCTCTTTACCCAAGCTCAACTCGAATGGCCGCTTGCCCACGTCGGCCTTGACCACGTGTCCCATGCGGTACTCGGCGCCGAAGCGCGAGGCCTGCTTGCGCATGTTCTCGATCAGTTCCGGGCCTTGAATTCCCTCGGGAAAACCCGGGAAATTCTCGACTAGCGTGGTCAACGACAGCTGTCCGCCCGGCTCGTGGCCTTCAATGACAAGCGGGTTGAGATTGGCCCGGGCGGTGTAGAGAGCGGCAGTGTGTCCGGCGCATCCGGACCCAATGATCACAACGTTGCGAATGTCCATAGTGATAATAGATAGATTCTCGAAAGCCGATTTAGGTTCAGACCGCGCCCGCGAACGCGTCGAACGCTGCCGGAGACGCGGCAAGCCGCGCCTCTACGGATTCTTCTTACCGCCCGTAACCGTCTTGCTCGAACCCACCGCGCCCAGTCGCACCAACTCTTGCGGCACCATCCGGCGCGCCCCCAGCACGTTGCGATACTGGCTCATGACAGAAGAAGCTGCGTGGAAGATGGACTCGAATGCGCTTTGATCGGCCGCCGGGTTGCCGTCTCCACCCGAGCAACGCGCCAGCACAACGGACGCCTTTCCGAAGCGTTCCAGCTTGACGCGCGACACCGGAGTATTCGAAGCCAGCATGGCAGTCGCGGACGTCACCGCCGAGGCACTGTCCTCGATCGAGACTTGCATTAGATCCTTCGGATCGCGGACGCGGAGAGCCAGGGTTTCCACCATATTCGTCGCATCGACACTGAACGAGTATTGCACGTTGCTGAACGGCGCCGAACCGGAGAACTCACGGCGGATGCGAACCCAGTTCGCGGCTGTGATTGCACCCGCAGGCAACGACTGCATGCCGGGGATACTTGTGCTCTGGTCGAGCGTGGAATGCCCGCGCGCTACTTCGTAGTCCGCGCCGAAGACGGGCTTGGCTGGCACCTTGGCGAGGGCGGCCGATATTTCTTTCTGGTCCTCTGCTGAAGGCGAGCAAACATTGATGACGTTGACTTTCACCGGAGGCTGCTGCGGAAACGCCAAAGTGCCAGCGAGCACGAGGCCGACACTCAAAATTTTTCGAGGGAACACGGCGAAATTGTATCAGGAGGCTGCTAGCTGCTAGCTACTAGCTACTAGCTTCTAGCCACTGGCTTCTGGTTGTGATGCGGCGACTCTGCATCCGTTTTCTTGCGCTTGCGCGGCCACCAATGATGAGCATCGATCAGCACAGGCGAAAGAAGCCCAGCTATACACACGACCGCAACCAAGACCCAAGCAATCCCGCGCAGCAGCATAGGAATCCAGGAAAACCCTGTACTCTGTGGGCTTGCTAGAAGCTAGCAGCCAGCAGCTAGCGGCCCTTATTGCGTCGTGACACTATCGTCGTCCACCGCCCCATGTCGCCGCAACAATTGCGGCAGATTCTGTGAGAAGGCGGAGCGCGGCAACACCATGTCGCACCCGATTTCATGCGCCTTCTGCTTCAGGTCGCCCTGCACGTGCGAAAGAAAACCAATGATCGAAGTCCCCTTCTTCAGCTTGCTCTTCAGCTTGGGGATAAGCGTCAGAGGCTTAGCATTGGCGTTGTTCAAATCGAAAATAATCAGGGACGGTTTCTCTTCGCCGTTGCTCTTGATGCGTTCCGCGAGTTCTTTCTCCGTCTTCACAAACTCGACCTTTACGTTCATCTTGCGGCCGGTCTCCTGAATTTTAGCTAGGAAAAACAGGTCTTCGACAAAGGCGAAGATGCGCGAGGCCGCGTCCTCCTGTGGCGCGGGTAATGGCTCGGGATCGGGTTGAACGTAGGGAGCGGCAAATCCAGGGCGGCGCGATCCCTTGTGGTTGCCGTTGTCGCCGCCCATGTTAGCGCGGTAGCTATGATCCATGGGCGCGGTATAGATGCCCTGGTGCTGCGGCTGGCGGTCGCGGCCCATTGGACCACTCGCGCCTCGTTTGGGCGGACGCCGTCCACGGCGCCGTTTGTGCTTCCCTCCGCCTCCGGAGGGATGTCCGGGTCCTGCGTTCATAATTTTTTCTCTTGTTAATCCCCGGCCTGGATCACAGGCCCGATTTGTTTCGTGTTTCCCTGCGCCCTGCACGGTACCGTGCGGCTGGCGGCACTATGGCTATCGGCAGAACTAACCCAAAACGGCTGGATTGCGAGTATGAGCGAATCTTCAAACCGTCTTGGCGCCTGGAGTTTTTTGGCGCAAAAGGCCAGCCAGAAAGCGTGGCCGTTGGGAACACCTTGATGTTACTCACGAAAGGGTGCGCTATGCAAGGGGGAAGTCTCAGTAGTTTTGCACAACCGAGTACTCTGGTCACACGTCGGGTCCCCTTCGAAACACGAGGAACGCTCCATGAAAACGTCTCCGCTCAGTCGTTACTGTCCAAACGTGTTGCACGCCTTGATATCGCCACTGGTAAAGCCGCGCTGGAACCAGTCCATGCGCTGCTGCGAACTGCCATGCGTGAACGTCTCGGGATTCACGTGGCCGCTCGCCATCCGCTGCAGACGGTCATCGCCCACGGCGCCGGCTGCATTCAGACCTTCCTGCACTTCTCCTGGATCGAGCAGCTTTCTCTGGTCGGTAGAGTGCCCCCAGACTCCTGCAAAGCAGTCGGCCTGTAGTTCCAGTTTCACCGAGAGCTGTTTCGCGGCCGGTGGATTCTGTTCCTGCGCAGCATGCACTTTTTCCTCGACTCCGATCAACTTCTGCACGTGATGGCCAATCTCGTGGGCCAGCACGTAGGCTTGCGCGAACTCTCCCGGAGCCCCAAAACGCTGCTTCAACTCGTCGTAGAACCCAAGATCGATGTACACCTTCTCGTCTCCCGGGCAGTAGAACGGCCCGGTGGCCGATTGCGCCAGGCCGCACGCCGAATCAATGCTGTCGCGAAACAGCACCAGCTTGGCATGCCGGTATGGCACACCTTCCTGGCCCAGAACCTGCGTCCAGTTCTTTTGGGTGTCGTCGAGCACGAACGAAACAAACTGGACCAGCGGTTCCTCCCGCTGGTCGCGCGCAGGGTCGGGTTGACTGACTTGCGTGGGACTGCTCATGCTGCCGCCAACGCCGGCGAGCGACAGAAAATTGCGCTTAAAGACCAGGCTCAGGACCAGCAGAACGAGGAAGCCGCCAATTCCAATATGCATGCCGCCAAAGTTGAAGCCTCCCCCGCCTCCCCCGCCGCTATCGTCTCTGCGATCTTCCAAGTCATCACTGCGTCCGCCGGGCGTCCAGCGCATAAGTTTCCTCTCCTTGGATGACGGTATTTGAGGCCAGCCGGCGAGCGGCGCCCCACGCTTCTATGAATAAGTTGGTGCTCATTCTACACAGAACGGAACGGCCGCGCATTCGGAGCCCAACCGGCCCGGCTGAAGTTCTACCCCGGGAGGCCGATGTATCAATCGTGAAACCTGATTCCGCCGCCGCGCTAGCCCCCACCTCCAATTCGCTCGCGCTTCCCGGCCAGCGCTTTGTCGCCCGCCAGCCTATCTTCGACCACGCCCAAAAAGTGTTTGGATACGAACTTCTCTTCCGCAACGGCGTGGAAAATTACTTCAACGCGGATCCCGAACTTGCCGCCCGCAGCACGCTCGACAGCACTCTGCTGTTTGGGCTGAACACGCTCTGCGACGGACGGCGCGCCTTCGTCAACTGTACCCGAGAGGTTCTGATCAAAGACCTGGTGACTCTGTTGCCATCCCAGCAAACCGTAGTCGAGATCCTGGAGACGGTTGAACCTGAAGATCGCGTGGTGGCTGCGTGCCAACGGCTGAAAGAAGCGGGCTATCTGCTCGCTCTCGACGATTTTGCCCCCAACGATCCGCGCGTTCCGCTCTGCGATCTTGCCGACATCATCAAGGTTGATGTTCGCGCCACCCGGCCTGAAGAGAGGGCTGCGATGCTCCGCCGCTTTGGAACGGCCAAATGCCGCATGCTGGCAGAGAAACTCGAAACACCTCACGAATTTCAGCAGGCTCGCGAGATGGGATTCGCCTATTTCCAGGGTTATTTCTTCTGCCGGCCCGAGCTGGTGATGGGCCGCGAAGTGCCCGCCAGCCGCCTGCACTACCTGCGTCTGCTGGAAGTGGTCTCCCGCTCCGAACTCGACATGCGCGAACTGGAGCGCATGATCAAACAGGAGACCTCGATCTGCTATCGCCTGCTGCGCTATCTGAATTCCCCAGTGTTTGCGTTCTCGCTGGAAATCAAGTCGATCCGCCACGCCATGGCAATCCTGGGAGAACGGGAACTGCGGCGCTGGATGAGGCTGATCGTCACGGTGGGCGCAGCCGAGCAGAAATGCAGCGAACTGGTGCTGATGGGACTGGCGCGCGCCCGTTTCTGCGAATTGCTCTCCAACCAGTTGCAGTCGAACAGCGATCTGTTTCTGATGGGGCTGCTCTCGATCATGGACGCCATCCTCGAGGTGGGCATGGACGTCCTCCTGGAGCAACTCCCAGTGGAGCGGGAAATCAAGCAGGCCCTGCTCGGCCAGAACAGCACGCTTCGGCCGCTATACCAGCTGATGCTGGCACAAGAGTCGGGCGAGTGGGCGCAATCGAACTCTCTGGCCCGCCAGCTGAAACTCTCCGATGAAGAAGTAGCCACGCATTGGTGGCAAGCGCTACAGTGGGCGCAACAAGTTACCAGCGGGGTGTAGGGGGCTGTCAGCTCTCAGCTATCAGCAACCCGTTTAATCTACCTACTGGCAGCCTTCAACGTATTGGATGGCGTTGTACCGGCCAGTGTAAAACATCGTGGTTTTTCCCTGATCAGTTTCAAATCGAACGCCGAAGCGGCCATCTTTGGACCGAACAGTCAGTAGTGACCACTGTCTATGTATTGATGTGGCTGAACCTTCAACCGAGAACCGTAAACCTTTAGCACCTGCGACTCCGAGTCGCCGACCTGAATCCCTGAAGAAGTGGACACACCAGGACTCTCTA
>Ga0209068_10001486_pt1 | contig 11701 bp, 9 predicted proteins | sample ColStrG_CSR_2012_FD_187200 | JGI IMG/M metagenome (GOLD analysis project Ga0209068, IMG submission 187200) | Freshwater sediment microbial communities in response to fracking from Pennsylvania, USA - Cold Stream Run_MetaG_CSR_2012 (SPAdes)... | ecosystem: Environmental > Aquatic > Freshwater >...
AGATGGGCGCGTGGCTAAATACATCAAATGGTGGCAGCGTCGTGCCCTTGATCCGGGCCCAGGGTAACGCCCGGCGCAGCAACGCAAAGTCCTCCTCGCTCATCACCACGAAGCCATGTCCGCGCCACAGAATGCGCCGGGCCAAGAACCAGTCGAAGATGCCGCCATCGGGTGCGATCATGTGGTGGCACAGAAATATCACGCGCAGATCTGTGTTGCGATGAATCAAGCGCGTCAGAAAAAACAGCATCGGCGAGAAGAATGGCGTCCACCACTGCAAGATCAAGAGGTCAGGGTCCTCCTGACGGATGATCTGGTAAGCCTTCCACCAGGTCAGCGGATTCATCGGCGTCAGCACCCGGTCGCACTCGATTTTTAGCACGCTCGAATCGGGACTTGGGTCCATGGCGGTATTGCCTGGATATAAGAACTTCGGATACTGCTTCAACATCGAGATAAAGCGGACCTGGTGCCGCTCGCGCAAGTGCTTAACGAGCAGGGTGGTGTAGTGCGCGATGCCACCGCGAAACGGCCACGTTGGCCCGACGATACAAATCTTCACCGTCGCATCATTTTACAAGCCCTTTATCGGCCGATGTGTGCCTGCGCGCTACGTGCCAAACGACGTCAATCCCACGGACAGCGCTACCAGTCGCTACAGGCATTGATACGGGTGCGTCATGGGCGCGTCACACGAGCTGGAAGATAAGCACGCCATCATGGTCGTAGATCAGCCGGAACGCGCTACTTTGGCGCAATGCCGTCACATCGATATGATCGGCTTTGTCGGGGCCAGGCGTGGCATTTGCGCCGATATAGACGTGCGTCACACCTGCGTCACGCAGGCGGGCGATGTTTTGCGGCGTCGTGAGCGTGATCGCCAGCGGCGTGCCATCGGTCAGTGCCCGTCCACGCAAGTTCTGAGCCAGGGTATTGGTGCTTACATAAAAACTGTCACGCTCGAACCGCTCGGTGCCATAGGTGATCGGCGGCAGCGTCGTGGCGCGGCGGGTTAGGAGCGAAATCCACCAGCCACCGTCACTGCCAGCGACTAGGGTGCCGGCATAGGCCGGAAACATGTTGACGACGAAGCGCGCGTCGGGCGGGATATTCTCGCGAATCCAAGTCATGGCGTGTGCGTCGGCTGCGGTGAGCATTTGCTGGCTGGGCTCGATGATGCTGGGCTGCCACGTCGCACTCCACGCGCCGATGAGCACCGTCACGGCTGCACTGCCAAGCGTGATGGCGCTCCTGGACAGCCGCAGTGTTGGCCGGATTTGCCCGACCCTCAGCACGACCCATTCGACGAATGCAGCCACAGCGTAGCCGGCCGCCGGAAGGATGAAGACATACAGCGCGATGTAACCGGTGAATTGGTCGATATTGCCTGCGCCTGGCAAGCCCAATGTTTGGGGCGTGATGGTCAGCAGGATGACAAGGACCCACAGGGCGAGCAGCGTTATCCGCCAGCGGCGCTGGGCCAGGGCGAAGATGACACCCAGCCCCGCCAGGATGAGCATCCAGCCCCGCACATAGAATGGTGTGACCGGCCCGAGCGTCGTCAGCGCGGCGATGCGGGCGGCGTCTAGGGCGCCACTGCCCAACTCGGCCGCGTTCTGACCAAGCCGACTGCTAAACGTGTTGCGGATCCAGGGTAAGGCGATGATGAGCGCTAGTCCAGCGCCAGTGGCCGCGGGCATAAGCATGGTCAGCCCTGTGCGCAGGCTGGCCCGCCGCGCAAGACTGATCACGATGTAGACGCTTACCATGAGCGCGGCCCAAACCGTCACGATGTAGTGGGTGAGCATGAGCGCGAGCGTCAGGATCGCGGACAAGGCGACCAGCGGCCATACTGGTCTTAGCCGGCCGTTACCAGCCGTACCGACTTCGCCCGCCTGCTCGATCACCTCGATCCAGGTGACGAGTGCCGCGACCAACAGCAACTGGCCAGCGAGTTGGGTGTAGCGGCCCCAATTGGTGTAATAAAACGGCAGGAGGCTGACGAAGGCCGTAAGACAAGCGGCCAGGACCCCCGCGACAGGCGCCACGGGAAATGCGCTGGGACTGTGACGGCCTGGCCCGCTGCGCACCAAGCGGGTGGTGAGTAGATAAGCCAGCGGTGAAGCCGCGGCGTTAAGCACCTGGCCGATGATGAGCACGCTTAGGGTGGCTGGGGTGCCCGTGAGCCAGGCATAAAACGCTGTGTTGGCATGAAAGCCAAAGTGATACGTCATCGACGCCAAGGGCGCGTAAGGTTCCCATGAATCAAACAGGCCGCCATTGTCGAGCAGCAATTGCACGATCATGGTGTGGTGCACCGAGTCGCCGAACATGCCCGCAATCAGGCCCCGGACGGCATACAACCGGATGACCAGGGCCACTAGCGTCAGGGCGATCACGAGCCCGACGTCCAAGGCTTGCGGCGTCAGTAGCCGCGTGTGCCAAGGCGCAGGCCGCACCAGTTGACCGGCGGCTGGGCGCGTCCGGCTGCGCAGCCGGTTGACCCCGCTCAACACGACTGGTCCAGCACACGCAACCAAAGCCACGAGGGCATAACCCCAAGTTGCACCCGCGCTCCATTTCAGGTTAGATAGGCGACATAGATAAATGAGGATCGGCGGGAGTGCGAGTGATACGCCGATAGCGAGTGCAAAGCGTTCGGCGCTTGACAGGGGATACGCGGACAAGGGCCAGACGTAATGCACAAGTGCCATGCCTGGCATGACATACAGGGCCGCGCATACGGCTGCCAGCAGCGCGAAACTCCCGATCGATTGGATGAACCAGGTGACCACAGCTTACGGCTTAGTCCCCGGGTACTGGTAGGTAGTCGCCTTCAACCCAAGCTGAGCCATCGGGGCGTGTTTCTTTTTTCCACACGGGCACAATTTGCTTCAGCCGGTCGATGCCAAATCGGGCGGCTTCGAATGCGCCATCTCCCCGGTGCCCAGCGCTGACAACGACGGCGACTGTCGGTTCACCAACAGCCATCAGCCCGACGCGCTGTACGAGCGCAATGCCATGAATCAGCGCAAACTTCTTTCGCATCTCTTCGGCGATCTGGCTGAGTTTGCCCATGGCCATCTCGGCATAGGCTTCGTATTCGAGCCGGGTGGTGCGGGCTGCGCCGGTCTCACCGCGCACGGTGCCGGTGAAGATGACGACGGCGCCATCACGGGGGGTGGTGACACCGGCCTGCAAGGCATTCAAATCGATCGGATTGGTCGTGATATCGAGCAGGGTCGGATTTGGCATGTGACAAGCTTCTAGGGCTGAGCAGCACTGAAAGAGCAGACAGAGCAGACATCCGGCACGACGAAAGGTCCCAAGTCTCTACGGCTACCCACCGCTCACGGGGGGGAAGAGGGCCACTTCGTCGGTGGCAGACACGGTGTCATGGTTAAAGGCAAACTCGCGGTTGACCGAGACGATGCTGCTCGCCACAAGTGCTGCGAGCCCCGGGCAGGTCTCGCACACATACCGCCGCAGATCAGCGACGGTCAACGGCTGGCCTGGCCGGCCCGTATCGACGACGATCTCGCTTGTCCCAGCACGGTCCTTTAAGGTGGCAAAGAGTTTGATCTTCATATTCAACTGCCGCAACTGCCGGATGCCACTGGCCTGGATGTGCACCCAACTAAGCCTCTGATTCGCTTGTATCTTCTAGCGCTAGTGCTTGCTGACCGGCCCGCCAGTTGCCGCTCTTCCCGCCCCGCTTCATGATCAGGCGCACGCCGGAGATGACCATGCCGCGGTCAATGGCCTTGACCATGTCATAGACTGTGAGCGCAGCAACGCTGGCGGCGGTCAACGCTTCCATCTCGACGCCGGTCTTGCCAATGCACTCTACCCGACTCGCAATTCTGATCTCGCAAGCCGTGTCACTTGCTGCCGGCTCATGGGGCGTGAGTGTAAGCGCGATCTTGGTCAGCGAAATCGGATGACACAGCGGGATCAATTCGCTGGTGCGTTTGGCTGCCATGATGCCCGCGATGCGTGCCGTGCCGAGGGCATCCCCCTTTTTTAGGTTGCCTTCCATAATCGCCGTATAGGCAGCGCGGCTCATCGTGATCGTTGCGCAAGCCTCGGCCACACGATGGGTTTCGGCCTTGTCGCCGACATCCACCATATGCGCTTCACCTTGGTCACTCAAGTGTGTGAGTGTCATCATCGTCCTCAAGCCGTCATCCCAACGATCAGCCCCCGATTTCGCTCATCACCCGGTTGAGGGGGATGACACCATGGGCTAAATCGTGGCCCCAGGGTTTGCGCCAAATCGCCTCGCGGGTGAGTGCCGTCAGATCAGCGACGCTCGCGCCATTGCGCAGAGGGGTCTTCAAATCCAACTCGCCGTCCTTGAGTAGGCATAGCCGTAGTTTCCCGTCGGCGGTCAAGCGCACCCGGTTGCAACTGGCGCAAAATGGCGCTGTGACTGGGCTGATAAAACCGACCGTGCCCCGGGCCCCGGGCAGCCGGTATACCTTTGCTTCTCCGTCTAGTTGGCCCTCGTTCTCAGGCGTGAGTTCACCCAGCACGTGTTGAATACGCGCCATCATGTCAGCGGTTGTGACGATGGACGAGCGCTGAAAGTCAGCGACGTCAGCAAAAGGCATGACCTCAATAAACCGGAACTGCCAGTCATGCTCAAGCGTCAGGGCGGCTAACGGCACGACATCATCCTCATTAAAGCCACGAATGATGACGGCGTTTAGCTTGATCGGGGCCAAACCGGCGCGCTCGGCGGCGCCGATACCGGCGAGCACATCATCTACATTGCCCCAGCGGGTGATGCGCTTGAACTTGGCCGGGTCGAGCGAATCGATGCTGATATTCACCCGCGCAAGTCCAGCCCGTCTGAGTGGCTCGGCCAACTGCTGCAACTTCAAACCGTTGGTCGTCATGACGATCTCGCGTGTTCCGGGTAGTGCGGCTATCTCACGGATGATATTGACCAGGCCAGGTCGAACGGTTGGCTCGCCACCGGTCAACCGAAATTTGTCAAACCCCAAGTCGCTCATGACCTGCAGGACATGCGCCAGCTCATCATCCGTCAGTAACTCCTCGTTTGGCCGGAAGACCATGTGCTCGGGCATGCAATAGACGCATCTCAAGTTGCACTTGTCGGTGAGGGACACACGCAGGTAGTGGATGTGCCGGCCGAACGCGTCTAGGGTGCGAGCCGGCGCTGACATCCTAGCCTGCATGTGCGCCTGCGAAGATGCGGGCGATGGGTGTGCATCGACACCGGCGAGGTTTAGCGCTCGACCCTGCTCGATCCCAAAATGAGTCATCTAGTGAGTAATCATAGCAGGGATGTCACCCTCGTCCTAGCGCAAGCTGAGAAGCTGGGTAGGTGGAAAACCACGCACGAGCGCCAGTGGGTGGTGCTCGTGTCTATTCTTTTATAAGACCGATGGCTGGAAAAGCAAGCCACGCTTGCTCGGTGTGTGGTTATCAGGTCGAAGGCCGGGGTAAGTTTGCCCGGCAAACTTGACAAACGAGATCACCGTCGGGCGTCTCATCGATCTCGGCCCGGCCGCGACACTGGGAACAGGTTTCAAACTGGTCCCAATCTTTGTCTTCAACAAAGTCACCAGTGGTCGTATTGAATTGAAATAACGTGTGAGAGCAGGTGAGGGATTGCCGCTCGCGCATCTTGTTTACTAATTTAACTGTGAGTAATGTCACTGTCAAGATGTGACAACAACATTGTCCACCTATTCAGCCTGCTTTTATGTTTTCTTTGGCGCAAGCTTCGAAACGACAGGGTGAATAAGGTTTGTAGCATGTTTGCCGCGGCTATGTTTGCCGTCTACGGCTTTGTATGAACGGCACTCAAACGATTAGCCGAGTTGCATAACGGAATCAAATCGAACTCATATTGAAATTCTGTTGCGTTTGTTGCAGCCCGCCGCGCCGCCACAAGTAAACAGTTTACATCGTTTAGTTTACCGCTAAGTCGCCTGCCGACGCGATTACGGTAAGACTCAACGAACGATCTAGGCGGTTGCTGTTAAGAAGCGGGGTCGGTCGGGCTAGACCGGCCTCCTGTTGCACTCGACCTGCGCATTCATGCCGGCCTGTGCAGCGAGCCTGTCGTCACCCGGTCTTATGGTCAGCACCTGTCGGTCACGCAAACTTAAGTCGGTTCTTAGCTACGACTTTTGATGTAGGCCAATGCCGCCTTTGGTGTAGGAGTTTGGCGCATGCGGCCTGCGGGGGTGAGGAAATAGCCCACGTCAGAGTGTGTCTGGGCAGACTTGCCCGCTGTAGCAGGTCCGGTGCTAGCACATGCCTTGGCGTAAGTGGCGTAGCAGACAAATGCCGAACAAAAACGCTACCGGACTATTCGTTACCCGTAGTTGCCGCGTTTTCATGGGCAAACAGGCCAAAGACGCGCTTGAAACCGCCCCATCAACCGTGGGTGTGTTCGTGTCTATTCATGTCTAAGTGGCGCATGAAACCACAACGATCGCGTTGCAATTGTGATTTTGCCCGGGCCGTTATCGAGAATGCTATTAGAAACCTTGAGAGTTCAATCCCAAATCACATTGAATCGCAGTGCGGTTGTTGTGTGCAGTTACGACAATCAGGGTATTGAGGGGCTGCAACCAATTCGTTATTTTGTGCGGCAATGTAACACGCATTGCCTGTGACAAGGAGCGAATATTGTGTTTGCGAGCACGTGCGGCTTGGGAGCACCCACGATAGGTGGCTTCCAGATCGTCTGTGCACCCGCCCACAACGGACGTCGAACTCAAACACTACTACACACCTTGGAATATGGAGACGCAAATGGTTGAGCTTGTCAACGCTTCTGAATTGACGAGTGATTCAGTTCAGCAGGGTTGTGCCACGCCGGTTGTAACGTCGTTACGACGGCTTGATCACATCCTGAAGAACATGATGGACTTTTGTCTGAGCTTCGCAGGCCTCGTCCTCATCAGCCCGCTCATGCTGGCACTGACCTTGATCGTGAAGCTGGATAGCCGCGGCCCCGCCATTCACCGCCGGCGGGTGATGGGTAGAGGTGGCACGCAATTCGATGCCTTTAAGTTTCGCACCATGCATGTCAATGGCGATGAGATATTGGACCGGTTTCCTGAGCTAAAGGCTGAGTTGGAACGTGAACACAAACTGGCCTGTGATCCCCGCATCACCCGCTCTGGCCGCTGGATGCGCAAATTGAGCCTGGATGAATTGCCACAATTGTTCAATGTATTGTTTGGGCAGATGAGCTTGGTCGGCCCACGGATGATCTCACCCAAGGAATTGGTGCGCTATGGCGACTATGCTGCGGAATTGCTGACGGTCAAACCTGGCATCACCGGCCTGTGGCAAATCTCCGGCCGGTCCAACCTCGCTGCAGGCGACCGGGTACGCCTCGATATACAGTTTATCCGGACGCGCTCAGCCTGGGGCGATTTTAAGATTTTGTTAAAGACCATTCCGGCCGTGATACAAAGCAGGGGGGCGATCTAAGATGTTAATCGCGCGTTCGCCCGTCCGGGTTAGCTTCTTTGGGGGTGGCACCGATATCCCCGCATATTACGAACAATATGGGGGCGCCGTGCTCAGCACGACCATCGACAAATATGTCTACGTGCATCTAAACACCAATTTGCGCAACGCTTTGCAGATTACATCTTCGGATTACCGGACCTTCTACCGCCATACGCCGGGTGAACCGCTGCTATGGGACGGCGACCTGAGCCTGCCACGGGCCGTATTGCAGCAGTTTGGGGTGGAGCATGGTGTGTCGATGTTTCTGGCCTCCGAGGCCCCGCCCGGCACTGGCCTTGGCTCGTCGAGTGCCGTGACGGTCGCGCTTATCAAAGGGGTCAGTGCTGCCTGTGGTCTGAACCTGACCAAAGAGCAGGTGGCCGAGATGGCCTGCTACATCGAAATCGAAAAATTGGGCAAGCCTATCGGCGTGCAAGATCAATATGCACCCGCGTTTGGCGGGTTAAATTGGATCGAGTTTGGGGCCCGGGGTATCAGTGTTACGCCCATGATCATTGACCAGCGCGTGCTGGCCCGGCTCGAAGGCAATTTGTTGCTCATGTTCACTGGCGCGACCCATGACTCTGCCCAGATCCTGGGCAAGCAGACCCAGGCTGCTAAGACAAAAGGCATCGTGGTGGAATCCTTACAAGCGGTGCACGAATTGGCAAAGCAGGCGCGGACGCTTTTGCAGCGGGGTGAGATTGACAAGTTTGGCGCGCTGCTGGATATCACTTGGCAACACAAAAAGAAATTCGCACCCGGCGTAAGTAATGCATTGATCGATCACTGCTACACCGTCGCCCGGAATAGCGGTGCCCTCGGGGGCAAAATTGCCGGCGCAGGTGGGGGCGGTTTTCTGCTGTTGTATTGTGAGGATGGCACCATCGACCGTGTCGAACGTGCGCTCACCCAGGAAGGACTCAGGCGCATGGACTTCCGCTTTGAACAAGATGGCGGCCGAGTGTTGTTTAACGCCGGCGTGCGCTTGCAACCCGCTTCGCGCTGGCTGGCGCGCTTTGGCCGTCGGACTGAATGCGCCCTTTCAGCCTCGGCTGCCTCTTCTGTATCGTCCGCGGCTGCAAAGGCGGCTGCGACCGTGACCGTGACACAACCCGATGCACTGCCAATGTAACACGGGTGTCACGCCGGTGTTAGGCCGGTATGACAATCGCCTGCTTGGATTTACTGACTTGCGTAACACATGACCTTTCGTGAGAAAGGATGACGGATGACTTCATGAGAACACCTGCTACAAATGCGCTAAAACACGTCTTCAATCCAAAGACCCGTACCCAGCGCCAATGGTCCATGTTAGTGTTTGCCCTGCTGGCGCTTGATGCACTGTGCGTGATCGGCAGCCTGATCTTGGCATATTTCGTCAGGATTGACGGCGTGTTGCCCTATTACTCATCACTGGATGCGGCCGCGCGCACTGCGGCGTACCGGGGCTTGGTTGAAGTGGCGGTGCCCTTGTTTGTCATGAGCTTTGTCTTGCAGGGGTTGTATCAGCAAGACAATTTGCTGGGTGGTGTCGTCGAATACAAGCAGGTCATCAAAGGCTGCGCTTTGGGTGTAGGGATGCTCATGGCCTACACGGTGTTTGCGCGCGAAAGCGATTTTGGCGTATCACGCGGCTGGCTCATTATTTCATGGTTGTTGACTACAGCGTTGGTCGGGAGCATGCGCTTCTGTGTGCGGCGTATCGTATATGGTATGCGTGGAGCGGGCTACTTCTCATCACGTGTGTTGATCGTGGGCGCGAATGATCAAGGCTTGGCGATTGCATCACAGTGGCTCAACACGCCGGCATCGGGCATGCATATCGTCGGGTTCCTCGATGATTTCAAGGCCGTCGGCACACCGGTGACGCAAGGCTTGAAAGTGCTTGGCCGGCCGAGCGCCATCGATGCGCTGAGTCACAAGTATGAGGTTGAAGAAGTGGTCGTCGTGTCATCGGCGGTTGCCTGGGAATCGTTTGGCGAAATCGTGACGAATATGAGCGCCGACAAACGGTATACCTTGCGTTTGTCCCCCGGGTTCTATGAACTTCTCACAACCGGTGTAGCAGTGACGAACAAGACGTTCGTGCCACTCTTTACGATCAACGATAGCCGCATCGTCGGTATTGACGCGGTCTTAAAAGCGGTCTTTGATTATGGGCTCGGCGGACTGCTGACACTCGCCGCGCTGCCGGTCATGCTGGTCATCGCACTTGGGCTAAAGCTGCGCCGGCCGCACGTAGCGGTGATATCACGTTATTCGGTCATCGGACGGAACGGGCAAACGTTCGCGGTGCGGCGATTTAACACGGCCACCGTGGCCGGTGGGGCCCAGCGCCGCTTTGAACGCTGGTTGCGTATGACTGGGCTGAGTAAGCTGCCCGAACTACTCAGCGTGTTGCAAGGTGACATGAGCCTGGTCGGCCCGCACACGCGCGCGGCCCACAATCAGGTGACTGACATGCATACCATGCATAACCTGCAGGCCGTAAAGCCGGGTATCGTCGGCCCGTGGCTGCGGCGTGACCACATGCTGTCGCCGAGCCTGTTACACGATGAATTGAACTACATCCGCAATTGGACGATTTGGGCCGATTTGCCCATCCTGTTTCAGGCGGCCACGACATTTGTCTTGCGTTTTATATACGCTGGCAATTGGACATCTGCTAAACGTGCCCGGCCTGCGCTTGGATCAACCTCCCGCCCGCGTTCGATTGACCGCACCGAGCGTAACCTTACGGAGGATTTGGCTTGACACTTAGCCGTCCCGGCTAGCAACGTTACTGGAGCATCTATGACCCACATTTCACCCACCCATAACTCCCATAACCGAGACACACAGCCGCGTGCGCTGGTGCTGGCCGCAGGCGAAGGCACACGCCTGCGCCCGCTCACACTTGAGATGCCAAAGCCCATGGTGCCCATCGCTGGCAAGCCATTACTGGACACAACTGTGTGCTGGTTGCGCGATCAAGGCATCACCGATGTTGCCATCAATCTGCACTACAAGCCGTATGTCATCACGGACTACTTCGGCGATGGCCACTCGCACGGTGTAAACCTGTATTACTCGCACGAAGACAGAATCCTCGGCACGGCTGGGGCAGCGCGCAAGATCCGTGATTGGGTAGACGGCCACACGCTTGTTTTGGTCTATGGCGATGTGCTTACTGACCTAGATATGCACGCCATGCTGGACTTTCACTTTGAGAAGGTGCGGCAAGACCCGGACATGATGGTGACCATGAGCTTGTATCACGTCCCAAACCCGACCGAGGTGGGTCTGGTGGGTATGGACAAGCACGGCCGGGTCAACCGGTTCGTGGAAAAACCTCGACCTGAGGAAGTGTTTACCGATTTGGCAAATGCGGGTATCCTTGTGATGCAGCCGGAGACACTCGACCTGATCCCAGCCAACACATTCTGTGACTTTGGCATGCATGTGTTCCCGATGCTGCTACAGTCTGGCTTGGGCATCTATGGCTGGGTAATCCCCAGCGATACGTATCTGCTCGACATCGGTTCACCTGAAAAATATGCCCAGGCGAATCGCGAGTGGCCGACGCATGTGGACCGCCGGGTGCCAGCGGTGCTTGCGCACTGAGACGCTCATACCGGTATACTGCACAAGACTATTGCACGAAGCCTGTTAAACGAGATTATTTGTCAAGGCGGCCAAGTGTGACGCATCAACGCAATTGGCGGCAAGACTCTCCTGGAGAAGCTCAATGGAATTGACCCGGTATCTATCAGCACTACGCCGATTCTGGTGGATCGTCCTTCTCAGTATCGCTGTCGCAGCTGCTACAAGTTACTATGCGACACGGGCCACCCCGTTCACATACTTGTCACGGACATCGCTTTTGGTCGGCGATCCAAGCAACGGCAAAATCACGGACCAGAACATAACAGAGGGCCGCACCTTGGCCCAGTTTTATGCGGTGCTGGTGCAACGAGAGCCAGTGCTAAAAAGCACGCTACAGGCGCTCAAGCTCAATTGGGATTGGCAAGCGTTGCGTGATCGCGTTACAGCAACGGCTGATCCTGTGTCGCCGCTGATTGAAATTTCGGTGGTCGACACCGACCCGCAACGGGCCAAGGTCTTCGCGGACGAGATCGCACGGCAACTGATCTTGAAAACGCCCGGCGCACCCTCGCCAGAAAAAGCGGCGGAGCGCACATTCGCCCTACAACAG
>Ga0209068_10001487_pt1 | contig 11698 bp, 12 predicted proteins | sample ColStrG_CSR_2012_FD_187200 | JGI IMG/M metagenome (GOLD analysis project Ga0209068, IMG submission 187200) | Freshwater sediment microbial communities in response to fracking from Pennsylvania, USA - Cold Stream Run_MetaG_CSR_2012 (SPAdes)... | ecosystem: Environmental > Aquatic > Freshwater >...
CTCCATCACCGAGATGGCGATCCCGTCGCGGTAGCGACGCGAGAAGTCGTCACGCTCGAGCATGCGGGCGACGGTCGTGCGCGAGGCGAGGCGCAACACGTCCTCGATTCCCATCGCGCCGAGCCACTCGGAGTTGCGCCGGATCTCGAGGTGATCGGTGAGCAGGATGCGCTGTGCCTGCTCCACGTAGGTGGCGGCGAACGCTTCGACTTCGTCCTTCGTGAGGCGCGGCCGGGTGGCCGACTTGCCCGACGGGTCGCCCACCTGGGCGGTGAAGTCGCCGATGATGAGCACCGCGGTGTGACCGAGTTCCTGGAACTGACGCAGCTTGCGCAGGACGACCGCGAAACCCAGATGGATGTCGGACGCGGTGGGGTCGATGCCGAGCTTGATGCGAAGAGAACGGCCGGTGCCGAGCTTCCGGCGGAAGTCGGCTTCGGTGATGACGTCGACCGCGCCGGTGCGGACGATCCTCAGCTGTTGTTCGACGGCATCGGGCGCGTTCATGACCTGAGCACGCTACCCGGGTCAGGGGCGGCTCAGGTTCGGGTCACCGGGAACGAAGAATCGCCATGGATGGTCGTCGCCGCGGCCGGGCGAGAGACCGATGCGGGTCGACACACCCGGTGCCGCGGGCGGTGCGACGCCGTCGTCGACGATGCGAATGGGGCCGCGCACGAGGTCAGTGCCGTTGTCAGCCCCGGTGATCCCGAACGCCTGGCACAAGCGCGCGGGTCCGGCGAGGAGGTCACGGTCGCGTCGGGCCTTCACCCGTCGCTCGCGCATGAGCTCGATGCCGTCGACCGGGGCGGCCGCGCGCAACAGCACGGCGGCCGCGTCGCCGTCGTTGGTGGCGACGACGTTGGCACACCAGTGCATGCCGTACGTGAAGTACACGTAGAGATGCCCGGGCGGGCCGAACATCACCTCGGTGCGCGGGGTCATGCCCCGGTGTGCATGGCTGCCCGGGTCGTCCGAACCGCGGTAGGCCTCGACCTCGACGATGCGCGCCGCCACGTGTCGGCCGATCAGCACCTTGTTGAGCAACGCGGGCGCGAGGTCGAGCGAGTCGCGCGCGTAGAACGATCGGGCGAGCGCGCGCCCCCGCTTCACGCGGGGAGCGCCAACCAGCGGGCCTGCTCGTCGAGCACTGCTCGCGCGTTCGTCAGCTGTTCGGCCACCGACGCCGGGCCGGCACCGCCGGGCGTGGTGCGCCGCAGCACCGCCGCGCCCGGCTCGAGCAGGGCCAGCGCCTCGGGGCCGAGGTCGGGCTCGGTGAGCACCAGCTCGTCGAGCGGAACACCTCGCTCCGCCGAGTGCCGTACGAGCTCGCCCACGCGCGCGTGGGCATCACGGAACGGCACCCCGCGCTGCACCAGCCACTCGGCGAGGTCGACGGCGGCGGAGTGCTGCCCGTCGGCCGCCGCCTGCATCCGCGCCGGGACGAGCTCGGCCGTGGCCAGCAGGCCGGCCATCGCACCGAGGGCGAGCCGGCACTGGTCGAGCGCGTCGAACAATGGCTCCTTGTCTTCCTGCAGGTCGCGGTTGTACGCGAGTGGGAGACCCTTGAGTGTGGCCAGGAAGCCGGTGAGGTCGCCGATCAGACGACCGGCCTTGCCCCGCGCCAGCTCGGCGATGTCGGGGTTCTTCTTCTGCGGCAGCATCGACGAGCCGGTGCTGTAGGCGTCGGCGAGACGCATGAACCCGAACTCCTCGCTGGTCCACAGCACGATCTCTTCGCCGAGGCGCGAGAGATGCACCTGCGTGAGCGTGCTCACGAACAGCGCTTCGGCCACGAAGTCGCGGTCGGACACCGCGTCGAGTGAGTTGTCGAACCGCCGGGCGAAGCCGAGGTCGGTGGCGGTGGCATCCGGATCGAGCGGCAGGCTCGATCCCGCCAATGCGCCCGCGCCGAGTGGCGAGACATCGGCCCGCACGAGCGCGTCGCGCCAGCGGGCGACGTCGCGCGCGAACGCCCAGAAGTGCGCGAGGAAGTGATGCGCGAGCAACACCGGCTGCGCGCGCTGCAAATGCGTGTAACCGGGCAGATAGACGCCTTCGGCGGCACCCGCGCAGTCGACGAGCACACGCTGGAGTCGGTCGACGTGGGCGGCGACGTCGGTACCTTCCCGTCGCAGAAAGAGCCGGAGCGCGGTGGCCACCTGGTCGTTGCGGCTGCGGCCGGTGTGCAACCGTGCCCCGGCAGGCCCCGCGAGCTCGGTGACCCGGCGCTCGATCGCGGTGTGGATGTCCTCGTCGGACGGCGCGAACTCGAAGGTGCCGTCGGCCAGCTCGGTACCGACCCGGTCGAGCGCGGTCAGCACCACCGCGGCTTCGTCGTCGTCGAGAAGGCCCGCCCGCGCCAGCCCGGCCACGTGCGCGCGCGAACCCGCGAGGTCGTCAGGGGCGAGGCGCCGGTCGAACGAGAGGCTCTGGGTGAACGCGAGCAGCTCGTCGGCCGGGCCGTCGGCGAAACGCCCATGCCACAGAGTCACGCGGACGGCCCACCTTGTTCGCGCGCCCACGTCTCGACCGAGAGGCCCCAGAGCCGGACGAAGCCCGCCGAATCCTCGTGACGGAACGTGTCGGTCGCGTCATAGGTGGCGAGGTCGTGGCTGTACAGCCCACGATCAGCCCGCCGACCGGCGACGAAGCAGCGCCCCGGCTCGAGCCGGAGACGGACGTCGCCGGTGACGAACCGCTGCGCGTGACCCATGAACGCGTCGAGCGCCTCCTTGAGCGGTGAGAACCAGAGGCCGTCGTAGACCAGCTCGGCGTACCGGGGCTCCAACCGCGCCTTTTCGCGCATGAGGTCGCGCTCGAGCGTGATCGATTCGAGGTCGGCGTGCGCGAGCAACACCGCCAGCGAGCCCGGGCACTCGTAGGTCTCGCGGCTCTTGATGCCGACGCGCCGGTTCTCGACCATGTCGAGGCGGCCCCATCCGTAGGAGCCCACGGCGGCGCCGAGCTCGATCACGAGCTCGTGCAACGGCTTGGCCACGCCGTCGAGCGCGACCGGAACCCCCTCCTCGAAACGGACCACGATCTCGCGCGCTTCGCGCGGCGCGTCGGCGACGTCGCGCGTCAGCGCGTACGCGTCGAGCGGCGGCGACACCCACGGGTCCTCGATGATCCCGCACTCGATGGCGCGGCCCCAGAGGTTCTCGTCGATCGAATAGGGGCTCTTCTTGGTGACGCTGATCGGGATGTCGTGCTTGGCTGCGTAGTCCATCGAGTCGTCGCGGGTGAAGCCCCACACGCGCACCGGCGCCAGCACCTCGAGGTCGGGTGCGAGCGCGCGCACTGACACTTCGAAACGCACCTGGTCGTTGCCCTTCCCGGTGCAGCCGTGGGCCACCGCATCCGCGCCGAACTCGCGCGCCGCCAGCACGAGGTGGCGAGCGATGACCGGGCGTGACAGTGCCGACACCAGCGGGTACTTGCCCTCGTAGAGCGCGTTGGCGTGGATCGCGTGCACGAGGTAGTCGGTGGCGAACTCGGCGCGGGCGTCGACGACGCGCGCTTCGACCGCGCCCGCCGCGCGCGCACGCGCCATGATCGCGTCCCACGGATCGTCGGCCTGCTGGCCGACGTCGACCGCGAGCGCGACGACCTCGGCGCCCCACTCCTCCTGGATCCATCGCACGGCGACCGACGTGTCGAGTCCGCCGGAGTACGCGAGCACCACTTTCTTCATGTGTTGTCTGCTTTCCTCAGAGTCCTGCAAGGGTGGCCAGGTCGGCGGCGACCGACTGGCCGCCACTGGACTCGGAACACACCAGGATGATCGTGTCGTCACCGGCCACGGTGCCGAGCACTTCGGGGAGTCCGGCCCGGTCGAGGGCGGACGCGACGACGTGCGCCGAGCCGGGCGGCGTGCGCAGCACCACGAGGTTGGCGCTGTGCGCGACCTCCACCACGAACTCGCCCATCACCCGGCGCAGGTGGTCGTCGGGCGCGGTGCGCTCCTTCGCGTGCTCGGGGATCGCGTACGCCATCGCGCCGCCGGGGATCCGCACCTTCACCGCGCCGAGCTCCTCGAGGTCGCGACTCACCGTGGCCTGGGTGGCGATGACGCCGTCGGCCGCGAGCATCTCGACGAGCTGGGCCTGGCTGGAGATCGCCTGCTCCTCCAGGAGGCGCGCGATCCGATGCTGGCGCTGCGGCTTCCCCAGCGTCGCCATCAGCTGCTTCCTCCCACCAGATGCGCGAGCACTGCGCGCGCGGCGTGCATGCGGTTCGCCGCCTGCTGCCAGACGGCGGACCGGGGACCGTCGATCACCGACGCGCTCACTTCCTCACCGCGGTGCGCGGGGAGACAGTGGAGGAACCAGGCATCGGGACCCGCGGCACGCAGCATCGTGTCGTCGACGGTGAACCCCGCGAACGCGGCCACGCGAGCGTCGTGCTCGCCTTCCTGGCCCATCGACGTCCACACGTCGGCGTAGACCGCGTCGGCGCCCGCGACCGCATCGTACGGGTCGTTGCCCAGTTCCACCGTGCCGCCCAGGTTGCGGACCCGCTCGACGGTGAGGTCGTCGAGCTCGTAGCCGGGCGGTGACGCGACCGCGAGCTCGACGCCGGTCAGGGCGGCGGCGTACGCCAGCGACGCGGTGACGTTGTTGCCGTCGCCGATGTACGCGAGGCGCCGGCCGTCGAGCGCACCCAGCAGCTCGCGCAACGTGAGGAAGTCGGCAACGGCCTGGGTGGGGTGCGCGCGGTCCGACAGCAGGTTGAGGATCGGCACGTCGACGACCGCCGCCATCTCCTCCAGCGTGTTGTGATCGAAGACGCGCGCCGCGATCACCGCACAGAAACCCGCGAAGGTGCGGGCGACATCGGCGACCGATTCGCGCACGCCGAGACCGACCTCCTCGGGCCGAACGTAGATCGGATGGCCACCGAGGTTGACGACGGCCATCTCGGTGGACGCGCGCGTCCGCGTCGACGGCTTCTCGAACAGCAGTACGACGCCCTTTCCGGCCAGCAACGCCGGAATCGAGGTCGCATCGGCCTTGCCCTTCTCCGCGACGTCGAGGACCGCGGCGAACTCGGCCGGCGTCAGGTCGTCGACCTCCAGGAACCGACGGACGCTCATGACGCGAGCACCTGCGTGAGGATGGCGACCGCGCTGGCGATCTCGTCGTCGGTGACCAGGAGTGAGGGCGCGAACCGCAACGCGGTGGGCGTGACCGCGTTGACGACGAGCCCGGCGTCGAGACACGCGTTGGCCGTCGGCCCGGCTTCGATCCCCTCGTCGAGCTCGGCGGCGATGAGCAGTCCCACACCGCGCACGTCGGCGACGCCGGGGACGTCGAGGAGCGCCTTGGTGAGCACGTCACCGGCGCGCGCCGCGAGTGCGGGCGCGTCGATCTCCGCCATCACGTCGAGCACGGTCATCGCGGCACGCGCCGCGAGCGGCTGGCCGCCGTAGGTGGTGGCGTGATCGCCAGGCTTGAACGCCTCGGCGACCTCGGTGCGCGCCCAGCACGCGCCGATCGGCACGCCGTTGCCGAGCGCCTTGGCCATCGTCACGATGTCAGGCCGCACGGCCTCCGCGTGTTGATACCCGAACCACTTCCCGGTGCGGGCGAGGCCAGTCTGCACCTCGTCCATCACGAGCAACGCTTCGCGCTCGTCGCACAGCGCGCGCACGCCCTCGAGGTAGCCCGGCGGCGACGGTTGCACGCCACCTTCGCCCTGGATGGATTCGAGCATCACCGCGCACACGCGCTCGTCCATCGCGGCCGCCAACGCGTCGAGGTCGGCGAAGACCACCTGGCGGAAGCCGACCGGGAGCGGTTGGAAGGTCTCCTGCTTCTGGGGCTGGCCGGTCGCGGCCAGCGTGGTGAGCGTGCGACCGTGGAACGACCCCCACGCCGACAGCACGTGGAAGCGATCGGGACCGCCATGGGCCTGGCCGTAGCGGCGCGCCAGCTTGATCGCGCACTCGTTGGCCTCAGCGCCCGAGTTGGCGAAGAACACCTTGCCGCCGCCACCGTGCAGCGCGTCGAGGCGAGCCGCCACCTGGGGCTGCCACTCGTTGTAGTAGAGGTTCGACACGTGCAGCAGCGTGCGGGCCTGGTCGGCCAGCGCGTCGGCCACCGCGGGGTGCGCGTGCCCGAGCGCGGTGACCGCGAGCCCGCCGAGGAAGTCGAGATACTCCTTGCCCTCGCTGTCCCACAGCTTCACGCCTTCGCCGCGCACGAACGCCACCGGCAGGCGGCCGTAGGTCTGCATGCCGTGATCGGCGTCGAGGGCGCGGATGTCGTCGAATTGGGTCATGGCTCGCTCGTCGTCGTCGATGTGGTCGCGTCGATCATGGTGCCGATGCCTTCCCGGGTGAAGAACTCCAGCAGGAGCGCGTGCGGGATGCGGCCGTCGAGGATGTGCGCGCGGCGCACGCCGCCACGCAGTGCGTGCAGGCACGACTCCAGCTTCGGGATCATCCCCCCGTCGGCCTTGCCGGTCGCGAGCATCTTCTCCAGACCGGCGACGTCGATGCCCGAGATGAGGCTCGACGGGTCGGTGAAGTCGGCGTAGAGACCGGCGACGTCGGTGAGGTACACGAGCTTCTCGGCCTGCATCGCCTGCGCGATCGCGCCCGCGACGGTGTCGGCGTTGATGTTGTAGGCCTGCCCGAGCTCGTCGACTCCGACGGTCGCGATGACGGGGATCAGCTCCTCGTTCACGAGTTTGTGCACGATCGACGGGTCGATGCTCGACACGTCACCCACGAACCCGAGCCGCTCGTCGCGTTGCTCGACCTTGATGAGGCCGGCGTCCTCGCCGGAGAGCCCGACCGCGTACGAGCCGTGCTGGTTGAGCGCCCCGACGATCTCGCGGTTCACCTTGCCCACGAGCGCCATGCGCACGATGTCGACGCTCTCGGCGTCGGTCACGCGCAGGCCGTCGACGAACTCGGGCTCCTTGCCCAGCCGGCGCATGAGATCGGTGATCTGCGGGCCGCCGCCGTGGACGACGACGGGGTTCATTCCCACCAGCCGCATGAGCACGACGTCCTGCGCGAAGAGGTCGGCGAGCGCGGGATCGTCCATGGCGTGGCCGCCGTACTTGATCACGACGGTACGACCGGTGAACTCGCGGATGTAGGGCAGCGCCTCGGCGAGGACTCCCGCCTTGACCAGAGCGTCGGCGTTCATCAGCTGGTACCCATGTTCTCGTCGACGTAGGCATGCGTGAGGTCGGTGAACAGCATGGTGGCTTCGCCGTTGCCGTTGTGGAGATCGCAGGTGATCGCGATCTCGCGCTGCTCCATGACGCGCGCGACGGCCGCCGCGTCGTGCGGCGCCGCGATCCCGTGCTCACAGACCACGATGCCGTCGTAGGCGATGGTGACCTGCTCGGGGTCGAAGTGCGCGCCGCTCACGCCGAGCTCGGAGATGATGCGGCCCCAGTACGGGTCCTTGCCGTAGAGCGAGCACTGCACGAGCTGGCTCGACGCGACGGTACGGGCCGCGAGCTGCGCCTCGGCGCGCGACCGGGCGCCGAGCACGACGAGCGTCACCAGCTTGGTGGCGCCCTCGGCGTCAGCCGCCATCTGGTGGGCGAGATCCGCGCACGCGGCCGCGAGCGCGTCGCCGAGCGCGTGGAACGCGGGCCCGCCGTCGAGCGTGACGACGGGATTGCCGGCGCGGCCGTTGGCGAGCACCAGCACGGTGTCGTTGGTGCTGCGGCAGGCGTCGACCACGAGCGCGTTGAAGCTGTCGTCGACGGCGTGTTGGAGCAGACGCTGGAGGGCACTCGGCTCCACTACGGCGTCGGTGGTGAGCACCGCGAGCATGGTGGCCATCGCCGGCGCGAGCATCGCCGCACCCTTGGCCATACCACCGATGGTGCTGGTGACACCACCGAGGTCGGCACGCTGGACCGTGACCTTGCGCACGGTGTCGGTCGTGAGGAGGGCGTCGGCGGCCGCCACTCCCCCGGCGCCGTCGGCACTCAGCTGGGCGCCGAGCTTCGGGATGCCGGCCTCGACCGGGTCCATGGGCATGGGGATGCCGATGAGCCCGGTCTGGCAGACGAGGACGTCGGTGGTCGCGCCGCCGATCGCGTGCGCCGTGAGCTCGCACATGCGGCGCGCGTCGGCGCGGCCCTGGTCGCCGGTGGCCGCGTTGGCGTTGCCCGAGTTGAGGATCACCGCCGCGGCGCGGCCGTCGACCAGGTGCCGGCGACTGATCTGGACGGGCGCGGCGGCGACGAGATTGGTGGTGAACACGCCGGCGGCGGCGACCGGCGCGTGATCGACGGTGGCGACCATGGCGAGGTCAGGCGCGCCCGACGGCTTGATCCCCGAGGCGAGCCCGCCCGCGGCAAATCCCGGAACCGCGGTGACGCTCACGGCATCAATCCGATCGTCGACAGTGCGGTCGTCTCGCAAAGGCCGAGCACGAGGTTGGCGTTCTGCAGGGCCTGACCCGACGCGCCCTTCACCAGGTTGTCGAGCGCGCCGATCGCGAGCACGGTGTTGGTGCGCTCGTCGTAGCGCACGGTGACGTGCGCGGCATTCGAACCGAGTGTGGCCTTGGTCGCGGGTGAGCCGTCGATCACGTGCACGAACGGTTCCGCCGCGTAGAAGTCGCCGTAGCCGGCGAGGAGGCTCGCGGAGTCGAGGCTCACGCCGGCGACCGGGCGCGCATAACACGTCGCGAGGATTCCGCGCGTCATGGGGACGAGGTGCGGCGTGAACAACACCTGCACGGGCTCCCCGGCGACGTGGCCGAGCGCGAGTTCCATTTCCGCGGTGTGCCGGTGCGTGAGCAGTCCGTAGGCGCTGACGTTGTCGCTCACCTCGGCGAACAGACTGGTGACCTTCAGACCCCGGCCCGCGCCCGACACGCCGGAGACCGCGTCGACCACGATGCCGGTCGGTTCGACGAGGCCGGCGGCCAACAACGGCGCGAGCGCCAGCGCCGCGGTCGTCGGGTAACAGCCCGGGGACGCGACGTGTCGCGCGCCCGTGATCTGGTCGCGGTAGAGCTCGGGGAGGCCGAAAGCGAAGCGATCGACGAGGTCCGGAGCGGCGTGGGTCTCTCCGTACCACTGCTCGTAGTCGGCGACCGGCAAGCGGAAGTCGGCGCCGAGGTCGACGACGTGACCGACGGTGTCGACCAGCTCGCCCGCGATCGCCTGGGACTGACCGTGCGGGAGGCACAGGAACACGAGGTCGAGACCGGCGAGGTCGGCGGGGCTCACGCGGTCGTACGTGAGGTCGGTGTAGGCGGCAGCCAGCGAGGGGTACAGGTCCCCCACGGTCGCCCCGGCGTTGGCGTCGGCCGTGACCAGGGTGACCTCGATCTCGGGATGGCCCGCGAGGAGGCGCAGGAGCTCAGCTCCCGTGTACCCCGACCCTCCGACGACTGCGGCCCGATACGCCATGGTCGTAGTATACACAGATCTGCATATCTATGCGATCTGCCGATTCAGTCCACCAGATCTCGGCCGCGGCGGAGGCGGCGCAGACCAAACCAGATCAGGAATGTCCCGCCGACGATGAACTTGACCGTCACGATCCACAACGTGATGTTGCGGCCGGTGTGGCCGTCGTCGGTGACGATCGACGTGGGGTCGGACCGGTCGTAGTGGATCGGGACCCGGCTGCCGACCGATGGCGCCTCCTCCCCCGACTTCACCGATTCGGTCGCCCGCACGACGCGGCCACTCACGGTCGTGAACTCGAGGCGGCGTTCGCCGTTGGCGTCGACGACGGTGGCGACGACCGCGACACCGTTGGCGCGGAGATCGGCGTCGTGACGTTGCAACGAGAACACGAACCCGCCGACCACGATGCCGAGCACGACCAGGGCGCCCCCGCCCCACACCATCCACCGCGCTGCTCGCCGGCTGACGCGCGACGGCCGCGTGGGTGCAGGCGTCGCCGCGGCCGGCGTCGGCCGTGCGGTGAGCGACGCGTCGTAGCGCGCTCGTTCGCCCGGATCGGACAGCACGCGGTACGCCTCGCCGACGCGAGCGAACCGCTCGGGCGCGGTGGCGTCGTCAGGCCGGGCGTCGGGATGCAACTCCTTCGCTCGGGCTCGGTACGCGACAGCGATCTCGTCGCGGGAGGCGTCGCGCCTCACCCCGAGCTCCTGGTAGAGATCGCCGAGCGGTTGCCGGAGCGCCACGGCTACCCATTGTGCTCGCGCCGCCTGCGAGACTGCTCGTCGTGGCGTCTTGGAGCGAGTTCGCACACCAGGCCTCCACACTCGCGGACGCGGTGCAGGCCCGGCTCACCGCAACCCTCCACTCGATCCTGGGCACCCTGCGCGCCGACGGTTCACCCCGGCTCACGGGCCTCGAGGTGCACTTCGGCGACGGCGAGCTGTGGCTGGCGATGATGCCCGACTCCCGTAAGGCCGACGACCTACGCCGCGATCCGCGCTTCTCGCTGCACAGCGCGCCCGACGTGGCGATGGTCGAGGGCGACGCCAAGCTCAGCGGCCGCGCCGAGCTCGTGGGCGACCGCAGGGTGCTCGAACGGTTCACGGCCACGCTGGCCCAGGACGCGCCGCCCAGCGGGATCGGCCTCTTCCGCGCCGACCTCGCCGACGCGTCCTTGGCGCGCGTCGTGGGTGACGAGATGGTCATCGACATCTGGCGTGATGGCGAGGCACCCCGCCAGGTTCGCCGCCAGTAGTAGCAGGCTGCTCACCCGCACGCCGACATGAACGTTCGGTGCGTCGTCATGTGGGAGTGATTCCGAAGATGGGACCTTCGGCCGTGTCGACCGCCACCGCGCTCCGAGGACAATCGCTCCATGACACAACGCGATCTCGAATCCCTTTCGGCCGACGACTGCTTCGCGCTGCTCGCCACCGCGCGGGTGGGACGACTCGTCTACCACGATGACGTCGGTCCCCTTGCCGTGCCCGTGAATTACGCCATGGCCGGACACAACGTCGTGTTCCGTGTCGAGGGTGGCGCGAAGCGAACCGCGATGCAGGAGCCGATCGTCGCCTTCGAGGTCGACGATGTGGACGAGGACGCGCAGTCGGGATGGAGCGTCCTGGTGCGAGGCGTCGGCGCCGAGGTCGAACTCGCACAGGTCCCCGCGCTGCTCCGAGCGATGGAGGGCCAATACCCGGCACCGTGGGCGGCCGGCATCCACAACGTGTGGCTCCAGATCGTGCCGCACACCGTCACCGGGCGGCGCCTCGGCGCGGCGAGGACGTCGCCGATCTGAGTTGGCGCGGTCGACCCTTGTTGCACGACGAACGGGTTCGATGCGGGCCGATCGTCAGCGACGAACCGCGATGGCGGTTGAGCTCGGCGGGGTCATCCGCCGAAGTCGACGACGGCCCAGACCCGCCCGTCGGCGCCGAAGGCGATACCCACTCCGGCGACGCGGAATCTCGCCTGCAAGATGTTGGCGCGGTGGTCCGGCGACGCCATCCACGCCGCCTCCATCTGGGTCGTTGACATGGTGCCCGGACCGTCGAGGATGTTCTCGCCCATTGCGGAGAACGGCGAATCGCCGATGAGGGCGTTGAGGTTCTGGTGGGTCAGCGAGTCGTTCTGAGCCATCCAGTTCGCCCACCTCTGGGCCATGCCATTCAGAAGTGCGTTGGTGCACAGCCCGGCCAACCCGTTCGCGGCGCGGTCACCGTTGGTGGCGTCGATCAAGGCGTTCGATCCGCCGTCGCAGGCACTGGGCGCCGGTGCCGGCGGGGATGTGGGC
>Ga0209068_10001488_pt1 | contig 11697 bp, 11 predicted proteins | sample ColStrG_CSR_2012_FD_187200 | JGI IMG/M metagenome (GOLD analysis project Ga0209068, IMG submission 187200) | Freshwater sediment microbial communities in response to fracking from Pennsylvania, USA - Cold Stream Run_MetaG_CSR_2012 (SPAdes)... | ecosystem: Environmental > Aquatic > Freshwater >...
CAGTAGGAATCCGGGCCCGGGGGCGGCCGTCCCAGCCATCAGCCCAGCGTGCTCGACAAGCGGCTCGACGACCTGGTCGGGCCCGGATTCCTACTGTGTACAGCCAATCCAATCGACCCGGCGTCACCGGCTGCCCGCTGGTGGATCGATCGGGCCGCCGTACTTGACGCTGCCACGGTTCCGGCCGTCGCGGAACTCTTGGAAGGTGCTGACGCCTGCGTCGTCCGGCCCGACCGCTACATGATGGTTCGAGGGACGATCGACGAGGTGACGTCGTTCGCGGTCGCAGCTCTCGGGTCGGAGTCGTCGGTCTGACGCTTTCGGGTCACCGCCCGGGCGGTCAGTCGCCCGCCACGTTGGGCCGACCGATGGCCCGACACCACATCATCACCTTCTGTGCGGAAGCCCCCTGATCACGCGGCCTGAAGCCGCTCAGCTACGTCGTTTGGCAGCGATAGCCGGATCACCTTCCACCATGCGGATGCGAGCTGAGTGGGCAGCGGTCCGCTGGTGTACTTGAGGCCGAAGCGGTCGAACACGTCGCGTACATCGGGTGCGATCTCCTGATAGCGGTTGCTCGGAAGGTCGGGGTAGAGGTGGTGCTCGATCTGGAACGAGAGGTTTCCGGTCATGAGGTGCATGGCTGGACTCCCGCTGATGTTGGCCGAGCCCAACATCTGGCGGAGGTACCATCCACCGCGCGATTCGCCGTCGATCGACGATTTGGTGAACGTCTCCACCCCCGAGGGGAAGTGCCCGCACATGATGACCGAGTGGGTCCAGACGTTCCGGACGGCGTTGGCCGTCACATTGGCGGCAAACGTGGTCGCCGCGCTGGGCCCGGACAACAGGGGATGGATGACGTAGTCGCGCAGCCCCTGCCTACCGATCTTTCGCAGGACCTTCTTGCCCTGGGCGAAGAATGTCGGCCGGGACGCCCGGCCGCTGATCACCTTGCCGACCTCCAGGTCGTAGGCGGCGATCCCGTACTGGAAGAAGACAGCATTGAGCGTGTTCCACAGCGGTTGGAGGAGATAGCCGGGCACCCACCGCTGGTCCTCGTCCACGCGCATAATTCCGTAGCCGAGGTCGTTGTCGCGGCCGAGCACGTTTGTGTACGTGTGGTGGAGCTCGTTGTGGCTGTGCTTCCACAACTCCGAGGGGCTGGCGTGGTCCCATTCCCACGTGGTCGAGTGGATCTTCGGATCGCGCATCCAGTCCCACTGCCCGTGCATGACGTTGTGGCCGATCTCCATGTTCTCGAGGATCTTGGCGATCGACAACCCGACCGTGCCGAGCAGCCAGGCCGGAGGGAACAAGGAGCCCAACAGGACGATTCGGCTCGCCAACTCGAGAGTGCGCTGCACCTCGATGACACGGCGGATATAGGTGGCGTCTTCGGCGCCCCGGTTCTCGACGACGCGCAGGCGGATGGCGTCCAATTCATCGGCCAGGGCATCGATGTCGGTCGGAGTCAGGTGGGTGATCGCGTTGTCGGGCTTGTGCTGCAAGGCGGTCATGGTCGAGTTCCTTTCGGAGTTGGCGAGTCAGGCATCGAGTCGGCAGGGTCCGGCGGCTGCTGACACACAGGTTTGGATGAGGACCGGCCGGCCGCCGTCGGCCACGGTCAAAACACCCGTCCGTACATCGCGGACGGCTCCCTGCGTCAATGGAGTGACGCAACTGAAGCAGATGCCCATGCGGCATCCCGAGGGGAGTGGCACGCCCGCCTCCTCGCCGGCCTCCAGTAGGGGAGTGGTCGGGCCTGACGCCACGGTCACGCGGCTGCGTTCGAAGGCGACGGTCCCGCCGTCGCCGGTGGAAGTGGTGAGGACGACCGGCTGGAACCGCTCGACGTGCAAACGGTCGTGGAGCCCGTGCTCCGACCAGTGTGCCTCTAGGGCGCTGGTCAGTCCCGCCGGCCCGCACGCCCAGGTCTCCCGCTGCCGCCAGTCGGGCACGAGGTCGGTCAGCTGAGCCGGGGTGAGGTGTCCGTCGATCGTCGTATGCCGCTCGACCAGATGGAGGCGACCCTGGCCGGCCAGCGTGCGCAGCTCCGCTCCGAAGATCACGTCGTCCGGGGTCGGGGCACTGTGCACGACGACGACGTCCTCGAGCGAATCCAGTTCGTGTCGGAGGATGCCCATCACTGGGGTGATGCCACTGCCGGCGGTCACGAAGAGCGAGCGGGGCGGACCGGCGACAGGCACTACGAAGTCGCCGCATGCCTGGTCCAACTGCACGATCGACCCGGGGCGGGCCTGGTGCACCAGGTACGAACTGACCCGACCGTCAGGTACGGACTTCACGGTGATGGACAGCAGCCGACCGGAGTTCGGTCGAGAGGTCAGCGAGTAGGCCCGCCAGTGACGGACGCCGTCCACGTCCACGCCGATTCGCACCCACTGACCCGGGAGGTGACCCGCCCAGCCACGTCCGACCCGGAGGACCACCGTGGCGGCATCACCGGTCTCGCGGCGTATCTCCACGATCCGGGCCCGGAGTTGGGGCCCCGGACGCAAGGGGTCGAAGAGGTCGAGATAGTCGGCCGGATCCAGGGGCGTGGTCAGAAGTGCGGCCAGACGGGAAGTGCGTGAGCGGAGAGCGGTTGCGACCATGTGTCCATTTTGATGATTCCTTGGCATGATGGCATGACCAGATAGTGTGGAACTTTCCCCATTTACTGTTCTGAGGAGACAATTTATGTCCGACGAGCGACCTGCATCCACCACCACCGGTGGTGCCCTCGACGCCGAGGTGGCCACCGCCCTACGCTCCCGCCTCCCGGACGTCGCCGCCCGGACGGTGGAGGCGGTAACCGCCGAGGTGGCGGACTATGCCGATAGCTGGAGCGGCGACTACGGAGCCAACATCGCCCAGGCCGTCGAGCTGGCCCTGGCCGCCTTCCTCCGCCTGGCCGAGGAGCCGGAGCCTGTCGTGTCGGCGCAGCGCCTCGGACCGGTCCTGGAGGCCGCCTACGCCCTCGGCCGAGGAGAGGCCAGGAGTGGGCGCACCATGGATGCGTTGCAGTCGGCCTATCGGGTCGGTGCCCGCGTGGCGTGGGAACAGTGGAGCACCGCGGCACTGGACGCCGGACTCCCGGCCCGCTCCCTGATCCGGTTTGCCTCGTTGGTGTTCGCCTACATCGATCAATTGTCGGCGGCGAGCGTCACCGGGCACCGCGACGAACTGGCCACCACCGGTCGAGTCCGGGAGCAGTATCGCGAGCGCCTGGCATGGGCACTGCTCAACGGTGCTCCGGACGAGGAAATTGCCCGGCACGTGCAGCGTGCCGACTGGCGGCCGCCCCGGACGCTGACGTGCATCTTGGCGCCGTCGGCCCACTCTTCGACGGTGCGGTCGTTCGTGGACGGCACCACCGTGTCGGTCGAAGCAGAGTCGGTTGGACCGGGCCCGCTCTCTGACATGACCGTCCACCTCGTCCCCGACGTGGGTCCGCGTCGGTCGGCAATCCGTGAGCATCTGACGGGGTACGCCTGGGTGGTGGGACCGGAACGGGTCTGGCACGAAGTGTCTGGCTCCTACGCCCGCGCACTTCGAATCTTGGACCTCTACGGTCTCCGACCCGAGGCCATCGACACCGAGTCCCGCCTCACCGAATTGGTGGTGGCGGCCGACGGCGACGCATTGGCTGACCTACGGACATTGGCGCTTAAGCCGTTCAGCGGAATGAAGCCGGAGACTGCACGACGTCTGGCCGAGACACTGCGGTCCTGGCTCCTCCACCAGGGACGCCGCAACGACGTTGCCGCCCATCTGGTTGTGCACCCCCAGACGGTGCGCTATCGAATGGCGCAGATCCGTGAGGCCTACGGGAATCTCCTGGAGGATCCAGAGTTCGTGTCCGGCCTGATGGTCGCTCTGGCCGTCCCCGTCGGGTCCGGAACGCCGTCCGACGACGGGGGGCGTGGGACCGGAACGTGAACTGCCACCCGACACCGCCACTGGCCGGGGTGAGGTCAGCTGGCGGAGTCGAGGGCGCTTCCCACGATCCACATGCTGAAGTACTGGGCCGCCGCGCCGTATGCCTGAGCCAGGGCCAGCTTGGCTCCGTCGACCTGGTGCTCGCCGGCCAACCCGCGTACCTGGAGTGCGGCTTCGGCGAACCGCAGCAGGCCCGAAGCACCGATCGGGTTGGAGGACAGGACCCCACCGGACATATTGACGGGGAACGCCCCGCCGATTTCGGTGTCTCCCCGCTCCACCATCTTCCAGCCCTCCCCGACCGCGGCGATGTCGTGGCCTTCCAGCCACATGGGCTCGTACCAGCTGAAAGGCACGTAGAGCTCGGCACAGTCGATCTGTCGCTTCGGATCGGTGATGCCGGCCTGCCGGTACAGGTCGGCGGCGCAGTCGATCCCGGCCTGCGGCCGCACCGGGTCACGACCCGGGAAGTTGCTCGGCTCCGACCGCACGGCGGTGCCGAGAATCCACGCCGGGGGCCGGCCCGCACGGGCGGCCGCTTCGCCGCCTTTCTTGTCGGTGAAGACCACAGCACAGGCCCCGTCGGAGGAGGGGCACGACTCGAGGTAGTGCACCGGATCCCACATCATGGGGGAGTCCTTGACCGAGTCAACGGAGATGCCCTCGATCCTGAGGTGGGCATAGGGATTCTTGAAGGCGTTGCGCCGGTCCTTGACCGCCACCATCGGTCCGACATCCTTGGGCGCACCGGTGCGGTGGATGTAGGAGCGCATGTAGGGGGCGAATGCACCGCCGGCACCGATGGAGGCGCCCTTGCCTGAACCCAGCGCGAATTGGGCGTTGCCCTCCGACTGCTTCTGATAGGCCACGGCCAGCACTCGTCTGTGCCGGCCGGTCTCCACCAGGTGGGCCCCCACGATCCCGGTCGAACCCCCCACCGATCCTGCCGTGTGGACCCGGAACATGGGCTTGCCGTGGGCCCCCAGGGCATCAGTCAGGTACAGCTCCGGCTTCATGACCCCTTCGAACAGGTCGGGGGCCTTGCCCAGCACCACGGCATCGATGTCACCCCACTCCATCTGGGCGTCCGCGAGCGCCCGGGTGGCCGCTTCACGTACCAGCCCGCCAAGCGACACGTCCCAGCGGCGGGACTTGTGGTGTGTCTGCCCGATTCCGACGATGGCGCAGGGTTGGTGGCTCACGACGATCCTTCCATGATGCAGACCAGGTTCTGCTGCAGGCACGGGCCCGAGGTGGCATGGGCCAGGGTCCGGTTCCGGCCGTGGTCACGGATGTGACGGGCCGCTTCGGCGATGCGCACGAGCCCCGTGGCCATGATCGGATTGGCGGCCAACGGTCCACCCGAGGTGTTGATCGGCACATCGTCGGCCAGCCCGAGGGCGGCCACGAGCAGCGGCTCCTCGTGGGTGAAGGCAGTCTGGAGTTCCGCCGCTTGAATGGGTCCGTCGTCGATGCCGGCCCAACTGGCGGCGCTGGTGGTCGACGGCGAGTGACGCAGGTCTCGCATGCCTGGATAGTGGAGTTCGGCGCAGTGGGCCATCCCGGTGATCCAGACCGGGCGGTCGCACAGTTCGAGCGCCCGGTCTTTGCGGGCGATCACCACGGCCGCTGCACCATCGGTGATCGGTGGCAGGTCGTGGGGACGAAGTGGGGCCCGGACGAAGTCATGGCTGAGCAGCGAGTCGACATCGAAGACTCCAGAAACCTGGGCCGAGCGGTTTGTCCGGGCGTCACCACGGGTTCGGACGGCGACCTCTGCCATCTGGCGCTCGGTCGTGATGCCAGCGTCGATGAGGGCGCGGGCTTGAAGGGCGGCGAACGACACGGCGTCGACGCCCAGCGGCGCCAGGTAGTACGGGTCCATCTCCATCGGGTAGATCAGGGCAGGGTCGGCGGTCGACGACCGGCCAGAGCCCATGGCCACGGCGATGTCGAGGTCGCCCTGCTGGAGGCGGACCCACGCCTCGTACAGGGCCCAGGCGCCGTCCATCTCCACGTGCGAGTCGCTCTTCGGCGGCCACGCCCCCAGCGCATCGATGTTGGAGACGAAGGAGAACGCCTGGCCGGCCACGTAGTCGCAGCTGCCTGCGCAGGTGAAGTCGACCTCGCGGCGGGTTATCCCGGCATCGGCAACCGCATCGGTCACCACCTCCGCCAGTAGTTGCGCCTCCGTTTTGTCGGTGGTGCGGACCATGGGGGTCACGGCCCAACCGATGATGGCGATCTCTTCCGTTCCGTCCATCTCAGATGATCCTGTTCACGAGGTCGGGGTCGGAGACATCGGGCTCCCCGTTCGGCATCCACCCGATGAGGTTCCCGTCGACGGTCAGGTTGTCGCCACCCCGCTCGGCCTCCGAGGCCCATACTGCGGCCACCCGCATACCGATGCGGATCTGGTCGTTGGGACACTCGATCAACGCCTGATACTGGACGACCACGTCCACGTCGTCGAGCAGTACGTTGACCCGTGCGAACGGCTCGGTCTCCGTCTGCCCCGGGTACTGGACGGGAGTGATGATCGTGTAGTTGGTGACCGTGCCAACTTGCGTCAGATCGATCTCGTCCGCTTCGTGCATTTCGGCGGCGTCGATCGGACAGAAGTTCCGGCCCCCGGTGTAGAGGCGTCCGCACTCGGGGCAGCGCAGTCCGAGGAACCGGCCGGCGTCGCTGGCCTGCTCGGCCCGGATCTGGTTGGTGGTGACCGGGGTCCGGTAGGTGATCGAGGCACGGTAGTCCATCATCTCGACAGGTTCGGTGGCCGGACCACCGTCGTTGGTGGGGAGGACCGGTTGTTCGCCGGGTACGAAGGCCTCGATATCGGTGATGTGCCCAGTGCGGTCGGCCCGCCAACGCGGAGCGACCCGCATGCCGGTGGCCATCCGGTCGATGGTCCCGGCATCGACGGCATGGGCCAGGGACGTGTCGGCGCCGTCCAGAGAGATCAGGGCGAAGGCGAAAGGTCGGTCGAGCGGATGTTGCGATGTCGGCGACTCGACCCAGCACCACGCCGTCACCGTTCCGGCCGGCCCGACGTCCACGAAGTCGTGCGCCAGTTCGTGGCCTGTTTCTGGATCCCACTCCAGCGGGGGGACGATGACTCTGGCGCCGCTGCGGATGCCGACGATGCGCTGCTCAGTCAAGCCGCTCATGAATTGACCGATGACCGGCCCGAGGGACCGCCGGTAGGGGAAGGTGATGGTCGATTCGACGAATGTCATACGACGCTCCTGGTGATCGGTCTAGGTGTCGCGGGCGCTGGTGGCATCGAGACTAGAACACGTTCTTTGCCCGTGCACCTGAGTTGCCGGAGTCGCAACGGCAGCCGCATCAGCTCCCGAATTGCCGACGGCACCTTCGATCAGGCGGCCGAAAGGACTTTGTAGGGGGTGACGGTGTGGCTGCCCGATCAGTGGCAGTGATCGCCGATTCGACTACCGATGGCCGTCGCTTCAACTCAGGGGGTGGGGAGGAGGTCGAAGGCAATGTCGGCCACTCGTCCTCCTTCCACTTCCACCACGACCGTCGGGGATTCGGGAGCTCCATGGCGTACCCGCAGTTCGTACTGCCCCTCGACCAGGGAGCCAAAGAGTGCGGCGCAGATGACGCCGTCAGCAAGCACGCGCTGGCGGACGGCCACGTGTCTGCCTGCCCACGGGTCCTCCTTCCTGCGGATCTCGATTTCCGATCCGAGGAGGGAATCCGGGGTGCGGACCACCGCCGCACCGATTCCTTCGCCGATATTGAGGACCACGCCACCGGCCTCGCTGGGACCGGCCTGGTATTCAACCTCCGTAGGTTGTTCCATCGTCCTACGGAGCCACGGAGGCCGGGGTCACCGACGGATTGGTGTAGCCGCTGTAGGGAGTTCCGAGGTACGGAAATCTCGGCAGATAGTTCTCGGTACCCTTCGCTCGCAGATCGGTGCCGCTGGTCGTGAGGCCGAAGTTGACCGCTCCCGCTGCTGCGTCAGCGGTGAATGCCGTATCCACCAAAGGAAGCGTGGCTCCGGCCACGGCTCGAAGTTCGATGGTGGCAACATCGTCGAACACCCGACGACCATTCGGGAAACCGGCCAGGTCGCCACCCAGGATGCCCAGATTGTTGGGTTTGGACGCCGCAGGAATGGCCGTGTTCAGCCGAAGTTGATCGGCCTGGACGCCCGTCCCGTTGTAGTTGGTGAAGCCCGGGATCAGACCTGAGGGTATTCCCGTCAGCAGGATTGCCTCGAGGTCGGCCCGGGTGTTACTTGGAATGGCGTTGTAGGCCGCAAGATTGGGGAACACACCGGGGTAGAGACCGGGCAGCAATGTGGCCAGGAGTGGGCGGGCGAAGTAGGAGAGGAACTGGGTGCCATCCGCCAACGGCGGTCGCTTGTTCCAGGTGTCCTTGTCGCCGATACCGATAATCAGCTCGTTGACCAGGGGGTTCCCCAGCCGGGACACCTGGGTCCATGGGCCGCTCCGGACATTGCCGCCTGTGTCGTCGGCCCCTTCCACCCGTACTCGTTGGCGGCTGGCTGTGGTCCACACGCCGATGACGGCGGTCGGGTCGCCGGCACCGGTCGGGGCATGTCTGGTCAACTGGGCGGTGGGGATCTGGAGTGCCAGGGAGTGCACGTTGACGTCGGCCGTCGAGTTGACACCGGGCATTCCGTTCATCAGTCCAGCGGCAGGTCCCCCGGCGTGGGCGCCGGCGAAGGGACGGAGGTCGCCGAGGTCGAAGACTGCACCCAGGTCGACGTAGAAGCCTTCGGCTCGCTGGCCGGCGAACACCTTGGCAGACAGGTTCCGGTACGCCACGCTATGGATGGCCGCACCGGCAAGTGCCGCATAATTCGGAGTGGACAGTGGACCGATGTTGCAGGGTGGGCACAGAAGGCCGGTGCCCAGATTGACGGTCGACGCAGTGCCGCCGTTGGGGTGCCAGTCCACCCGCGTGAGCGAGTAGGTCTGCTGCCGGTTCCAGGTCGACGACGCCGACGGCGGTGTCAGTGCCGTGATCGGTCCATCGTTGTAAAGGAACGACGTAGGGATGTTGTTGACCGTCAGGAACTGAAACTGGTAGGTGATGTCCGCCCTGCCGTCCCCGTTGTTGTCGACGTGGATCTCATAGAGCACGTCGTCGCCGAACTCGTAGAAGTTGGGGCCTCCATCCGGTGATTCGAGTGGGATGTAATTGGCTAGCAGGGTGACCGTTCCGGCCGCGTCAGGACTGACGAAGGCGTAGAGGTCGGTGCTGTCGGCCACTGGGTCCTTGGAGATTTCGGGTGCTTCGCGGTGCGATGACATGGGTTCCTCTCCCTATTAGTGGTGATGAAGGTTCAGCGTTGTACGGCGGACAGAAGACGGCGGGCGAGAGCCGGATCGTGAAAGATCACTTCTCGCTCCCCTTGGAACAGGCTGATTTCGCCGGTCCCGAGATCCTTGACGTGGGCAAGTAGCGGTTGTGCGAGGGATGCGGCACCGGCGTCACCGGTGATGGCCGCCGCTTCGGGCTCGACGGAGGGCGCGTCCGCTACGGCCGTCGATGCCAGCCCCGACAACCCGGGGAAGGTCCCCACCAAAGCCACGGCCGCCCCGGTGACCGTGCCTCGTCGAAGGAAGACACGGCGGCTGTGAATCCCTCGCCAACCCTGCGCCCGCTCGGGCTCAACTGCACTCGGATCAGGACTCATCGCAATCTCCGTTCTGGTTCACCTACTAGTGGTTCGGTACCCCACACCTATCGGGATGACAAACTTTTCAATTGCGGGGTGTTTCCTGGTCCAAGCACCAGATTGCTTCTTGGTCGAGGTGTCGGTCAGGTCACCGGTGCCCGGGATTGCGCTCGTAGGATTTCGGCCAGGCGGGCGTCATGTGCGGGGTCGCGGTTGTCGTCTCCACATTGACGGCGGTGGCGGCGGGTTCCCGAACATGGGCGTGGACGCGGTCCGGGTCTTCGGTATCGATGTCACCCAACTGCTGCGGGACGCCGATCGCGTCGGCCTACGGTGGCGGAACTCTCCGAGGCCGTGTCCCTCTGCCAGATCCAGAAATCCCTCAGCTGGAGCCTCGGCCGCCCGGTTCCCCTTTTGCCCCACGTTTGATTCTGAGAGCCGCCGAATCGCCGACCGGTTGTTGATCAATCTCTACTTCGCTTGACCCCGGCAGGACCTCATAGTAGGCAGCTGTGTCAGGGTCTATGGGGGACAGTGTGGCCATGAAACGATCGAAGTTGCATGACGGCAGACCAAGCTGGAGGTACCTCGCCGTATTTTTGGGTGCTGCTGTGGTCATTGCCGGATGTTCGTCGGCAAGTTCGTCGAGTTCCGGTAGTAGCAAGGGCGGCCTCAGCGGCAAGGCCGGCTACGTGGTCTATTGGGATCAGAATGAGGAAGTCGATTTCGCTTCGATTCCTTCTGGGCTGCAAGGCCAGCTCGTTCCGGCCTGGGACCTAAACGGCCAGATGTGCCTCCTTCCCGATGGCAGTGGACGATTCGTTGGTGGCCAGAACCCGACAGTGCCCAGCCAACAGAATCCCGGTGGACTCAAGCCCTACAAACAACCCGCAATCGGGGAGGAATTGAATCAGCCCAACGGCTCTTACAGCGGCCAGACTCTTTACATACCGGGCCCCTACAAGCTTCCGGGGCAAACGGTCGGCGGCGACTCGCCACCGGACACCCATGGTGATTTCAACAGCAACAGCACCTTCACCGGCTGCGTCTTCACTCACAAGGGCAACCTGCTGGCCACCGACATCGGAACCGCCCAGGGCTCGTTTCCTGTACCCGACAACGGTCGTCTTGTCGAGTGGTTCGCCCCTTCGTACAAGAGCTATTGCATCGTTGCCGGTCCAACGGAGGGGGGCGTGGGTCCACACCACGTGGGCGGCACCGGTGGACTGAGCCAGCCGGGGACGCTTGCGATCATGGCCAATGGCGACGCCTTGATGCCCGAGGCCGGCATCGATGAAGTCGTGCGAATCGACCACTCCTCATTGCCAGCCACTGCCGCCGACTGCCCTGGTGGCCTCTACCCTCAGGGCAAGCTGCGCACCTCAGTCTTCGTCCACGGTTCGTCGAGCGTATTGCCGTTTCCGGCTGGTGTGGCATTCGACAAGTCCTGCGGCTGTTATGCCGTGAGCAGCTTCTTCGGCAACCCGTCCATCGCCTGGTATTCGAAGGATGGACAGCCAATGGCCGGGCACGCTTCGATCCCGGGTGAGACGCTTGCGCAGCTCGGTCAGGATCCCAACGGTTACAACCCGTTCGGGCTGGCGTTCGCACCTGATGGGTCGCTCTACTTCGTTGACATCCACATCACCTGCAAGAACAACATGGTGGGGGACGGTTGCGGACCTGCCGACTACGGCGGTCGGGTGATGCGGGTCACGTTCACCAACCATCGACCGGCAGTCCCCGTGGTCGTCCGTGCCGGGTTCGATTTCCCCATCAGCGTCACCGTGTGCGTACCCGCTACTCAGGTCTGTCCCTATCCCACGGGAAAGATTGCCCCACCGGCGTCCGGTCCGTCGGAGAACAACGCCCCAGCCGTCGGCCCGTCGACCAACAAGTCGGCAGGCCCGGGCTTCGGCTAGACGCGGTGCGCCGTGAATTTTGCAGTAGCACCGCGGACCAACTACCGACACGGCCTTGGCGGCCCTTCTGGCCGATCGGTGTCTTCGTGTTGCTTATGGCGCTGCTCGCCGGGTGCACAACTGGAGCCGCGACCACCCCTCCAGTGCCGTCAC
>Ga0209068_10001493_pt1 | contig 11644 bp, 13 predicted proteins | sample ColStrG_CSR_2012_FD_187200 | JGI IMG/M metagenome (GOLD analysis project Ga0209068, IMG submission 187200) | Freshwater sediment microbial communities in response to fracking from Pennsylvania, USA - Cold Stream Run_MetaG_CSR_2012 (SPAdes)... | ecosystem: Environmental > Aquatic > Freshwater >...
ATACGAGCCGGGACACTCGCGGCCTGCATCGATGGCGCGTCGGCAGCAGGCCAAATCAGGTTCTCAGCAATCGCCATCACTTTGCCCCGACCGCCGCCAAGCTTTTCATGCGCGCTGCCTGCACGACCCCCCAATGAAGATGAGCAGAACCGTGGGGCGTCGAAAACCATTTATTGCACCTAAACGCCCCGCGATACCAGACGTGCTTTGTCATTGCTCCCTAAGCCGAACGTGGCGCGGACCTGCCAGTGCCCCGATCGGTTGTCCATCAATGCAACTTCCGACGCGGTCGCTCGGATCGGCAATTTTTCTTGAGATGCCTCGACAAACTTATTGGCGATGGCGTCAAGTTGCCGTTCGTCCGGGAGCCACGCCACCGATAGGTGGGGCACGATGTTGGACCATTTCCCACCATAGGGAGGCGTTTCCGGGTACCGATCCCAAATTGCCAAGGTCAGTTGGCGGAATGGTTCATCTGGCTCCGGAGCCAAATACAATACTTCGGCCGGGAATCTCCGGATCGAGCTGAGAGAGAACGAAATGGGGGCGAAGCGCGTGAAGCAATGACGAAGCTCATCAAGCACGATCCCGTCAATTTCATCGGGCGGCTTGAACGGGTGCAACAAAGTGACATGCGCCGGCATCCCGGCGGCGGCCGAGGGATCGTAACGGTCGCGGAATGGCTTCACCGCAGCTTCAGCCTCAGGCACCAACACGACCAATGCTGATCCGATCATCCGACTCCACCGCTTTCCGACCCTTGCATCTATTCCGACCCCGCGATACCAGCCTGCTCCACCACCTTGCCCCAGCGAACGATTTCCGACTTGAGATAGGCTTGCAGCGCCGTGGGCGCCGGCGAACTCAGCGGGATATTGCCGGTATCGATGAACAGCTTCCGCACATCCGGCGCGGCGACGATGCTCTTCACTTCCGCGGCGAGCTTGTCGACGATCTCCTTCGGCGTCTTGGCAGGGGCGACCAGCATGGTCCAGGCGACTGCATCGAATCCGGGTACGCCCGCCTCCGCGAGCGGCGGAACATCGGGCAACGTTTCAAAGCGGGTGCCTGAGGAAATACCGAGCGCGCGCAGCCTGCCTTCCTTGAGCAGTGCCACCGCCGGCGCGATGTCGGAGAAGATGATCGGGATGTGCCCGGCCACCACGTCGACGATCGCCTGGGCGGTCCCTTTGTAGGGAACATGCGTCATCCGGACGCCGGTCATGGTTTGCAGCATTTCCATGTAGAGATGCGGCGGACCGCCCACGCCGCTCGATCCGTAGGACAGTTCACCGGGCCTTTCCTTGGCGAGCCGGATGAGGTCGGCCACGGAACGCACCGGCAGCGATGGATTGACCATGAGCACGAACGGAACGCTGGCGATCAGCGCCACCGGGACAAAATCGGCCGCCGGATCGTAAGGTAGTGTCTTGTGCAGCGTGACCTGGATGGCCAGCTGCGTGCTGGTGCCCATGAACAGCGTGTAGCCGTCGGGTGCCGCTCTGGCCACAGAGGCAGCCGCGATGACGCCGCCCGCGCCCAGGCGATTTTCGACCACGAACGACTTTCCCAGCCGGTCGGTCAGTTTCTGGGCGACCACGCGCGCCAGCAGATCGGCGCCGCCGCCGGCCGCGTAGGGCGAGACCATGGTGACGAAGCGGACCGGATAGTCCTCCCCGCACGCCAGCGTTGAAACAAACGGGAGGCTTGCGACCGCTGCGGCGCAGAACCATCCGAGCTTCATAGGCGCCCCTCCGTTGTGTATCGTCCTGTAGCCCGCATGGAGCGAAAGCGTAATGCGGGAGCGGCGGTCCCGGATTACGCGAGCGCTCCATCCGGGCTACGGAAGCGCCGATTTGTCACGATTTGTCTGTTGCGTTGGCCCCCGCATTGGATAACGTATATTTTGCATAAAAATCGATGCTGCGCCATTCGCAGACGGCTAATTCCAGACGAGAAACAGAGGAAGACGCTATGGGCAGGAAAACGCCGCTCAAATTCGCGATATTGGCGCTGGCGGCAGTTCCGCTGCTTGCCGGCGGGGCCGTCGCGGCCGACAAGGTCACGGTCGGCGTCATCCCGATTGTGGACGTGGCGCCGATCTATCTGGGCGTCGCCAAGGGCTTCTTCGCCAAGCAGAATCTCGAGGTCACGCTGCAGACCGCGCAGGGCGGCGCCGAATTGGTCACGCCGGTGATGACCGGCCAGCGCGAATTCGGCTTCAGCAATATCAGCTCGCTCTTGATCGCCCAGACCCGCGGCCTCGATATCGTGGCGATCGCCGCCGGCGCGTCCTCGACCGGCGAGACCGGACGCGATTTCGGCGCCATCATCGCGCCGCGCGAAAGCCCGCTGAAATCGGCCAAGGACCTGGACGGCAAGACGGTCGCGGTCAACAATCTCAAGAACATCGGCGACACGTCGGTCAAGGCGGCGGTGCGCAAGGCCGGCGGCGATGATTCGAAGATCAAGTTCGTCGAGCTCGCCTTTCCCGACATGCCGGCAGCCTTGAGCAACAAGCTGGTCGACGCCGCATGGATCGTCGAGCCCTTCCTGACGGTCGCCAAGGAGCAAGGCGCCAAGGTGCTGGCGTGGAATTTGGTCGACACCGCGCCCAATCTCATGATCGCGGTGTATTTCACGTCCGGAAAATACGCCAAGGAGAATGCCGACACGGTGAAGCGCTTCACGACTGCGATGAACGAGTCGCTGGCCTATGCGGATACCCATGCGGACGAGGTCCGCGCGATCGTTCCCACCTATACCCGCATTTCGAAGGAGATGATCGGCAAGCTGACTCTGCCGCGATGGCCGACCGACATGAACCGAAAATCGACCGAGATACTGGCCGATCTTTCGGTCAAGGACGGCCTGGTCACCAAGAAGCCGGATCTGGCCGCGTTCTTCCGCTAGATCGCCGGCGATGGGGGATTCACAGCGGAGGTCGGACGCCGGTTTCCGCGCCAAGAATCTGGCGTGGATGCAGGCATCGATCGGCCTGATCGGATTTGCGGCCGTGCTGGAGCTGGCGCCGCAGCTGGGGCTCGTCTCGCCGCGCTACCTTCCTCCCTTCAGCGTCATCGCGGCTGCGCTCGCCAACGAGCTCCAGCAGGCGAATTTCTGGGCCGCGCTGGCCTTCACCATGCGCAGCTGGGCGATCGGGCTGACGATCTCGGTCCTGGCCGGCGCCAGCCTCGGCATTTTGATAGGTAGCTCTGCCTGGCTGCAGGCAGTAACGCGCTCGACCATCGAGTTCCTGCGTCCCATCCCGTCGGTGGCGCTGATTCCGGTCGCCATCCTCTTGTTCGGCACCACGCTGCAATCCAATCTGGTGCTGGTCATCTACGCGTCGTTCTGGCAGGTGCTGGTCCAGGTCCTGTCCGGCGTCCAGGATGTCGATCCGGTGGCGCGCGAAACCGCGCAGTCCTACCGGTTCGGGCATTGGGCGCTCATCCGCCACGTCATCTGGCCGACCACGCTCCCCTATCTGATGACCGGCATCCGGCTCGCCGCATCGGTGGCGCTCATCCTCGCCATCACGGCGGAGCTCACCATCGGAACACCGGGCCTCGGCAGGGAGCTGTCGCTCGCCCAGTCGGGCGGCGCGGTCGCGGTGATGTATGCCTATTTGATCGTCATGGGATTGATCGGCGTGCTCGTGAACGTCGCCGCGCGCGGCCTCGAGCGCAGCATCATGCCGTGGCATCCTTCGCTGCGTTCGGAGCAGCCGGTATGAAGGGCGGGCAAACCCTCCGCCAGGCAGGCCTGGCGCTCGGCCTGCCGGCTGCGCTACTCGCGACCTGGTGGATCGCCAGCTCCGGCAGCGCGAATTTCTATTTCCCTCCGCTGCAGACCATCGCCCAGACGTTCGTCGAGGTCTGGGTCTCACCGCGCTTGCTCGACGACGTGGTGCCGAGCCTGGCGCGGCTCGCCGCCGGCTATTTCGGCGCGGTCGTGCTCGGCCTTCTCATCGGCATCCCGATCGGACTATCGCGGGCGCTGCGCAACACGCTCGAGCCGGTGCTGGAATTCCTGCGCGCCATTCCGCCGCCCGCGCTGGTGCCGATCCTCATCCTGTTCGCCGGCATCGGCGACACCATGAAGACGCTGGTGATCGTGTCGGGCTGCATCTGGCCGGTGCTGCTCAACACCGTCGAAGGCGTGCGCGGCCGCGACGAGGTGCTGGAGGACGTGACCCGTTGCTATCGCATCCGCGGCTTCGCACGGCTGTGGCATTTCGTCATTCCGAGCGCCAGCCCACAGATGTTCACCGGTTTGCGGCAGGCGCTCTCGATCGGCATCATCCTGATGGTCATCAGCGAGATGTTCGCCGCCAGCAATGGGCTCGGCTTCGCGATCATCCAATTCGAGCGCAGCTTCGCGGTGGCGGAAATGTGGACCGGCATCATCATGCTGGGCTTGATCGGGATCGGCCTGGCGCAGGTTTTTCGCCTGGTCGAGCGCCGCATGCTGGCCTGGTATCACGGCTTGCGACAATCGCAGCGGGCGGGCGGTTGATCATGAATGCGCACGCCAGCGGCTCGCCCCGCACGGCCGCGATGCTGGACGTTGCCGGCCTGCGCAAGGTCTACTCGGGCTCTGGCCGAACCATCGAAGCCATCCGCGACGTGACGTTCACGGTCGGCGCCGGCGAGCTCGTCTGCATCGTCGGGCCTTCCGGCGCCGGCAAGACCACGCTCCTCAAATGCATCGCGGGCCTGTTGCCGCCGAGCGGCGGCAGGGTGGTCCTCGAAGGCCAGGCGGTCGCCGGTCCGCCGCCCGCCATGGCGGTGGTCTTTCAGGAATACGGCCGCAGCCTGTTTCCCTGGATGACGGTGCGGCAAAACGTCGAGCTGCCGCTCAAGCAGAAGCGCCTCCCCGCCGCGCGCCGAGTGCAGCTCGTCGGCGACGCGCTTAGGGCCGTCGACCTCGCCGACGCGCATGGGGCCTATCCGTGGCAGCTGTCGGGCGGCATGCAGCAGCGCGTCGCCATCGCGCGGGCGGTCGCCTATGAACCGCACGTCCTCTTGATGGATGAACCTTTCGCCGCCGTCGATGCGCAGACGCGCGCCGATCTCGAGGATCTGATCCGCAGGCTGTGGCACCGGCTCAAAGTGACGGTGCTGTTCGTCACCCACGACATCGAGGAGGCGGTCTATCTGGGCGAGCGCGTCCTCATCCTCTCCCATGCGCCGACCGTGATCATGGAAGACGTCGTCATCGATCTGCCGGACGAGCGGAGCCAGCTCGAGACCCGCTCGCTGCCGCGCTTCAGCGAATTGCGCAAGCACGTCTATGCGAAGATCCAGCTGGCCAAGCAGGGCTGGCGTCCGCCGGGGGAGAGCAAGACCTGACGCGGCGAGCGAACAATAACTTTTATGTATCATAAGAATAAACGTTTTGGAATTCAGGTCCGCGTTATGTCGATCGACTGACTTGCCAAAACTGCTTCCCATCTGGACCGAGGGGCGCATTGCGAGCCTCCACCCCATCGTTCATACGCAACCACGAACTAAAATAGTAATTACAATTCAATATGATGATCGATTGGCCGCAGCTTGATCCGCAGCCGCGCCTGTTGGCCCGGCGCGCCTGCATAGTATTTTTAGCCCAAGATGCATTTTTCATTACATTATGGGATTTTTATTTTATGCTGTGCTGACATTCAGGGGTGGCGGGGGCGCCGCGCGCGATAGCTTCGAACGGTGATGCTCATGGCACGGAGCAGCAGCAAGCATTCGGCGAAGGTCGCAGCCGGCGGCCGACAGCGCTCGCTCGGCCGGAACGTTCAGGCCAAGTCGGCCGTCGACGTCCGAAGCTTCCGCCCGCCCGCGAAACGGCAAGCAGACAACACCAGGAACGCGACCGGCTTGCCGAGCGAGCTGCGGCGGGCCGGGATCATGGTCGGCACGCAGGACGGGGATTTCGGGTTCGGGGCCAACTTTCTGGACGACACGCCAGGCGATGCACTATCCGCGTATACCTGGACCCCTGCCGGGCGCCGGTAGCCGTCGGCAACAGTGCAAGCCATCGCCTGGAAGGCTACGGGCCGCCGGCCGCCTTGTACGGCCCCAGCTGCGCGACGGCTGCCTTCACGAACGAGCCGTCCACGACCCCGTCGGCGCTCACGTCCTTGCTCTCGATCAGGCCGAGCTCGCGGAAGAACGCCAGATCCCGCCGCAAGCCGGCGATATTGACCTCCCCGTTCGGATTGACCGCGCTCGGGATGATGCGCCTGAACATCGCCTCGTCCTTGGTCGAGGTGTATTTGGTCAGAATCGGGATGATCTTGTCCGCTGACGGGCCCGCCAACCGGCCGTCTTTCAATGCGTCGTTGTACAGGCGCACGCCGCGAATATAGGCGCGCATGAATCGCTCGGCCACATCGTGCCGATTCTTGCTGAAGCGCTCGGAATAAAAGACCACCGCCGTCTGCTGGTCCGGATAGGTGACGTCATTGCCGACGATGCGCACCGCGGCGCCCTGCTCGATCTCGAGCGTCATGGTCGGCTCGTTGCTGATGGCGGCATCGATCCCTTTGTTCAAGAAGGCCGGCAGATGCTCGGGGAACCCGAGATAGACGACATCGACGTCGCCGTATTTGAGCCCGCCCGTCTTGAGCGTCTCGTTGAGCGCGGAGGCCGTGCCGGTGCCGGGCGCCCCGATCGCGACCTTCATGCCCTTGAGATCGGCCAGCGTCTTGTAGCGGCCCCCCTCGACCAGATCCTTGCGCACCATCAGGGAGGAATAGCCGTAGCCGGGCTTCATGGAGGCCTGATCGGCCACGATCTTGGTGGCGATGCCGCGCCCGATGGAATTGTAGAAGCCGGCCGACACCGTCCCGCCGCCGACATCGAGATCGCCGACGCCGAGCGGCGCCATCATCTGCGCCGCCGAATTGAACGGCGTCATGGTCACCTCGATGCCCTCGTCCCGGAAAAAGCCCATGGCGTCGGCCACGTAGTAGCCGACATCGCTCATGGTGCGGGCAATCCCGATCCGCACCTGCGCGACCTCGGCGGCACCGGCACCGGTAGGCCATGCGGCAAGCGGGAGCGCCAGGAAAGTCAAGAAGAATGCAGCGACAATCGGTGATCTGCGCGCGCGTCGCATCGGGCTGTTCAGATAGAGCACTTGATTCCTCACCCACAATTCCGCGAGCCGCTTGATTGCGACTTGTCGCGATAGCCGAAAATTGTTGTAGCATTCATGGAATCGGTTGTCATGCTACCGGACTTGCGACCTGATTTCGCTTGGCCGCTGAGATACAATTCGCATCGGCGCACCCGAGGAAGATAATACTTGATACGTATTGCGTATCGGCCCAAGCTCTGGCGGTACGAAGGACATGGTCATGGCGCAGCTTCGCAATCCGCATCCGGGCGCGATTCTGAAGAAAGAGTTTCTCAACGAGATCGGCATGAGCCAGAACCAGCTCGCCCACGCGATCGGCGTTCCGGGCAATCGCATCCATGCGATCGTCAAGGGGACACGCGATGTTACCGGCGACACCGATCTGCGACTATGCAAGTTCTTTGCCTTGTCGGAGGGCTATTTCCTGCGGCTTCAAAATGCCTATGACACGCTGGAAGCCAAACGCCGCATCGGAGCCCAGGTCGCCAAGATCAAACCCTATCGGCCCGACAGAGCGGCCTAGAGCAAGCCCGGGACAGCGCCATGGAAGAACGCCACTACGATCGCGCGGTCGAGGACATCGGCAACATCGTCGGTCTCGGCCACGTCAACACCGCCGTTCCCAAGCAGCGGCTGTCCACGCTCTTTTACGTCACCGGCCTCGGCCTCACCCGCGATCCCTTCATCAATACCAGCACCGACAATATGTGGATCAATGTCGGGCAGAGCCAATTCCATCTGCCGACCGGGCGGATCGAGATCCTGCGCGGGATCACCGGCCTGGTGCTGCCGGACCGCGCGGCCCTGCTGGAGCGGCTAGACAAGGTGCGCGCGCCGCTCGCAGGCACCCGCTTCGATTTCCGCGAGCGCAACGATTGCGTCGAGACCGTCTCGCCCTGGGGCAATCGCATCCATTGCCACGCTCCGGACCCCGACCGCTTCGGACCGGTTGCGCTCGGCATGGCCTATGTCCAGCTCGACGTCCGCCCCGGCAGCGCCGCGGGGATCGCCCGCTTCTATCGCGACGTCCTGGCGGCCCCGGCCGATCTCATCGATGACGGCGACGGACGGCGCGCCCGCGTGATGGTCGGAGCCAAGCAGTATTTCGTCTTTCGCGAGACCGACGAGCCGGAGCCGGCCTTTGACGGCCATCACGTGCAGATCGACGTAGCGGATTTCTCCGGCCCCCACCGGCGCCTGCAGGCGCTCGGCCTCGTCACCGAGGAAAGCAGCCGGCACCAGTACCGCTTCAGGGACATCGTCGATCTCGACACGCGGCGCGTGCTGTTCACGATCGAGCACGAGGTGCGCAGCATGCAGCACCCGATGTATGCCCGCGCGCTGGTCAACCGCAATCCGGCGCAGACGGGCATGAATTACCGGCCCGGCCGCGACAGCATGCCGTGGTCTATTCCTTGAACAGCTTGGCCAGCGCCGCGATGATCGGCTTGGGCATGCGGACCGTTTCGCGCGTGATCGCGTCCATCTCCTCGCCGGTCGCCGGCTCGATGGTGACGTTGCGCTTCTCGCAAGCCGCCAGGAACTCCGGATCCTTGAGCATCTCCTGGAACGCGGTGCGTAGCGCCGCGAGCCGCTCCACCGGCACGCCCGGCGTGGTCTGGATCGAGCGGCCGATCTCGGCGGTGCCGGCGATGGCGCGCAAAATCGCGCGGCCGTCATCGGTGAGGCCGAGCTCCGGCAGCGTGGGCACCTTCGGCAACAGCGGATGCCGCTTGAGCGCGTTCTGATAAAGAATCGTGGCGCCCTCGCCCTTGATCCAGTCCGGATGGGCGGCCAAGAGGCCGGGAATCCCGACCGCGGACACGAGCTCGACCTCGCCGCGCTCGGCCGCCAGCATGATCTCGTTGGTGCCCTTGTAGCCCTTCACCAACTTGAACTTGGCGCCCGCATAGGCGTTGAGCGCCAGCGGATAGAGCACCGTGGTCGAGCCGCCGCCGCTGGTGCCGGTGATGATCTCGCGGGTGCGCGCGTCCTCGAACGACTTGATGCCGGTGCTCTTGAGCGCCACCCCGAGATCGATATTGGTGGTGAAGCGGCCGAGATACGGCAGCAGGGTCGGATCGATCCTGTTCTTCTCGTCGGTCACCGCATCGACCGCCAATGTCTGGGCGACGCTGCCGAAATAGGTTCCGTCCTTCGGGGCCACCTCGTAGAGGTAGTTGACCGCCTTGAAGCTGCCGGCGCCCGGCATGTTCTGCGGGATGATGGTCGGATTGCCGGGGAGGTGCCGCGGCATGAACTCGGCGAACAGCCGGCCGTAGATGTCGTAGCCGCCGCCCTCGCCGTAACCGATCAGCACGTGCAGGGTCTTGCCGCGATAGAAGTCGGAGATCGCGTCGGCGCGAAGCTGCGGCGCAAACCCCAGCGTGAGGGACAGCACAATCGCCGTCCAAACCATCCTTCGCACCAAGCTCATCTCGTCTCGCTCCTCGGTTCGGCCGGTTCGATCGCGCGCGCCGGCGCACGATCTTCCGATTTGTTGGGCGGTGCAAAATCCGCCATGGGTTGTGGTTATCACGGCGTTTCTTCGCCCTCAAGAACACCGCGGCATTTGGCCGGCTCGGGGCCGGCGGCATCTTGCCCCGTCAGCGCTGACGCGCCACGCGCCTCACCATGTAGTTGAAGAGGTTAATTTGGTTCTCGGCGCGCGTGATCCGCTTCTTGGCCTTGGCTTCCTCGGGAGAGGTCACCAGCTTGGCGCCGCCCGCGGACTCGGCGACCAATTGCATCCAGCAGGCCTTTTCCAGGACCAGCGCGAGATAGATCGCCTCCTCGAGCGTGCGGCCCGCCGTTACGATGCCGTGGTTGCGCAGCAGGAGCGCCTGATGCTGATCGAGGCAGCGCGCCACCGCCTTGCCCAGCGGTTGACTGACGATCAGGTCGGTGGTCTCGGAAAAGACCGGCAACCCATCCGAAAAAGCCGCGCCGGGATGTCCCACGGGTTGCAGGGGCTTGCCGAGCGAGGAGAAGATCACGGAATAGGGCGCGTGGGTGTGCACGACCGACTGGATGTCCGGGCGCACACGCATGATCTCCGTATGGATAAACACCTCGTTGTGGCGCTGATGGGTGCCGGACACCTTCTCGCCCTCGATATTGATGGTGACGATGTTGTCGGGCGTCATCTCTTCGAGGCCCATGCCGCCCGCCTTCATCAGGATGCGGCCCGGATCCTCGGGCACGCGCAGCGTCACGTGGCCCATGCAATAGTCGCCCTGCCCCTCGATTTCGAGAATGCGGCCGGCATCGGCCAGCTTCTCTCGGAGAGCTATGTCGTCCATCATGATCGTCCTTCCAATTCGGCTCGAAGTGAGTGGGAAGCTGATGCCGTTTTTGCCGGCAAAGAGCAACCGCAATGCTGGGATCGAGCGCAAGCCGGGCTTTACGGACCATTCACCATGGCCGCGATGGCCACGCCAAGACGGCGCAAGCGCCCGCGGACTCACCACGCACGGTCCCGGCGCCCGCCCTGCGCCGGGTAGGAAAATCCAAATGCGCAAGCTCGGGCTTTAGAGATTCCTGACGAACCAATTCAGTCCCATGAACGCAAGGATGAATACGGCGCAGACGATCATGAATGCAAAGGCATTGGCAGCGAGCGCCAAGCTACTTGTCAGGGAGATCACGATTGTGAGGACTACGACAGTTAGGAGCACTCCGACTATACGCAACAACAGACCCTCCCCATAACGCCAGGTGCGGTTCGCCTCCGCCATCGCGCCGAACTGTGGGGCGCACCGGGCCGCCGTCACGTCGACTACTGCGGGGAAAAGTGGTCAGGATTTCGATCGGATGGTCGAGGGCGCGATTCCAGAAAGCTCGCCCCATGTCGAGCCGGCCAGCCGAAGGGTCCATTGCGGAAATGCGAGGGCTCCAACCGTGCGCTACCTTCGGTATGAGGCTATGCTCACTACACGGTTTCGGCGTCACCTTTGGGTGGTGCAATTCCGTCATGATTCCGTCATTTGCCACCTGCTAAGCCAAGCCGGGTTCCGCTCCTCGCACAGGGATAGTCCAATGCGCAAGCTCATGACCGCGCTCGCTTTCGTCGCGCTGCTCGCCTTCGCGCCGGCGCTGTTGCACGCCGAAGGTGCAAGGCCGTATTCCGACAACAAGGAGATCAATCTGTTGCTGCTGTTGCCGCCGCCGCCGGCGCCCGACTCCGCCCAGATGAAGGCCGAGCTGGGCGAGGTGCTGACCGTCCAGGTGACGCGCACCAAGGAAATGGAGGCCCGCGCCTTCGCGGACGCCACCGAGAACATCTGGCGCTTCGCCGCTGTGGTCGACAACCCCAAATTCACCGCCGCCGCGTTGCCGAAGGTCGCCGCCTTCTTCGACCGCGTGATCGAGACCGAAGCCGCCGTGGTGGATCCCGCCAAGGACGTGTGGAAGCGCCCGCGCCCGCACCTCTACTCGGATCTGGTCAAGCCGGTGGTTCCGTTGTCGAAGTCGGGCTCCTATCCGTCCGGCCACGCCACCGTGGGCACCC
>Ga0209068_10001494_pt1 | contig 11632 bp, 4 predicted proteins | sample ColStrG_CSR_2012_FD_187200 | JGI IMG/M metagenome (GOLD analysis project Ga0209068, IMG submission 187200) | Freshwater sediment microbial communities in response to fracking from Pennsylvania, USA - Cold Stream Run_MetaG_CSR_2012 (SPAdes)... | ecosystem: Environmental > Aquatic > Freshwater >...
CAATGTTATAGTTTATAGGAGTCCAGAAATGACTTCCACGCAGACCGCCCAGTCCGAGAACCCATACCTCAACGGCTTCCTCGCGCCGGTCAGCGCGGAGGTGACCGCCACCGACCTCGCGGTCACCGGGCACATCCCCGAGCACCTGGACGGTCGTTACCTCCGCAACGGCCCCAACCCGGCCGTAGAGGTCGACCCGGCGACGTATCACTGGTTCAGCGGCGACGGCATGGTGCACGGGGTGTCGCTGGGCGACGGGCAGGCCCGCTGGTACCGCAACCGCTGGGTGCGCAGTCCGGCGGTGTGCGCCGCGCTGGGCGAGTCGCTGCCTGGCCGGCCCAACCCGCGGGCGGGCATGTCGAGCCTGGGCGCCAACACGAACGTGCTGACCCACGCCGGACGGACGCTGGCCCTCGTCGAAGGCGGCGTCGCCAACTACGAACTCACCGACGAACTCGACACCGTGGGCCCGTGCGATTTCGACGGCACCCTGGCCGGCGGCTACACCGCCCACCCGCACCGTGATCCTCGAACCGGCGAACTGCATGCGGTGTCCTACTCGTTCGCGCGCGGACGGACGGTTCAGTACTCCGTGATCGACACCGACGGTCACGCGCGCCGGACGGTCGACATCGAGGTGACGGGGTCGCCGATGATGCACGACTTCTCACTGACCGACAAGTATGTGGTGATCTACGACCTGCCGGTGACGTTCGATCCGGTGCAGCTGATGCCCGCGTCTGTGCCGCGCTGGCTGCAACTGCCCACTCGGCTGGTGTTGCAGTCGCTACTCGGGCGCGTCCGGATTCCCGGCCCGATCGCGGCTTGGACTAATAGGGGGTCCAATCGGGAGACTCGCCGCATGGTCGGCATGCCCTATGCCTGGAACCCCGACTATCCGGCGCGCATCGGGGTGATGCCTCGCGACGGGGCCAATAGGGACGTGCGTTGGTTCGAGATCGAACCCTGCTACGTCTACCACCCGCTCAACGCCTACTCCGAATTCCGGGACGGGGCCCGCGGAACTGAAGAGGTGCTGGTGCTCGACGTGGTGCGCTACTCGCGAATGTTCGACCGTGACCGGCGTGGACCGGGCGACAGCATGCCCACGTTGGATCGCTGGACCATCAACCTGACGACTGGTGCGGTGGCCAGCGAATGCCGTGACGACCGCTCGCAGGAGTTTCCCCGAATCAACGAGACCCTGCTGGGTGGTAGGCATCGGTTCGGCTACACCGTCGGCGTCGACGGTGGGTTCCTCGCCGCAGGCGAAGCGGACTTGTCCTCGGCCCTGTACAAGCACGATTATGCGACCGGGTCGAGTACGGTCGCGGCGATCGATCCCGACCTGCTCCTCGGGGAGATGTCCTTCATCCCGAACCCGGCGTCCGATTCCGCGGACCCCGTTCCCCCGGCCGAAGATGACGGCATCCTGATGGGCTACGGCTATCACCGCGGTCGTGACGAAGGCCAACTACTGCTGCTGGACGCCCAGACGCTCGAGTCGGTGGCCACTGTTCATCTGCCGCAGCGGGTGCCGATGGGCTTTCACGGCAACTGGGCGTCGACGGGCTAACCCGTTGTCGCGGAGGGTCTCAAGTTGCCCAATTCTTCCTTACGCTCTCGGGCAACCACGATGGTCGGCCCAGGGCGTGCGCTACAGTGACTCAAGCCACACAAAGGGCCAGGTGGCGGGCACGGATGTAGCACGTATGTAGACGGAAGGATCGCCATGGGCGTCGCTATCGAGGTCAATGGACTCACGAAGTCCTTCGGATCTGCGAGGATCTGGGAAGACGTGAGTCTCGAGATCCCGGCCGGGGAGGTGAGCGTGTTGCTGGGGCCGTCGGGTACCGGCAAATCGGTGTTCCTGAAATCCCTCATCGGTCTGCTCCGGCCGGAACGCGGCTCGATCGTCATCGACGGCACCGACATCATCGAATGCTCGGCCAAGGAGCTCTACGAAATCCGCACGTTGTTCGGCGTACTTTTCCAGGACGGCGCGCTCTTCGGGTCGATGAACCTTTTCGACAACACCGCGTTCCCGCTGCGCGAGCACACCAAGAAGAAGGAAAAAGAGATCCGCGACATCGTCATGGAGAAGCTGACCCTGGTCGGCCTCGGCGGTGACGAGAGGAAGTTCCCCGGCGAGATCTCCGGCGGTATGCGCAAGCGTGCCGGCCTGGCCCGCGCCCTGGTTCTGGACCCGCAGATCATCCTCTGCGACGAGCCCGACTCAGGTCTGGACCCGGTCCGTACCGCCTACCTGAGCCAGCTGATCCTGGACATCAACGCCCAGATCGACGCGACCGTCCTCATCGTGACGCACAACATCAACGTCGCCCGCACCGTGCCGGACAACATTGGCATGCTTTTCCGCAAGCATCTGGTGATGTTCGGCCCACGTGAGGTGTTGCTGACCAGCGACGAGCCGGTAGTGCGGCAGTTCCTCAACGGACGGCGCATCGGGCCGATCGGCATGTCCGAGGAGAAGGACGAGGCCACCATGGCCGAAGAGCAGGCCCAGCTCGATGCAGGTCAGCACGCGGGCGGCACCGAGGAAGTCGAGGGCGTGCCGCCGCAGATCGTCGCATCGCCCGGGATGCCGGAGCGCAAAGCGGTCGGCCGGCGCCAGGCCCGCGTCCGCGAGATGTTGCACACACTGCCAAAAGACGCCCAGGCGGCGATCCTCGATGACCTCGAAGGCACCCACCGGCTGAAAGCGCACGAATTCGGCGACTAGCCGGTCTCGCCACCACCAACCGCCTCCTGCCGGACATCTACGGTCTGCCTGGGGTGTGTACCGCTGTGCGCTCAAGCAGGCCCGACCGGAGGTTTTCGCAATAACTCGTCGTAATTTGCCGTCGTGCCCTCTTGACGACAGGGGCGTAAACGGGTCAATCTGTTGGGCAGCACGTGCCACATACGTGCAAGGGAAGTCCAAGGGAAGTCCGAGGGAAGTCCGAGATCGCCAGCCAGCGCCGGTCTCCCACGGGCAGGTAAGTAGGGGTAGTTGAGGAATGCGCAGTCCTGCGCTATTGTTGGACGTTGCGCTGGCTACCTCCTGCCCACCTCACCCGCCACTGACAATGTGGTCTTAGCCTGAGCCCCGTTAGCGGTTCAAGCTATTTAGTTGCGCGCGTGAGATCCGGACAGATCGTCCGCCGGCGAGACCGACACAATTATCGCGGCGCGAACAGATCCGGTTGCCTCCGGCTTTGGTACGCCGCAGGTGCTGGAAGGGTGCATCTTGGCAGATTTCCGCCAAAGCAAGACAGACCACTCACGTTCTACCGAAAGTCAGGGTAACCCGCAAAGTTTTGCTAACAGCTCCGTGCCCGGAGCCCCTAATAGAGTTTCTTTCGCCAAACTCCGCGAACCGCTTGAGGTTCCGGGGCTTCTTGACGTTCAGACCGACTCGTTTGAGTGGCTGATCGGCTCGCCGCGCTGGCGCGAGATCGCCACCGCCCGCGGGGACATCAAGCCGGTGGGCGGCCTTGAAGAGGTGCTCGACGAGCTGTCCCCGATCGAGGACTTCTCCGGCTCGATGTCGCTGTCTTTCTCCGATCCTCGTTTTGACGAAGTCAAGGCGCCGGTCGATGAGTGCAAAGACAAAGACATGACCTACGCCGCGCCGTTGTTCGTCACGGCGGAGTTCATCAACAACAACACCGGTGAGATCAAGAGCCAGACGGTGTTCATGGGTGACTTCCCGATGATGACGGAGAAGGGCACGTTCATCATCAACGGCACCGAGCGCGTGGTTGTCAGCCAGCTGGTGCGGTCACCGGGTGTCTACTTCGACGAGTCCATCGACAAGTCCACCGAGAAAATGCTGCACAGCGTCAAGGTGATCCCGAGCCGCGGCGCCTGGCTGGAGTTCGACGTCGATAAGCGCGACACCGTCGGTGTGCGCATCGACCGCAAGCGTCGTCAGCCGGTCACCGTGCTGCTCAAGGCGCTTGGCTGGACCAACGAGCGGATCACCGAGCGGTTCGGCTTCTCCGAGATCATGATGTCGACGCTGGAAAAGGACAACACTGCCGGCTCCGACGAGGCCCTGCTGGACATCTACCGCAAGCTGCGTCCAGGCGAGCCGCCCACCAAGGAGTCCGCGCAGACCCTGCTGGAGAACCTGTTCTTCAAGGAGAAGCGCTACGACCTGGCCCGCGTCGGCCGCTACAAGGTCAACAAGAAGCTCGGCCTCAACGTCGGTAAGCCGATCACGTCGTCGACGCTGACCGAAGAAGACGTCGTCGCCACGATCGAATACCTGGTCCGCCTGCACGAGGGCCAGACGGCGATGACCGTTCCCGGCGGCACCGAGGTTCCGGTGGAAACCGACGACATCGACCACTTCGGTAACCGTCGTCTGCGCACTGTGGGCGAGCTGATCCAGAACCAGATCCGGGTCGGCATGTCCAGGATGGAGCGCGTTGTCCGGGAGCGGATGACCACTCAGGACGTCGAGGCGATCACGCCGCAGACGCTGATCAACATCCGCCCGGTGGTTGCTGCCATCAAGGAGTTCTTCGGCACCAGCCAGCTGTCGCAGTTCATGGACCAGAACAACCCGCTTTCCGGTTTGACGCATAAGAGGCGTCTCTCCGCTCTGGGGCCGGGCGGTCTGTCACGTGAGCGCGCCGGGCTGGAGGTCCGCGACGTGCACCCGTCGCACTACGGCCGGATGTGCCCGATCGAGACTCCGGAGGGTCCGAACATCGGCCTGATCGGGTCGCTGTCGGTGTACGCGCGGGTCAACCCCTTCGGGTTCATCGAGACGCCGTATCGCAAGGTGGTCGACGGTGTGGTTACCGACGAGATCCACTACCTGACCGCTGACGAGGAGGACCGCCACGTCGTGGCGCAGGCCAACTCGCCGATCGACGACAGCGGACAGTTCCTCGAGTCGCGCGTTCTGGTCCGCCGGAAAGCAGGCGAGGTCGAGTACGTGACCTCGTCCGAGGTGGACTACATGGACGTCTCGCCGCGCCAGATGGTGTCGGTGGCCACGGCCATGATCCCGTTCCTCGAGCACGACGACGCCAACCGTGCCCTGATGGGTGCCAACATGCAGCGCCAGGCGGTTCCGCTGGTTAAAAGCGAGGCACCGTTGGTGGGTACCGGTATGGAGCTGCGCGCCGCGATCGACGCGGGTGACGTCGTGGTCGCCGAGGAGAGCGGCGTCATCGAGGAGGTGTCGGCCGATTACATCACCGTGATGCACGACAACGGCACCCGGCGCACCTACCGGATGCGCAAGTTCGCCAGGTCCAACCACGGCACCTGCGCCAACCAGTCTCCGATCGTGGACGCTGGAGACCGGGTGGAGGCGGGCCAAGTCATCGCCGACGGTCCGTGCACCGAAAACGGCGAGATGGCGCTGGGCAAGAACCTGCTGGTGGCGATCATGCCGTGGGAAGGCCACAACTACGAGGACGCCATCATCCTCTCCAACCGCCTGGTTGAAGAGGACGTGCTCACCTCGATCCACATCGAAGAGCACGAGATCGACGCCCGCGACACTAAGTTGGGCGCCGAGGAGATCACCCGGGACATCCCGAATGTCTCCGATGAGGTGCTCGCCGACCTGGACGAGCGCGGCATCGTGCGTATCGGTGCCGAGGTTCGTGACGGCGACATCCTGGTCGGCAAGGTCACCCCGAAGGGGGAGACCGAGCTGACGCCGGAAGAGCGGCTGTTGCGTGCGATCTTCGGCGAGAAAGCCCGCGAAGTCCGTGACACCTCGCTGAAGGTGCCGCACGGCGAATCCGGCAAGGTCATCGGCATCCGGGTGTTCTCCCGCGAGGACGACGACGAGCTGCCGGCCGGCGTCAACGAGCTGGTCCGTGTCTATGTGGCCCAGAAGCGCAAGATCTCCGACGGTGACAAGCTGGCCGGGCGGCACGGCAACAAGGGCGTCATCGGCAAGATCCTGGCGGCCGAGGACATGCCGTTCATGCCGGACGGCACCCCGGTGGACATCATCCTGAACACGCACGGTGTGCCGCGACGGATGAACATCGGCCAGATCCTGGAAACCCACCTCGGTTGGGTGGCCAAGTCCGGCTGGAAGATCGACGTGACCGATGGTCGGCCGGAATGGGCGGCCAACCTGCCTGAGGGGTTGCTGAACGCCGAGCCGGACCAGACGGTGTCGACTCCGGTGTTCGACGGTGCCAAGGAGGAGGAGCTGCAGGGCCTGCTGTCATGCACGTTGCCCAACCGGGACAACGAAGTGATGGTGAACGGCGACGGCAAGGCGATGCTGTTCGACGGTCGCAGTGGCGAGCCTTTCCCGTACCCGGTGACTGTTGGCTACATGTACATCATGAAGCTGCACCACCTCGTCGACGACAAGATCCACGCCCGCTCGACCGGCCCGTACTCGATGATCACCCAGCAGCCGCTGGGCGGTAAGGCGCAGTTCGGTGGCCAGCGGTTCGGGGAGATGGAGTGCTGGGCCATGCAGGCCTACGGCGCCGCGTACACGCTGCAGGAGCTGTTGACCATCAAGTCCGACGACACCGTCGGCCGGGTCAAGGTCTACGAGGCGATCGTCAAGGGCGAGAACATCCCGGAACCGGGTATCCCCGAGTCGTTCAAGGTGCTGCTCAAGGAGCTGCAATCGCTGTGCCTCAACGTTGAGGTGCTGTCTTCGGACGGCGCAGCGATCGAGCTGCGCGAGGGCGAGGACGAAGACCTTGAACGGGCCGCCGCGAACCTTGGAATCAACCTGTCTCGCAACGAATCCGCGTCTGTTGAGGATTTGGCCTAGCGGCGAGCGCTTTGCGTAAGTCGCTATAGAACACAGTGTCACTAAACCCGCAAGGGGAAAGGGAGTTACGTGCTCGACGTCAACTTCTTCGATGAACTCCGCATTGGCCTGGCTACCGCGGAGGACATCAGGCAATGGTCTTACGGCGAGGTTAAGAAGCCGGAGACAATCAACTACCGCACGCTGAAGCCCGAGAAGGACGGCCTGTTCTGCGAGAAGATCTTCGGACCGACTCGCGACTGGGAGTGCTACTGCGGCAAGTACAAGCGCGTGCGCTTCAAAGGCATCATCTGTGAGCGCTGTGGCGTCGAGGTAACTCGCGCCAAGGTGCGTCGTGAGCGGATGGGACACATCGAGCTGGCCGCGCCGGTCACGCACATCTGGTATTTCAAGGGTGTGCCGAGCCGCTTGGGCTACCTGCTGGACCTGGCCCCAAAGGATCTCGAGAAGATCATCTACTTCGCCGCCTACGTGATCACCGCGGTCGACACCGAGATGCGGCACAACGAGCTGTCGACGCTCGAGGCCGAAATGGTGGTGGAGCGCAAGGGTGTTGAGGATCAGCGTGACGCCGAATTGGAGGCCCGCGCGCAGAAGCTCGAGGCCGACCTGGCCGAGCTGGAAGCCGAGGGCGCGAAAGCCGATGCCCGACGCAAGGTTCGGGACAGCGGCGAGCGGGAGATGCGTCAGCTCCGCGACCGTGCCCAGCGTGAGCTGGACCGGCTCGAGGAGATCTGGACCACCTTCACCAAGCTGGCTCCCAAGCAGCTGATCGTCGACGAGAACCTCTACCGCGAAATCGTGGACCGCTACGGTGAGTACTTCACCGGCGCCATGGGCGCTGAGTCGATCCAGAAGCTGATCGAGAACTTCGACATCGACGCAGAAGCCGAGATATTGCGTGATGTCATCCGAAACGGCAAGGGGCAGAAGAAGCTTCGTGCACTGAAGCGCTTGAAGGTGGTCGCCGCCTTCCAGCAGTCGGGCAACTCACCGATGGGCATGGTGCTGGACGCCGTCCCGGTCATCCCGCCGGAGCTACGCCCGATGGTGCAGCTTGACGGTGGTCGGTTCGCCACCAGTGACCTCAACGACCTCTACCGCCGGGTGATCAACCGCAATAACCGGCTCAAGCGGCTCATCGATCTGGGTGCTCCCGAGATCATCGTCAACAACGAGAAGCGGATGCTGCAAGAGTCCGTGGACGCGCTGTTCGACAATGGCCGTCGGGGCCGGCCGGTCACCGGACCCGGTAACCGGCCGCTCAAGTCGCTGTCGGATCTACTCAAGGGCAAGCAGGGCCGGTTCCGGCAGAACCTGCTGGGTAAGCGTGTCGACTACTCGGGCCGTTCGGTGATCGTGGTCGGTCCGCAGCTCAAGCTGCACCAGTGCGGTCTGCCTAAGCTGATGGCCCTGGAGCTGTTCAAGCCGTTCGTGATGAAGCGACTAGTCGACCTCAATCACGCGCAGAACATCAAGAGTGCCAAGCGGATGGTCGAGCGTCAGCGTCCCCAGGTGTGGGATGTGCTCGAAGAAGTCATTTCCGAGCACCCGGTGTTGCTGAACCGCGCACCCACCCTGCACCGGCTGGGCATTCAGGCCTTCGAGCCAATGCTGGTGGAAGGCAAGGCTATTCAGCTGCACCCGTTGGTGTGTGAGGCGTTCAACGCCGACTTCGACGGTGACCAGATGGCAGTGCACTTGCCGCTTTCCGCTGAGGCGCAGGCCGAGGCTCGCATCCTGATGCTGTCGTCGAACAACATCCTGTCGCCGGCATCTGGGCGTCCGTTGGCCATGCCGCGTTTGGACATGGTGACCGGGCTGTACTTCTTGACCACCGAGATCGACGGGTCCGACGGTGAATATCAACCGGCGGCCAAGGATCGGCCGGAGGTTGGTGTGTACTCCTCGCCGGCCGAAGCGATCATGGCTTCTGACCGCGGTGTGCTCTCGGTACGGGCCAAGATCAAGGTGCGGCTGACGCAGCTACGTCCGCCGGCCGAGATCGAAACCGAACTGTTCGGCCACAACGGCTGGCGGCCGGGTGATGCTTGGCTGGCCGACACGACGCTGGGCCGGGTGCTGTTCAACGAGCTGTTGCCGCTGGGCTATGCGTTCGTGAACAAGCAGATGCACAAGAAGGTGCAGGCTGCCATCATCAACGACCTGGCCGAGCGCTACCCGATGATCGTGGTCGCACAGACCGTCGACAAGCTCAAGGACGCCGGTTTCTACTGGGCGACCCGAAGCGGTGTCACGGTCTCGATGGCCGACGTGTTGGTTCCGCCGCGCAAGAAGGAGATTCTCGACTTCTACGAGGATCGGGCCGACAAGGTCGAGAAGCAGTTCCAGCGTGGAGCTTTGAACCGCGAGGAACGCAACGAGGCTTTGGTGGAGATCTGGAAGGAAGCCACCGACGAGGTCGGTCAGGCGCTGAAGGAGCACTACCCCAGCGACAACCCGATCATCACGATCGTGGAGTCCGGTGCCACGGGTAACTTCACCCAGACCCGGACGCTGGCAGGTATGAAGGGTCTGGTGACCAACCCCAAGGGTGAGTTCATCCCACGGCCGATCAAGTCCTCGTTCCGTGAGGGCCTGACCGTGCTGGAGTACTTCATCAACACCCACGGCGCTCGAAAGGGCTTGGCGGACACCGCGTTGCGTACCGCCGACTCCGGCTACCTGACTCGTCGTCTGGTGGACGTGTCCCAGGACGTCATCGTCCGCGAGCACGACTGCCAGACCGAGCGCGGCATCCTGGTCGAGCTGGCCGAGCGTCAGCCTGACGGCACTCTGATCCGTGACCCGTACATCGAAACATCGGCGTACGCACGGACTCTGGGCGCCGACGCGGTTGACGAGGCCGGCAACGTCGTCGTCGCGCGTGGTGAGGATTTGGGCGACCCGTCGATCGACGCCTTGTTGGCGGCGGGCATCACGCAGATCAAGGTGCGCTCGGTGCTGACGTGTACCACCGGCACCGGTGTGTGCGCGACCTGCTATGGGCGGTCGATGGCCACCGGCAAGCTGGTCGACATCGGTGAGGCCGTCGGTATCGTGGCGGCCCAGTCCATCGGTGAGCCGGGCACACAGCTGACCATGCGCACGTTCCACCAGGGTGGTGTCGGTGAGGACATCACCGGCGGTCTGCCGCGTGTCCAGGAGCTGTTCGAGGCCCGGGTGCCGCGTGGCAAGGCGCCGATCGCCGACGTCACCGGTCGAGTCCGCCTCGAGGACGGCGAGCGCTTCTACAAGATCACCGTCGTTCCCGACGACGGTGGCGAGGAAGTGGTCTACGACAAGCTCTCCAAGCGGCAGCGGCTGCGTGTCTTCAAGCACGAGGACGGTTCCGAGCGGGTGCTGTCCGACGGTGACCACGTCGAGGTGGGCCAGCAGTTGATGGAAGGCTCGGCCGACCCGCACGAGGTGCTGCGGGTGCAAGGCCCCCGTCAGGTGCAGATCCACCTCGTCCGGGAGACCCAGGAGGTCTACCGCGCTCAGGGTGTGTCGATCCACGACAAGCACATCGAGGTCATCGTTCGGCAGATGCTGCGCCGGGTCACCATCATCGACTCGGGTGCGACGGAGTTCCTGCCCGGCTCGCTGATCGACCGTGCGGAGTTCGAGGCGGCGAACCGCCGAGTGGTCGCCGAGGGCGGCGAGCCTGCGGCCGGCCGGCCGGTGCTGATGGGTATCACCAAGGCGTCGCTGGCCACCGACTCGTGGCTGAGCGCGGCGTCATTCCAGGAGACCACGCGTGTGCTTACCGATGCGGCGATCAACTGCCGCAGCGACAAGCTGCAGGGTCTGAAGGAGAACGTGATCATCGGTAAGTTGATCCCGGCGGGTACCGGTATCAACCGGTACCGCAATATCCAGGTGCAGCCGACCGAGGAAGCCCGCGCTGCGGCGTACACGATCCCGTCCTACGAGGATCAGTACTACAGCCCGGACTTCGGCCAGGCCACCGGAGCTGCGGTTCCGCTGGACGACTACGGCTACTCGGACTACCGCTAGCCTCGCGACCAGACGCAAAAGCCCCCGCACGCCGGGCGTGTCGGGGGCTTTTGCGTCTGGTGGTCGAATGCACAGTCGAGCGTCTATCCACATTGCTGCGGAGAAGGCCTACTCCCGTCTCTGACGACGCACCATCGTCGCTGGATGGATATCGAACGTGTGCTGCTCGACAAGGGCGGGCTCGCGACCACCAGAGAACTGCTGACCATCGTTTCGCGCAAGCGCCTGGCTGGACTGGTGAAGGCGGGCAAACTTTTCCGGGTATGCCACGGTGTCTATGCCGCGGAGCAGCCTGATGTCTTGGGCAAGCTGGAAGCGCTGGATATCGTGGCCGGTCAGCCAATTGTCGCCTGCATGCGAACAGCTGCAGCGTTGTATGGCTTCGATATCGAGAGCACGTCTAGGCTTCACATTCTCGATCCGGGCGTGCGGATGAGGCCGTCGACGAGTCTGATGGTGCATCAACGAGTCGGCGCCCCACTGCGACGGGTGGAGGGTCGCCTTGCGACCGCTCCGGCGTGGACGGTAATCGAAGTCGCACGGACGCTACGGCGGCCGCGGGCCTTGGCGATCCTTGATGCTGCGTTGCACGTTGGTGCCTGCACTAGGGGTGAATTGGACGCGGTCATCCGCGAACACAAGGGCCGTCGCGGCATAGTCAAGGTCCGTGAATTGATGGGCTACGCCGACTGTCATGCCGAGTCCCCTATGGAGAGCGAGGCACGACTGGTGTTCATCGACAACCGGCTACCGATGCCGGAGCTGCAATACCGCATCGTGGATTACTACGGCAGAGTCTGGCGTGTCGACTTCGCGTGGCCGGGCGCGATGGTC
>Ga0209068_10001495_pt1 | contig 11624 bp, 8 predicted proteins | sample ColStrG_CSR_2012_FD_187200 | JGI IMG/M metagenome (GOLD analysis project Ga0209068, IMG submission 187200) | Freshwater sediment microbial communities in response to fracking from Pennsylvania, USA - Cold Stream Run_MetaG_CSR_2012 (SPAdes)... | ecosystem: Environmental > Aquatic > Freshwater >...
GTCATGCCACCTTTCGTTGACCCACCGACGGTGGTGCGCCTTCGACTTCAGCACCGCTGCCTGATGTGTCACAAGCGGTGCCTCATACCGTGCAAGTTCACGGCCATGGAGTTTCAGCAGTTGCTGAAGGACGAACTCGATTCGCCGGCTCGCGACGCCGAACACGGTGGAAGCAGCTCGGTACCGCCGACGTGAATCGTAATCACGCATCGGACCTGTCCCAGATCGCCGGGAGCGGGCTAACCGGCGGCGGTGGGAAGATGAGACTTGTGCAGTATGACCAGCCCAGGCCACTGAATGAAGTCGAGCGTTCCGTTCTGGACGCCCTCCTGGAGCCTGATCTTCCAGGATTGCAAGAACTCCAGTCGCAAATCCCGGATGCCGTGGTCGTTGGACAATGCGATTGCGGCTGTCCAACAGTGGACATCAGCGTTCAGGGCAGCGCCCAAGATCCAGCGTCCAGACGCTGGCGCACTCCGAGGGCCGAGTTACGCCCCTCGGCGACGAGCCTGTCGGAGAGATCATCGTCTTCGTGGAAGACGGTTACCTGAGCAGCTTCGAGTACGTCTCCTACTCCGATCCGCCGACCGCAGAGTGGCCGTCGCTCGACCGTATCGAGATCATCCAGGTTTAGTGCTGAGTCGATCTTGAGGTGATCCCGGGGCATCCCCGAACACCGGATGGGTGAGTTATTAGAGATCGGTGTCTACAACGACCAGTCGTCGATGACCGTGAGGTCTGTGAACTCCGGAGCGCCCTCGAAGATCTCCATCATCGTCGCCCGAGCCTCCGTGAGCCCTTCCTGGCGGCGGGAGTCGCTCTCGCGTGCCCGGGCTTTCTCCTCGCTTTCGAAAACAACGAACATGATCACTCGGCTCGGGTCTTTCGAGTCTCGGGTTGCCGTCGAATGTACGAGTCCCGAACCGGGCTGCTCGGCTGCCTTCAATTGAGCGGTCAGGGTGGCGAGCTCGTGTTCCTTGCCCGGCTTCAAATGTGACGTGATCATTTGCGCCCACATGTCGGCAACCTCTCCTAGATGGTGGTGTGCACACTAGTCCTTCGGTTTCCGCAGGTGCCTGGGCGGGACTGATCAGGTCGAGTGGAAGGTGAGGGTTCGACTATCCCCGAACGCCGGGATTGGGATCAACCGCGGCGGCCGTCTGCAGAAGCAGATTGCGTGCGCAGATCGGGACAACTAGCCGATGAATGGCGGAGTCACCAATGCTGCTCCGTCCAAGATCCTCTGGCGACGCCGAAGCTGGCCCCACGCATTCAGAAGCATCGTCACGCCCAATCCAACCCACACCCATCGAGTAAATCCATGATGAAACAGGAACAGAGCCTGAGTCAACAGGAGCACGCCGACACTGGCCAGGAATACGGCCAATAGCCGACTCTGTCTGACTCCTGCGACAGCCTTCCGAGCTACCTGGTGGTTCTCAGGCACAACCGGTCTCCCTCTTGAGAGCACGTGCCACAGCGGCCGACGTTCGTCCTCTTCCCCGGTATCCGCCATACAGACCATTCTGCCCCACGGCGCCGTAGCGGGGGCGATCATCGAGTGCCACCGATCGGCACAATTGGGGCACCCCGTTGAGGTGGAATGATGGTCGCATGGCGGGGTCGCATAGAACGTCTCGGTTGGCGCTATTTCTCGGAGTAGGTCAGCTCACTGAGGACGACAAGGTGAAACGTGGACGCCTCATCCGGGTCGTCGTTTGGGCAGATGGTGCCGTCTTGGTAGTTCCAGTCTTCGTTGCGCGGGGGATCTGGCCGTACATCGCAACAGGCTGGTGCATCGTGAACGCTGTTCTCTGCTGCTTGCTACTGATAGCCGTTCGTCACGCGCGGCGCCGTGGCGACTATCCCAATGCGCCGAAGGGACAGACGACTTCAGAGACTTTGCTGTCACAGCCCTTTCGTCGGATGGCCCCGTCGCTCATCGTGAGCGGGTCCAGCCTGTTGATTCTTGCCTTCGCCTCGATTGCCCTTTCGCACGGCTCGATCGGAGTCCGGATTGCCATCGCTGTCTTGGCTGCAATCCTCGGATTGGGTTCGATCGCATGGGGCGTTCTGATCCTTAGGCGCAACCCAACCTGAAAACGAGCGGGTAGTGCAAGCGGTCCGTCTCCGACCACCGGGATTGTGCCAGAGCTGCGCTCGGTGTGATCTAGATCGAAACTCGGTTGAGAGCACACTGCCGGTCGCCATGGGTCCATCTATATCGAGAAACTCCAGTTCCAATGTCGATGAGCCGATGGCATCCCCATGGAGTGCCTAGCCCGAGGAATGGGCCGTCGATGAGCGACTCTCCGCAAGGGCTCGACTGGTGGCTGGCGAGCGACGGAAAGTGGTACCCACCAGATCCTGACGGACTCAGCACGCCCACTGGTCCACTCCACGGCATTCAGCCTCCGCCGGCGCTGCATCCACCCGTCCTCACGCCACCCGATAGGCACCCTCCGGAGGGACACTTTGTACCGCAACATCCGGCCACAGACTCGACTCCCCCTCGTGCCGCTAGGGGATCCGAGGCACCTCGCGTCCCGGCACCGTCAGATAGCCGTCCCCGACTCCGCTGGCCCTCGGTAGGGCCAGCATTCCTGATCATTGGAGCTCTCTTTCTTCTCACTGTTGGAGCGGGTTCCGCTATCGGTGTCGGCTACGCGGTGAAGAGCTCACCCGCAACCGGTACTCAGGCACCTGGAAAGGCATCCGCATCTGGCTCAGCGATTCCGGCAATGACCGTGCCGGTGCGGCCCGCATTCGGTGGGTCTGGATCGCCGGTGCCATCCTCTGCAAGCGATCGCACGTCCCTAACGACGGCGACACCGCCGGGGTCAGTAGGACCGGCACCATCTACCGAAGTTGGACCACCAGGAGACCCCGTCACGCAAGCCGTCGCGGGCAACGTTCTGGCGACAACGTGGTTGGGCTTCGCGTCGTCAATGACCGGCAACAATCGCACCGCGCTAGCTACATACACGACGCCATCAGCTTTCAAGGCATCAATCGGAATGCTCAACTGCGGATGCCTTCCCAACATGGCCTATACCGCTTCGACGATCGACGTTCCCGCAAAGACTGATTACCCAATTTCGTTTATCGGCGGGCTGCAAGGAATGGGATACGACCAGATCGATCAGACTTGGTGGGTGGGCTTCACGAAGAGCGGCCCGTCTACACCTTGGCTTGTCGCCTTCCTGACCGGATACAAGGCCGGAGAAGGCATCACTGGAGCGGACCCCTACACGGACTATGCACCGCCACCTGTGCCGACTCCCCTGCCTCTTGCCCCAGGCGAGTTTGTCGACTACTTCCAGAAGCTGGAGACGACGGGAGTCCCCGGTAGTGGGCTTCCTGTCAACTACGGACCCGACAACCTCATCAACACAGATGTCAAGGTAGCGTCGAGGCTGTACCGACTGCATGCGTCCGAGGGCTTGAAGCAGCAGGTTGCTCACCGAATCGATCAGGTGAGCCCCGTCTTCCCGATTTCATTCAACGGGAGAATCACTGGCGCAATGGAATGTTTTGCAGTCAACGTGACGGACGTTGAGAGTTCCCCGAGTGGAGCCAGGATGGTTCAGCCATCGGACAGAAGTGCCTGGCCACAGGAGATCCCGCCGGGAACTTACAAAGTGATCAGTACCGACGCTGAGTTCGACCAATGCGTGGTCGAGGGATCGAATGGATTGGTCAACGTCTACGCGGAGGATGGCGGCATCTATTCGTACTCTGCTACCCCCGCTTGAGTAGCTTCCGAAGAAACTTCGTCAGCACCGGGCTGACGGACTGGAACGACCCGTCGAAACCTCGGTTCCAGCGGTGGTTGCTGCCGAGGAGGCAGAACACGGCTGGACTCCATTCGTCGTAGCGCATCCCGAACGCTTCTCCCGTGATGAGGGTCCTGCCGCCTTGGAAGCATTGGATGCGCAGTCTGGCGCCTCGACGGACTTGAGGGCGAGCCTGCCCCAGACCACCGGGTAGGCGGCGGTTTCTGACCAGTGCCCGCTTGCGGATGGCTCACTGCCCGTGAACAACACATCCGGGCGTGTGGAAATCCGACCGCCTGCGGCTTGGGATTCGGATGTGAGGTCTACGGGGTGGCGTTGCGCAGCGCCGGGATCAGTCGCTTGGCGTCCCGCTCCGTTTCGAGCACTGATTTCATCGTCGACACGGTCGAAGGGCTATCGGTGGCCTGATTGTGGCGCTCGTCGGGGTCAACGGTCAGGTTGTGCAGTTCCCACTCGGGTTCGGCGGCCGGAGGGAGAAACGGATTGGGCGCAACGCCCTGCGCTGCGTACCAGTCGTCCAGACGCTCGTAGTAGTGGTTCAGCTTCCACAACTCCTGCGCACCGCCTTCACCGGTTGGCAATGACGTAATCACGGACTCGATGTTGATCGGCGGGGACACCGGCTCGAATGGTTTGCCGTTGAGGACGTTCACCTGGGTCATACCCCGGGTGACATCGTCCTCCGTCATGAAGTAGATCGGGGACTCTGACGGAGCGGTGGATTTGCCGAGCACCAGCCCGCTCAGGTCACGACCCGGCAGTTGGTGGGCCTCATCGTGGTGAGTGGCGACGCCAGTGGTGGCCTGCTCGACAACGATACCGGCCAGGCCGAGCAGGGTGGGGATCAGGTCGACATGGGAGGTGGGCACGTTCACTCCGCTGCCGCCGGGAGCAATCCCAGGTCCGGCCATCAGCAGTGGCACCCGAGTGGCCTCATCGAAGGCGTTGCACCATTTCTGGATCAGACCACCGTGCGCCCCGAGTAGATCCCCATGGTCCGAGGTGAATACAACGATGGTGTCGTCGGCCATACCGGAGTCCTGCAACGCCGCGAGAATCCTCCAGATGGCCTGATCGACGAGCTTCAGCAGGTAGTAGTACAGCCGTCGGTAGCCGAGGTCGGTGGCTGTCTCAAAGATCATCTGTGGCCAGATGGCCTTGAACGCCTCCTGGCAGGCGGGCCGACCGGTGAACGAATCGGACTGGGACGGTGGTTCGGGGATCTCAGGGACCGTGTCATCGGGTGGTCCGAACTTCAGCATCTGCTCCCAGCCGAACCCCGAGAAGGCGATGTCGTGGGGGTTGACGAACGAAGCCACCGTCAGCCACGGACCCTCGTGTCGGACAGCAGTCAATTCATCGAACAGTTCCACCACCTGGTCGGCGAAGACACCGTCGCGCACCGTTCCGCAGTCGGACTTGGCCGCCCCGTGTGGTTCACGGCCGATCCATCCAGAGAACCCGAATGGGTCGAGCCGGTCGGCCTTCTTGTAGGCCGTGACGACATCACTAATCGGCCTTCCATCGTCGTCTGACGCCTTCAGCCCCTCGTGGGTGCCCGGAATCATCAGATCGGCGAAGGAGATGTGCCACTTCCCTCGATAGTGGGTGCGATAACCACCAGCCCGGAACCAATCACCCAGCGTCGGCACAGAATCTGGGTCCAGCCAGTGCATCCCCGGATCGGAGTTCTGTTTGGCCGTCCCGTCCGTCGAGTTGACCCCATGGAGCGAGGGATACTGTCCCGTGAACAGCGTCGCTCGGCTGGGCGTGCAGGCCGTCGATCCAGCGTAGTGGCGGTGGAACTCCATGCCTCGGGATCTGATCGACTCCCGGGCCTTCAGTTGCGTATTGCGGAAGGTACGCACAGCGTCGACCTCATAGGGCGGCGGGTAGCGCTCCTCATCGGTCATGATGAGCAGGATGTTCGGAGCGTTCATAGATGCAGGGTAGTGCCGACGAGAAGATGCGATCCCTGACCACCGGCTCGGGGCGCACTATCGACCGGTGCCCGCTTGCCCGGCCCGCCGCATGCGCGTGAGCCAGCGGTCCACCTCGGCAACGCCGAGCCGGGCCAAGGACATCCCAGCGATCGCGTCTTTCTGGACGAGGCGGACCCGACTGGTCTGGTCACGCAGGCGGTTGGTCGACCGGTCCCGTCGTGACCGGTAAAGACCCGGACCTGCCAGACCCCTGGACTGCGTTCGCGGATGGTCGCCACGGAACTTAACGTCGCAAAAGTAGGACAAGTAGGACAAGAACCCGTTTTCGGCCGAATTTAAGATCCGGACGGCGGCAGATCGTCTCCTGGGTGTTGGAGACAGAAGTCCAGCTACTTGATATGGACCCCCGAGATGGCCCGGGCGATGATCAACCGCTGGATCTCGCTGGTGCCCTCGAAGATGGTGAAGATCTTCGAGTCGCGGTGCCACCGCTCGACCGGGTAGTCGCGCACGTAGCCGTAGCCGCCCAGGATCTGGATGGCCTCTTCGGTCACATACACGGCGGTCTCGCCGGCATAGAGCTTTGACATCGAACCCTCGCCCGACGTGAACTCCTTGCCGTTGGCGCCCATCCACGAGGCCCGCCACACCAACAGGCGAGAGGCGTCGATACGGGTCTTCATGTCAGCCAGCTTGAATGCGATCGCCTGGTTCTCGATGATCGCCTTGCCGAAGGCCTTGCGCTCCTTGGCGTACTCGAGCGAGTACTCGTACGCGGCGCGGGCAATGCCGAGAGCCTGGGCGCCGACCGTCGGTCGGGAGCCCTCGAAGGTCTTCATGGCCGCCTGGCTGCCGCTCTTCTTGCCCTCCTTGGCCCGGGCGATCTTCTCGTCGAGCTTGTCCTTGCCGCCCAGCAGGCAGCTCCCGGGCACGCGGCAGTCATCGAGAACCACCTCGGCCGTGTGGGACGCCCGGATGCCCATCTTCTGGAATTTCTGGCCCTGCGAGATACCCGGGGTGCCCGGGGGCACGATGAAGCTGGCCTGGCCCCGCCCCCGTAGCTCAGGTTCCACCGAGGCGACGACCACGTGGATGTCGGCAATCCCGCCGTTGGTGATCCATGTCTTGGTGCCGTTCAGCACCCACTCGTCTTTGGCCTCGTCGTAGACGGCGCGGGTCCGAAGCGACGACACGTCCGACCCGGCATCGGGCTCGGACACGGCGAAGGCGGCGAGCTGGGGCTTCTCGGGGGTGCCGAAACACTGCGGTCCCCACTCGATCAACTGCTCGGGAGTGCCGTTGCCGGCGATGCCGGCCAGGCCCAGCGTGCTGCCCAGGATGGCCAGGGCGATTCCGGCGTCGCCCCAGGACAGTTCCTCCGCCGCTATGGGCATTAAGAGGCCGCTCTTGTCCATGAAGGCATTGGCGATGAAGTCGAACGAGTACAAGCCGATCTTGGCTGCCTCCTGGATGATCGGCCAGGGGGTCTCCTCACGCTCGTCCCATTCGTGGGCTGCAGGCCGGATCACATTCTCGGAGAAGTCGTGGACCCATTTCTGGAGTTGGATCTGGTCCTCGTCGAGGTCCAGGGAGAATTCAGACATGGTGGACTGCTCCGTTCTGGCCCGAAGGCCCCTCATGTACTGCGTCGACCGGTGTCGGCGCTGTGGCCGCACCCGCGCCGCTATCGGCGGGTCTCTAGTAGTTACTCAATAGTAACCATGATAGTGGGCAGTCGGCAACCATCCGCCACCCCGGCATCTGCATTGGCAGCAGACCCATGGCTGTCCCGGTGGAGCACGGGTGACAGAACGAGCCGGGCAGGGCGCCAGGCAGTTCCGGCAGTGCCGGGCAGGCGCCCGGCCGGGGGTCAGGCCGGGGCGGCGCGCACATCGACCGCCTGGAGGCCCTTCGGCCCATCCTGCAGGTCGAACTCGACGGACTGCCCCTCATCGAGCGAGCGAAATCCGTTCATCTGGATAGCGGTGTGGTGCACGAACACGTCGGCACCCCCGTCGGGCTGGGAGATGAACCCGAAGCCCTTCTCGGCGTTGAACCACTTGACTGTTCCGGAAGCCACGACGGCGTTCCCCTTTCCTCCACCAGCAGAGTGCTCAGCGAGCTCCCACCGGCTTGCGGGGGTCGACCACCCAAAAGGGGACGGACCGACTGCCACCCGCCAACGGGGACTCTCCGACCCAAAAAACGCTACCAGTCGCGACCCTTCGAACAACGGGGGAATCGGCCCGGAACGGGCCTATTAACGCGCCGTTCACGACCTGGCAACACAAGTGCCCCGAACGCCCGATTCAAGGCGCCCGACGAGGATGGCCGCCGGCCTACCGCGGACGGATGCGGGTGCCTTCGTTGCTGTCCTCGACCAGCCAACCGGCGGACTCGAGCTCGGTGCGCAGGGCGTCGGCCCGAGCCCAGTCCTTGGCGGTCCGCGATGCATCGCGCTTGCGCACGAGCTCGGCCGTGGCCGCGTCGATCTCCTCGCCCACGTCACCTCCTAGCCGGAGTCCCAGCGCTCCGGCCAGCCACGCCGCGGTGCGGGCCAACGTGGCCGCCGCATCGGCGTCGCCGGCGTCGGCCGCCACGTTGGCCCGGCGCGTCAGTTCGAACACGGTGGCCAGAGCCCCCGGGGTGTCGAGGTCACCGTCCATTGAGTCGATGAAGGCGGCTACCGCCTCATCATCAACGGGACCCACCGTCGAGTCGGGCCCGGTCAGGGGCCCGTCGGCCAACGGATCGGCCAGCGCAAACCGTCGGGCCAGCTCGTCCAACCGGGCCAGCCCGGCTTCGGCCTGGGTGATGGTCTCGGGCGTCACTTCGATGGGTGACCGGTAGTGGGAGCGCAATACCAGCACCCGATAGGCGCGGGCATCGCTGCGTTCGAGCAAGTCGGACAGGGAGGTGAAGTTGCCGAGCGATTTGGACATCTTTTCGCCACCGACCGTCACCCATCCGTTGTGCATCCAATGGCGGGCGAACTCCTTGCCGTCGGCCACGGCCTGGGCCCGCTCGTTCTCATGATGTGGGAACACCAGGTCCTGACCCCCTCCATGCAGCTCGAACCCTTCGCCCAGAAGGTCGAGGGACATCACGACGCACTCGGTGTGCCAACCGGGTCGGCCGGCCCCCCACGGTGCATCCCAACTGGGCTCGCCCGGTTTGGCCTTCTTCCACAGCACGAAATCGAGCGGCGATCGCTTCTCTTCGTCTGCTTCAATCCGGGCGCCGGCCCGCAAAGAGTCGAGGGGTTGGCGGGCCAGCAGGCCGTAGCCGGGCACGTCGAGCACCGACAGATAGACCCCGGTGGCCGTCTCGTAGGCGACCCCCCGTCCCACCAGGTCGGTGACCAGGTCGATCATCCGGTCGACATAGGCGGTGGCATGGGGTGTCTCATCCGGCCGCAGAACCCCCAGGGCGTCCATGATCTCCCACCACAGTGCCTCGTTGGCCGAGGTGAACTCGGCGATCGGGATTCCCCGGTCGGCCGCCCGGTCGATGATCTTGTCCTCGATGTCGGTGATGTTCGACACATAGGTGACGTCGAGGCCGCTGAACAGCAGGAAGCGTCGGAGCACGTCGAAGACCAGCGAGAACCGCCCGTGACCGAGGTGGGGCACACCGTCGACCGTCGGGCCGCACACATACAGGGAGACTTTGCCGGGCTCCCGCAGTCGGAGTGGGGCCACCTCGCCGGTCGCTGTGTCGTGGAGCATGAGCACGCAGGGTACGGTAACCCGATCATGCCGGAGCAGACGAACGCACCCAACAACCAGCAGAAGCCCTCTGATCAGGCACGCTCTGTCCGGCCTCCCGGTAGGGGCATCCCCGACAAGCCTGGCCTCGAGGGCCTGGAGGCCACCTGGGCCGCCCGGTGGGAGGCTGAAGGCGTCTATGCGTTCGACCGCACCGCCACCCGCGACCAGGTGTACTCGATCGACACGCCGCCGCCGACGGTGTCGGGCTCGCTCCACATCGGCCACGTGTTCTCCTACACCCACACCGACGCGGTGGCCCGGTTCCACCGCATGCGGGGCCGCCAGGTCTTCTACCCGATGGGGTGGGATGACAACGGACTGCCCACCGAGCGCCGGGTGCAGAACTACTTCGGGGTGCGATGTGACCCGAGCCTCCTCTACGACCCCGATTACGTGCCGCCGGCCGAGCCGCCCAAGGACCCCGTCGCCATCTCCCGACCCAACTTCGTAGCTCTGTGTCATCAGCTGACATTGGAGGACGAGCAGGTGTTCGAGCACCTGTGGCGCACCCTCGGGTTGTCGGTTGACTGGTCCCACACCTACGCCACCATCAGCGAGCGGGCCCAACGGGTGTCCCAACGAGGCTTCCTGCGTCTGGCCGAGCGCGGCCAGGTCGTCCAGCGCACCGCCCCCACCCTGTGGGACGTCGACTTCCGCACGGCGGTCAGCCAGGCCGAGCTCGAGGACCGCGAGCGGCCCGGCGCCTACCATCGGCTCCGCTTCCCCCGGGTCGGGGCCGAAGGCGGCGTTGAGATCGAGACCACCCGCCCCGAACTGTTGGCCGCATGCGTGGCCCTGGTGGCACACCCCGACGACGAGCGATTCCGGCCCCTCTTCGGCACCTCGGTCAGCACCCCGCTGTTCGGAGTCCGCGTGCCGGTCCTGGGCCACGAGCTGGCCGACCCCGAAAAGGGCTCGGGCATCGCCATGATCTGCACCTTCGGCGACACCACCGACGTGGTGTGGTGGCGCGAGCTGTCCCTCCCCACCCGCACCGTGGTCGGCCGGGACGGCCGACTGCTGCCGGTCGAGTTCGCCACACCGGGATGGGAGACCGACGACCCAGCGGCGGCGGGCGCCGCCTACGCCCATCTGGTGGGGAAGTCGGTCAAGCAGGCTCAGACCCGGATCGTCGAGCTGCTGGCCGCCTCCGGCGACCTGATCGGCGAACCACGTCCCATCACGCACGCCGTGAAGTTCTTCGAAAAGGGCGATCGCCCGCTCGAGATCGTCTCCTCCCGGCAGTGGTTTGTCGAAACCCTCCCCCACCGCCTGGCTCTGCTGGCCCGAGGCGAGGAACTGCAGTGGCACCCGCCATACATGGCCCACCGCTTCAAAGCGTGGGTGGAGGGCCTGAACGGCGACTGGAACATCAGCCGGCAGCGGTTCTTCGGTGTACCCCTGCCCGTCTGGTACCCCGTCGACGGCGACGGGGAGGTCGACTTCGACGCGCCGATCCTGGCCGACGAGGGACGCCTGCCGATCGACCCCTCGACCGACGTCCCCGACGGCTACACGGTTGACCAACGAGGCGAGCCCGGCGGGTTCGTGGGCGACCCCGACGTCATGGACACCTGGGCCACATCGTCGCTGACGCCGCAGATTGCCGGCGGGTGGGAGGACGATCCCGACCTGTTCTCCCGGGTCTTCCCTATGGACCTGCGACCCCAGGCCCACGACATCATCCGCACCTGGCTGTTCTCGACCGTGGTGCGCTCCGAGCTCGAGCACGGTGCGCTGCCATGGACGAATGCCGCGATCAGCGGTTGGGTACTCGACCCCGACCGCAAGAAGATGTCGAAGTCGAAGGGCAATGTGATCACCCCGCTTCCCCTGCTCGAGCAGCACGGGGCCGACGCTGTGCGGTACTGGGCGGCCAGCGGCCGGCCCGGTACGGACACCGCCGTCGACGAGGGCCAGATGAAGGTCGGCCGGCGACTGGCCATGAAGGTGCTCAACGCGTCCCGATTCGCGCTCGGCCGACTGGCCGACGACACCGGTGCGCTGGTGGTGCCACCGATCGATGCCGTCACTGCTCCGATCGACCGGGCCATGCTCGGTCGACTGGCCTTGGTGGTCGCCGAGTCCACAGCCGCATTCGAGGCCTACGACTA
>Ga0209068_10001496_pt1 | contig 11622 bp, 9 predicted proteins | sample ColStrG_CSR_2012_FD_187200 | JGI IMG/M metagenome (GOLD analysis project Ga0209068, IMG submission 187200) | Freshwater sediment microbial communities in response to fracking from Pennsylvania, USA - Cold Stream Run_MetaG_CSR_2012 (SPAdes)... | ecosystem: Environmental > Aquatic > Freshwater >...
CTCCCGGCTCCGCGAGCTGGGCCTCGAAGAGGCCCTGCTGCCCCCGCTGGCCGCGCTGCTGGAGGTCGAGATCTCCGACCCCGAGTGGGTCCCGCTCCAGCCCCCGCAGCGGGCCCGGCGCATGCTCGACGCCCTCCGGCGTGTCATCGTCCGGGAGAGCGTGGCACGGCCCCTGGTCATCATCCTCGAGGACGCCCACTGGATCGACGCCGACACTCAGGTGGCGATCGATTCCCTGATCGGCGTCGTGCCCTCGGCGCGGATCCTGGTCGTCGTCGGGTATCGCCCCGAGTATCGACATGGATGGATCGGGAAGACGTTCTATACCCAGCTGCGGGTGGATCCCCTCTCGGAGCGGGTGGCCGACCGGCTGCTCGACCACCTGCTCGGCGAGGCCCCCGATCTCGCGCCGCTCAAGCGGCAGCTGACCACCTGGACCGAGGGCAATCCCTTCTTCCTCGAGGAATGCGTGCGGACGCTCGTCGAGACCGGCACCCTCGCCGGTGGGGCCGGTTCGCTCGAGACTGGCTCCGCGCTGGCGGCGCGCACGCTTCCGGCGACGGTCGAGGACAGCCTGGCCGCGCGCATCCATCGGCTGCCCCCGGATGCGCGGCACGTGCTCCAGTGCGCCGCCGCGATCGGGATGGAATTCATCGATGGAGTCCTGGCCTCGGTCGCCGCGCTCTCGGAGGACTCCCTGGACGCGAGCCTCCAGGCGCTCGAGGGCGCCGAGTTCGTCTACCCCGCGGTGGGCTCCGCCGAGCCGGCCCACATCTTCAAGCACGCCCTGACGCATCTGGTGGCCTATCGAAGCCTGCCCGAGGAGCGGCAGCGCGTCCTCCACGCCCGGATCTTGACGGCCCTGGAGGGCCTGACCGCGGGGCAACCTGACGCCCACACCGGAGCGCTCGCCGAGCACGCGGTGCGGGCCGAGCTGTGGGGGAAAGCGGTGGGCTATCTCCGCCAGGCGGGGGCGGGGGCGCTGGCCCGCTCGGCCAATCGCGCCGCGGTCGACTACTTCGAGCGGGCGCTCGCCGCGCTCGATCAGATGACCGACCGGGCCCCGGTCCAGGACGAGGTGGCGGTCGACCTTCGCCTCGACCTGCGACACGCGCTGACCCCGCTGGGAGAGGTCGAGCGCATCCTGCGACATCTCCGCCAGGCGGAGGCGGTGGCGACGCGGGCGGGGGACCGGCGGAGGCTCGGCCGAGTGGTCTCCTTCGAGACGAACTGTCTCTTCGCCCTGGGGGATCACCCCGGCGCCATCGAGTGTGGCCGGCGCGCCCTCGACATGTCGCGCGAGCTGAACGACCTGGAGATGGGAATCGCGGCGGAGCAGTTCGTCGGGCGGTCGCTCCACGCTCAGGGCAAGTATCGGGCCGCGGCGGAGCTGTTCCGCCGTCTGGTCGGGTCGCTCACCGGCGAGCGCGCGACCCAGAATCTCGGCCTGCCGGTGCCGCCGGCCGTGTTCGCGCGGAGTCACATCGTGTGGTGCCTGGCCGAGCTGGGCGACTTCGACGAGGCGCTGCGGACCGGGAACGAGGCGGTGCGGCTCGCCGAGGCCGGCGGGCAGCCCGAGGCCCTGCAGTGGGCGTGCTATCCGCTGGGTCTGCTCGCCCTGGACCGGGGTGAGCTCGAGCCGGCGGCCGCACTGCTCGAGCGAGCCCTGGCGATCTGCCGGGCCGCCGAGCTGCCGGTCTACGTGCCGCGCATCAATGCCGCTCTCGGCCACGCCCACGTGCTGCTCGGTCGTCGGGAGGCTCTCTCGGTCCTCGAGCAGGCGGTGGCCGAGGCCGAGCGTCGACGCCAGGTGAACGTGCACGCCTCCGCGCTCGTGCGGCTGGTGGACGCCTACCTGCACCTGGGAGAGGTGGACCGCGCGGCCGCGGGAGCGGAGCGGGCGGTGGACCTAGCGCGCAAGCGGGGAGAGCGCGGCACCGAGGCGCGCGCCCTGCGAGTGCAGGCGGTGGCCTATCAGAGAGCGGCGGTCTCGCGCCCCGAGGACGCGGAGGTCACGTTCCGGGCCGCGATGGCGATCGCCGACGAGGAGGGCATGCGCCCGCACACGGCGCTCTGTCGCCTCGGGCTGGGAACGCTCCTCCGGGCGGTGGGCCGCCACGGGGAGGCGAGGGACCTCCTGCGCGCCGCGGAGGCGGGGGCCCGGCGGCTCGGGATGGCGGGAGCCGCCGAGGACGCCGCTCGAGAGCTGGCCGCGCTGGACTGAATGGTCCGGGAGAGCCGTCAGGTCGTCGAGTGGCTGGCGACGCCGGCGCTCGAGATCGGGGCGAGCCGCCCGTACTCCCGGTAGTCGATGAGCCGGATCGCCTCGCGCGTCGCGGCCGCGCTCACGCGGGGATCGGTGAGGGCCTCGACCTCGAAGCGCCGCTGCCAGTCGTACAGCGGATCGAAGCGGGCGTCACGATCCCCCGGGTGGCAGGCGAGCTCCGAGAAGCCGGGAGCGATGCCCTCGAGGAGGGAGATCAGGTACTCCGGGCCGATGTGTGAGAGATCCGTCCGGCCGGGCTCCCACTGCCCGTAGAAGTTGCCGACGTAGGTGATCCCGGAGAAGCCCCGAAGAGGGATGCGACGGTCCCGGCACAGCTCGACGAAGAGCGGCGCGATCTCGGGCCGGAGATGAACGTGGTGATGCGAGTCGATGTGCGTCGGATCCTGGCCGGCCATCTCGCTGAACCGGTCGACCTGCCGCGCGAGCTCCCGCCGCAGCAGCCCGAGATCGGCGAGATCGGCGATGCGACGGCCGGCGGTGAAGCTCACGTGCAGGCCGACGCCCAGCCGCGGGTGTGCCCGGGCCGTCCGGACCGCGGAGCGGGCGCCCGGCATGTCGACCATGAGGCTCGCGCTGGTGACGATGCCGCGCTCGTGGGCCTCGATGATCCCCCGGGTGGTCCCGTCGTCCGCGCCGAGGTCGTCGGCGTTGACGATCAGGTAGCGGCCGGGCCGGCTCCTGGGGGCGCAGCGCGGCCGCCGGGGATCGGGATGGCCTCTGCGGCGCGCGTGTCGGGGGGTATGCAAGCGTGGCTCCGGGTCGATTGGTGGGCAAGCCGGGTGCCAGGCCCGGAGGTCAGCGCAAGTAGCGACATTCAAATGCCCGGAGCCCCCGCCGGCCCCCTCGTCTCGATCCCTCGAGGACAGTGTCAGGCGCTGCGTGTTCGGGCTCAGGACAGATCGCTCGGGGTCAGCCGATCTCGTCGCGGCGCCGCGTGCACGTGTCGATGATCGCGTGCACGTACGCGCGGGTGAGGCGCCCGAGCGATTCCACGCGGCAGGCGTCGTAGCTCGGCGGCCAGCCCGCCTCCGGGTTCATGAGCCCGGGCAGGCCGAAGCGCGCGGTGGGGATGCCCGCGTTGCGCAGCACGTTGCCGTCGGTGGTGCCGCTCTGGGCGCGCACGAAGGCGTGCGGGCGCTCCTCCACCGCCTCCCAGGCGCGCAGGCACGTCTGGATGATCCAGCTCCGCGGATCCGTCCGGGAGCCGGGCACCGAGAGCGTCATCTCCCAGTCGAGGTCCATCTCGGGGTGGGCGTGGCGGAACGCCCCCATGAAGTCGTCGAACTCGCGCTTGACCGACAGCATCGTCTGGTGCGGGTTGGTGCGCAGGTCGACGTAGACGTGACAGATACCCGGGATGAACTCGGGCTTGAAGGGCCAGCCGCCCTCGATGGCCCCGACCGCGGCCTGCGGCGCGAGCTGCCCGCGCGTGTGCCGTCGGGTGTAGTCCGGGAACCACGCTTCCAGCGCCTCGACCAGCCGCGCGGCGTCCACGATGGGGTTCCGGCTCGGCTGGATGTGGCGCAGGCCGGAGTAGCAGAGCAGGCCCTTCACGCGCACCGTGAACCAGCACTGGCCGGGCTCCTCCCACACCACGGTGTAGCCGGGCTTGGTGCTGATCGCGACGTCCGCCCGCACCCCGTGCTTCAGCATGTACTCGCAGCCGATGCCGAAGCCCTGGTAGGCGCGGCCGCGGAAGTCGCGGTGGACGCCCGCGGTCGGCCGCTTGTGGATGCCGCCCACCACGAGCGCGACGACGAGATCGCCCCGGAGCGGCACGCCCGCCCGTCGCACCGCATCCGCGGCGACGATGGCGCAGGCGGCGCCGCCCTTCGGGTTCGAGATGCCGAGCCCGGTGATGAGCCCGTCGTGGAGCGCGGCGTGCGGGCGGAGGTCGGGCCGGTCCGCGGGGCCGACCACCGGGTAGTCCTCGCGCGCGTCTCCGGTGAACGTGGTGTCGAGATGGCCGTACAGCATCAGGTCCGGCCCGCTGCCGTCGCCCAGGAGTCGCGCGATGCAGTTGCCGCGATGCTCCTCGAGCTCCTGGTAGGTCGTCGCGAAGCCGCGACCTCGCAGGTCTTCTTCGAGGTGCCGGGCGAGAGGGGCCTCGCCGCCGGTCGGGCTCGGGATGTCCACCATGCGCATGGCGAGCTGGAGCAACCCCTGGTCGTCCACCTCGGCCAGCGCGCGATCGAGCCACCGCTGTTGCTCGGCGGATCGCGCCGTCTTCGAGACGGGGACGCTCGTCTCGTCCATCGAGACCCCGGCCGCGCCGCTCATCGCGGCCTCGACCGGAGCTCGGCCAGGGTCTCGTCGCCCGCGTCCTCGATCGGCCCGAGGTCGCCGCGCGCGGGCATGCCGCGCGCGCTCAGCAGGAGGCGGCGCCACGCGATCACCTCGGCGTCCGTCCCGGAGAGCTTCTCCGGCGTGTCGTACCGCTGCGGCGCCATCACCCGGTAGTCCTGGTCCGAGAAGTTGGCGTTCATGGCCCAGTTCTGGAAGGTCAGGAAGAAGAGGCGGGCCGCGGTCCGGCCGAGCCGCGAGCGCCGTCGCACCGCGTGGTAGTAGACGACGCGCGTGAGCTGCTCGTCGACCGGCACGCAGGCGCGCGTGTACATGTGGGTGCCGAAGTCGAAGCGGAACATGCTGGGCAGGTGGTGGCCGCCGGAGCGCACCCGCTTGCCGTCAAGGAACGTGTGCATCCCCCACTCCTCGTCGGGGTTGAACGGCCGGCGCGTGACGCGCCGGCTCAGGCGCCAGCGGAAGGCCCACAGCCAGAGGCGCCGCCACTGCGTCTTCGGCCAGTGCCCGTCCACGCCGGGGTAGTACTCGCGGGCCGGTCGCGGAGCCTCGTCGTCCGGGATGTAGCCGAGGGCGGCGCGCCGGTTGACGATCCGGGGCCGGTAGCCGGAGGGGCCGAACTGGAGGATCGGCTCCATGAGCTGGAGCAGGGCGTTGCGGTGCACGTACATCACGTGGGAGTCGAGCGCGTTCTCGAGCGCCACGCGCCAGTTCACCGGCCAGTAGCGGGTGGCGGTCATCACGATCGTCTCGCCGCCCTCGAAGAACTCGGGCGGCACGTCCTCCGCGATGGGCGCGGGCGCCCCGCGGCCCATCCAGACGAAGACCATGCCCTTGACCGTCCGCGTCGGGAAGATGCGGCTCCTCACCTTGCCGGGGATCCGGCTGTCCGGCCCCTCGGAGAGCACCGCGACGCACTCGCCCCGCGCGTCGAACACCCAGCCGTGGTAGGGGCACGCGATGGTGCCGGCGTAGTGGCAGTCGCCGCGCGCGAGCGAGCCGCCGCGGTGGGGGCACACGTCGGCGATCGCGGTCACCGATCCGTCCTTGTCCCGGAAGAAGGCGATCTCCTCGCCCATGATCTTGAGGCCGGTGGGCGTGTCGCGGGGCACGGACGATTCGGGCAGGGCCGGGTACCAGTACTCGGGCAGGCCCAGCGCGGGGATCAGCGATCGCATCTCGGTCGGGTTCATGTCATTCCTCCCAGATAGGCCTCGCGCACGCGCTCGTGCTGCAGCAGGTCCGAAGCGTTTCCTTCCAGTACCACGCGGCCCGTCTCGAGCACGTAGGCCCGCTGGGCGAGACGGAGCGCCTCGGCCGCGTTCTGCTCGACCAGGAGGACGGTGACGCCTTCCCGGGCGAGCGACGCGATGATGTCGAAGATGCCCGCCACGATGACCGGGGCCAGGCCGAGCGAGGGCTCGTCGAGCAGCAGCAGGCGTGGGCGCGCCATCAGGGCGCGGCCGAGGGCCAGCATCTGCTGCTCGCCTCCGGAGAGCGAGCCCGCCTTCTGCTCGAGGCGGCTCGCCAGCACCGGGAAGCGCGCGGTGACCTGGTCGAGGTCGGCCTTGATCCCCGCGTCGCGCCGATGGTAGGCGCCGAGGCGCAGGTTCTCGCGCACGGTCAGGGAGCCCAGGATCCCGCGGCCCTCCGGCACCAGCACCACGCCGCGGCGGACGACCGCCTCGACGGCCAGTCCAAGGAGCGAGGCGCCCGCGAAGCTGATGTGACCGCTCGCCGGCCGCACCACGCCCATCACCGCCTTCATGAGCGTGCTCTTCCCCGCGCAGTTCGAGCCGACGAGGGCCACGATCTCGCCCTCCGCGACCGAGAGGCTCACCCCGTCGAGCGCGCGGACGAGGCCGTAGGCCACCGACACGTCGTGGACCTCGAGCCAGCTCACGCGTCGCGTCCCCCGTTCATGCGTCTCGGCCAAGATAGGCCGCGATCACGCGGGGGTCTCGCCGCACGGTGTCCGGCGATCCGCTGGCGATGACCCGCCCCGCGTCGAGCACGGTGACCGCGTCGGAGACGCGCATGACCAGGCGCATGTGGTGCTCGACCAGCAGCACGGTCACGCCGGTCTCGCAGATCTTGCGAATGAGCTGGTTCAGGTCCTCCACCTCGACCGGGGTCATGCCGCCGGCCGGCTCGTCGAGGAGCAGGAGGCGCGGGTCGCTCGCGAGGGCGCGGGCCACCTCGAGCCGGCGCTGCTCGACCAGGGTGAGGTCGCCGCCCGACGTCCCGGCGCGCGCGGCGAGCCCCACCCGCTCGAGCAGCTCCCGCGCCCGGCGGCGCGTCTCCGCCTCCTCCCCGCGCTCGCGGAACGGCGGGCGGATCAGCGCCGCGCCGAAGCCGCCCCGGGTGCGGGCGTGGCGGCCCACCATCACGTTCTCGAGCGCGCTCATCCCCCGGAAGAGCCGCACCTGCTGGAACGTGCGCGCGATGCCGGCGCGGGTCACCCGGTCGGCGCGCCAGCCGGTGATGTCCCGGCCCTCGAGGGAGACGGCCCCTGCCGTCGGGGCCAGGATGCCGGTGATGACGTTGAAGAGCGTGGTCTTGCCCGCCCCGTTCGGCCCGATCACCGCGTGGACGCTCCCCGGCTCGACGGCCAGGTCCACGCCGGCCAGGGCCTGGTAGCCGCCGAAGCGCTTGGCGAGCCGGTCGATGCGCAGCACGGTCGGGGTCGCCTCACGCCGCCGGACGCCGGCCCGAGAGGAGGCCGGCGGGCCGGAGGACCGCGCAGAGGACCAGGAGGGAGCCGAACACGGTCATCCGCCAGTCCTGCACGAAGCGCAGCAGCTCGGGCAGGAGGGTGACCACCGCCGCGCCCGCCACCGGGCCCCAGTAGGTGCCGACGCCGCCGAGCACGACGATGAGAAAGATCTCGGCCGAGCGGAAGAAGCCGAACTGGGCGGGCTCGATGAAGAGCGCCTGGTGGGCGTAGAGCCCGCCGCCGATTCCGGCGCCGAGGGCCCCGAGGGCGAAGGCGGCGACCTTCACGCGCGTGAGGTTCACCCCCATGGCCTCGGCGGCTACCTCGTCCTCCTGCACCGCGCGGAGCGCGCGGCCGATGCGGGCGCCGCGGAAGCGCATCAGGCAGAGCAGCATCAGCGCGGCGGCGCCCATCACGAGCGGCAGGGTGGTGAGGTGCTTGATGCCGCCGAGGCCGGAGGCGCCGCCGGTGGGCTCGAAGTTGAGGAAGAAGATGCGGACGATCTCGCCGAAGCCCATCGTGAGGATGATGAGGTAGATCCCTTTGATGCGCAGCGCGGGGAAGCCGACGACGGCGCCGGCGAGCGCCGCGGCCAGGCCACCGCCCGCCAGCCCGGCCACGAGCGGCCAGCCGAGCCACGTGGTGCAGATCACGGTGACGTAGGCGCCGATGGCCATGAAGCCGCCGTGGCCCAGGGAGAGCTGGCCGGCCGACATGGGGAGGTAGAGCGAGAGCGCCAGCACCATGTTGATGCCGAGGAAGATCAGGACCGACTCCCCGTACGAGTCGAGCATCGAGGCGCGCTCTAGCGATCCACCCGGCCCACCCCGAAGAGGCCCTGGGGCCGGAAGAGGAGGATCAGGATCATCACCCCGAAGACGAACGCGTCGCGATACGACGACGCGAGGTACGCGACACTCAGCACCTCGATGGTGCCCAGCAGCAGGCCGCCCACCATCGCCCCGTAGATGTTGCCGAGCCCGCCCAGCAGCATGATGGCGAGGCCCTTCACGCCCATGTCGATGCCCATGAACGGCGAGATCGCGTTGAACGAGAGGCCGACCAGCACCCCGGCCGCGCCGGCCAGGGCCGAGGCGACCGCGAAGGTGACGAGGATGACGCGGTCGGTGGAGATGCCGAGGAGCCGCGCGGTGAGCGTGCTCTCCGCGCTCGCGCGCATGGCCATGCCCATCCGGGTGCGCGTGACCCAGAGGTGCAGGGCCAGCATCAAGACCAGCGAGGTGCCGAGGATCAGGAGCTGCACCGAGCTGATCGTGACCGGGCCGAGGCGCCAGGTCACCGGCTCGAGCCGGTGCGGGAAGCCGACCTGCTCGCCGCCGAAGGCCTTGGTCGCCACCTCCTGGAGGATCAGGCCCACCCCGATGGTGCTGACCATCGGGGCGAAGATCGGCCCGTGGCGGGCCCGGATCGGGCGGAACGCGATCAGCTCGATCACCACGCCGAGCACCGCGGTGCCGAGGAGCGCGCCGACCAGGGCCGCGACCGGCCCCGCCTGCGTCCACAGGACGATCTGCAGCCCGATCAGCGCGCCCATCATGAAGACCTCGCCGTGGGCCAAGTGCACGAGCCCGAGCACGCCGAAGATCAGCGCGTAGCCGATGGCGATGAGCGAGTACGTGCTCCCGAGCATCAGCCCGTTGACGAGCTGCTGGAGTAGCACCGGGCGCGCCCGACCGCTACCGGACGGACTCGAACTTGCCCTTGCGCACCACCAGCACCACCGGCTGGCGCAGGGCGTCCCCGTCGGCGTTGAAGGTGGTGCTGCCGGTCACCGGCGCCTTGTAGTCCTTCACCCGGGCGAGGCAGTCGCGCATCCGCTCACGGTCCTTCTCGAGATCGTCGGGCTTGCCGCTGAGGCCGCTCTTCTCGGCGCAGGCGCGCACGATGTCGAGGGTGTCGTACATGAGCGCGGCGGCATTGCTGGGCGGGGTGGGGGAGCGCTGCTTGTACTCGGTCACCCACTTGGCGACCGCGGGGTCGGGGTTGTCGGTCCAGAAGTCGTTGACCGTCATCACCCCCTCGGCGGCGGGGCCGGCCAGCTCGATGAAGCGCGGATCCATGATCCCGAGCCCGGCCACGATGGGCTGGGCGAGCCCCTGCTTGCGCAGCTCGCGCACCACGTTGGCGCCCTCGTTGTACAGCGCCGCCACCACGAGGCCGTCCGGGTTGAGGCTCTTGGCCTTGGTGACCTGGGCCGAGTAGTCGATGTCGCCGGTCTGGAACGAAATGGAATCGAGGATCGCCACGCCGCGCTCCTTCAGCGCCGCCGGCAGCACGATGCTTCCGTCCGACTTCGAGACCGCATCCTTGGTGTCGACGAGGATCACCACCTTCTTGATCCCCGGGTTGGCCGCGAGCCACCGGTCGACGAGGGCGCCGTCGAGCTTGTCCGAGGTGAGGGCGTTGCGGAAGGCCCACGGCCGGTTGGCCGCCGCGATGCCCGGCTTGGCCGAGGTCGGGGTGATGATCGGGGTCTTGCCCTGGACCGCCACCGGGAAGGTGACCTCCGACTCGCCGCTGAAGAGCGGGCCCACGATGGCCACCACGTGGTCGCTGCCGATCAGCTTGCGGGTGAGGTTGATCGCGTCGGTGTTCTCGCCCCGCGTGTCGTAGATGACGAGCTTGAGCGCCTCGCCCTTGTCCTGGAACATCTTGATCGCCACCTGCTGATGGGCGCCGTAGGAGGCGCCCTTGCCGGAGAGCGGCATCAGCACGCCGATCTTCACCTGGGCCCACGCGGGATCGGCCATTCCCACGGGGCCGAGCAGGGTGAGCGTCAGCACCGCCAGCGCGAGGAGCTTGAGCCTGCAGGGCACCATGCGTGCGTCCTCCTGGTTGAGGGTCATCGGGTCGGGCGAGCTCGGCGGGTACGGGCGCGGGCGCGGCGGGGGCGACGGCCACCGTCGGGGGCCGGCACGTCGTCGTCCACGCTCGCGACCTCCGCGCTGCGCAGGAAGTCGCTCTCGAGCTGGGAGAGGTGCGCCTCCATCCAGACCGCGGCCTCCTTCACGTCGCGCCGGGCCACCGCGTCGGTGATCTTGCCGTGAAAGAAGCGCGCGAACGATCGCTGCACCGGGCCCGCGGTCCCGGCCGCGTGGGCCATGACCTCGGTGGCGAAGAAGTCGGGCAGGAACCCCTGGACGTACGGATTGCCGCTCGCCAGGGCCAGCGTCTGGTGGAAGAGCCGGTTGCTCTCGACGAAGACGTCGGCCGAGTCGGGGTGCTCCTCGAGCATCCGGATGCTCTTGTGCAGCGTGTTCAGGTGGTCCTCGGTCGCCCGCAGCGCGGCCAGCTCCGCCACCTTCGGCTCGACGATCCGCCGGAACTCCAGCGAGTGCTGGAAGCCGTGCCGGCCGAGCGGCTGGAGCGACGCGAACGAGTCCCGCGCGATCTCGGTGCAGTGGGGGGTGGTGACCACCCCGCCCTTGCGCCCCCGCCGCACGGTCACGAGCCCGAACAGCTCGAGGATCCGGACCGCCTCCCGCACCGATCCCCGGCTCACCCGGAACTGCTCGGCCAGCGCCCGCTCCGCGGGCAGCCGCTGCCCGGGCCCGATCGTCCCCCGCGCGATGGCGAGGCGCAGGTCCTGGAGCACGCCCTCGAAGATACGGTGGGAGGTCATTGGTCAGACCCAATACGCTACTGGCCCAACCATTGTCAAGGCGCCCTCGCTGATCTAAGCTGCGGCCGATGATTTTGCTCCCGGCGGCGGTCCCCCTGTTACTCCTGCTGCTCGTCGCGCTGCTGGTGGTCTTCGTGGTGCTGGTCGAGCTGCGGATCCTGTCCTACGCCTACCGGAAGATCGGCATCGCGCCCCGCCACGTCTTCGCGATCCTGGTGCTGACCCTGCTCGGGAGCCACGTGAACATCCCGCTCTACTCGGTGCCCGCCGGTCGGGCCGCGAGAGTCACCGTCGTGGCGGTGAACGTCGGCGGCGCACTCATTCCCGCCCTGCTCTCGCTCTACCTCTTCCTGCGCATGCCGACGCGCGGCCGCATGGTGATCGGAACCGCGGTGGTCGCCGTGGTCGTGAACCAGCTCGCCCGGGTGGTACCCGGCGTCGGCGTCGTGGTGCCGATGCTGCTGCCCCCGCTCCTGGCCGCCGCGGTGGCGCTGATCCTCGCCTTCCGGCGGGCGCCGCCGGTCGCCTACGTCGCGGGCACCATGGGGACGCGGATCGGCGCCGATCTCCTCAACCTGGGGCGGGTGGCGGAGATGGGCGCGCCGATGCTCTCGATCGGCGGGGCGGGCACGTTCGACGGCGTCTTCCTGACCGGGATCCTGGCCGGCCTGCTCG
>Ga0209068_10001500_pt1 | contig 11611 bp, 16 predicted proteins | sample ColStrG_CSR_2012_FD_187200 | JGI IMG/M metagenome (GOLD analysis project Ga0209068, IMG submission 187200) | Freshwater sediment microbial communities in response to fracking from Pennsylvania, USA - Cold Stream Run_MetaG_CSR_2012 (SPAdes)... | ecosystem: Environmental > Aquatic > Freshwater >...
CGGTTGTGGAATGCTCCCTTCGTGCTGCCCACCCGACCCTCCACCGCCCGAAGTCCCACTACCGGCAGCACGAAGGGAGCATTCCACAACCGCCGCCGAACGCGCACCGCCTGCTTCTCGCCCGTGCGCGAGACCCGCTCGGCGTCATGCGGGTCAAGTCCGACTTGAGCGCCGCGGCGTGGTCCTTGTCAGGATCTCTTGAGCGATCACGTCAAGCTCAATGGGGCGGTCCGTGTTGATCTCGAGAACGGGCCACTCGCCAGCGATTGGATCGGCCTCCTCTGGATGGCAGAGCTCATCGTCAGAGCGCGAGTCGTCGAAGTGAACGGGATGTCGGGACGATGTTCGCTCCCGGTATCGCCGGCGAGCGACCTGCGGATCGCAACGGCAGAACACCTCGATGACGTCGCCCGTCAAGAGTGCGAGTTGCTCCCTCGCATGGGGTCCCCGGAAATTGCACTCGAGTACGGCACCTACGGGCGAGCGCTTCGCGACGGCGTACATGACGTCGATGGCAGCGCGGCCGAGTCGGGTTGATTCCTCCGGATCCGCAGCGCCAAGCGCGTCGAAGAGGGCCTCTTTGATCGTGTCCTTCGCAATCAGAGGAAGCCAGAGCGCGACGGCCAGCCTGGAAGCGATCGTCGACTTGCCCGTTCCCGGAGGGCCAGACACGACCACGAACAGCGGGAGCTCTGCCATTGCGAGATCGTCGCACGGCTCAACACCGATCGCTGTTCAGCAGCGAAACTCAGGCGGCGTCGGACAAGCCACGGGGAGCGACCGAGGGTGACGGCCAGACCCAGCGAGGCCCGGGCGGCGCGGCCGGCCCGGCGATGAGGTCCTTCTGGCCTCAACATCTTTCTTGAGCCTGCGATCGTCGTCGATCATTGCGGCGTGCTGGCACGGGACTCGACGGGCTCGAGGCGGCTTCGGCTCGTCGCTACGGATGGATCCAGACGTTGCGCATGAAGGACTTGGGTTGGAAGTTGGCCATGTGCTCAGCGGCAGCGGCCTGCATCCCGCGCACGCGAGCGTTGGAGATGATCGAGTAGGGCGTCCAGTACATCCAAATGTTGGTCGGGGCACGATTGATCTGGTCGACGATCGCATCGATGGCCGTCTTGCGGGCGACGAAGTCGGCGCTCTGCCGGAGGACGTCAAGGCCGCTGTCGATCTGCGGAGTGCTGTACTGCGTGAAGTTGATGCTCAACTTCCCCGCCCCCGAGCGCGGTCTGGGAACCCCAGAAGTACCGGTCCGGGTCCGGGTCCGGCCACGAGTAGACGCTGAAGTCCGCCATTGCGTGCTTACCGAAGAGCACGTCCGTGATCAACACCGAGTTGTCGACGTTCTGCAGCGTCACCTCGATGCCTGCAACATCGCTTGCACCTGCTGCATCGTCTTGACCGTCGCGGGAGCAGCCGGCGCGATCGATTGTTGGGGTTCGGGGATGCCCAATCGTGACCTTCTGGGTCACGAGCCGCGAGATGGATCCCGGTAGCATATGAGTAGCTGAACAGGTCATACTGAAGTAGTATCCTCCGCCGTGAAGCTGAGTGTGAGCATCCCTGATCAAGACCTCGAATTCATCGACACCTACGCATCGGAGCATGGAGTCGATTCGCGCTCTGGGGTCGTGCATCGGGCCCTGTCATTGCTACGAGCGACCGAACTCGCTGATGACTACGCGGCGGCATGGGCCGAGTGGGAAGACTCCGATGCCGCCGGCTGGGAATCCGTCATCGGCGACGGACTCGGCTGATGCGCCGCGGTGACGTCGTATGGGTCGACCTGGACCCGGAGCGGAGCGCCGAGGCGAACAAGCGCCGGCCGGCGGTCGTCGTGAGCAACGACGGCGCGAACCGAGTGGCGGAGCAACTAGGCCGCGGTGTGATCACGGTCGTCCCCGTCACGACGAACACCGCCCGCGTCTACCCGTTCCAGGTGCTGTTGCCTAGCGACCGCTGTGGGCTCCCACAGACGTCGAAGGCGCAAGCTGAACAGATCCGTGCCGTGTCCGTCGACCGGATCGGCACCGTCGCCGGGCGAGTGCCGCCAGACATCGTCGAAGACATAGACCGAGCAATCCGACTCCACCTCGCGCTCTGAGCCTGATCCGCGCTCACCGCGCCAGCGCGACAATGCCGCGATCAGCCCGTTCCCGGACCAGCCACTGGTGACACCCTCCGACAGCCCCCGTGTACGGCAGAGCACCACCATGAGCGGCGCCCTGCGAAAGTGCACGTCGTCGCTGACAGGAAACTGAGTGTCATGCGCTCCAGTTCGTTCGTCGGTTGGCTGGCTTCGTGCCCTTGCTTGTTGGGCGCGGTGCTGACTTGTTTCTCTTGGTTGTGGCACCCACCGGTGGGCGGAGTGATCGTGGCTGTTAGCCCAGACACGGTCGCTGCAACGCCGTCCCGGCAGGTGCGTGCCATCCCTCGTGCCTGTACGAAAACGAAGGGATGGCGAGGGCCATGATGACTGATTCGTCGCGCTCTGTCACGGGCGGGGTCGACACCCACAAGGATTGTCATGTCGCCGCGGTGGTCGATCCGTGGGGCGCGCTGTTGGGGACCGAGTCGTTTCCGAACCGGGCCGACGGCTACGCCGATCTCCACGCGTGGCTGGCGGGGTTCGGGGTGCTGGACCGGGTCGGGGTGGAAGGCACCGGATCGTAGGGGGTCGGGCCTGGCCGCTATCTGCACCGGAGCGGCGTCGCGGTCGTCGAGGTGAACCGCCCGGATCGCACGGCCCGCCATTTCGAGGGCAAGTCCGACACGCTCGACGCCGTGTCGGCGGCGCGAGCGGTGCTGGCGGGCCGCCACGCCGGGACCCCCAAGAGCGGTGACGGGATCGTCGAAGCGGTGCGGATGCTGCGCGTGGTGCGCCGCTCGGCGATCCAGTTCGACCGCAATTTGGCGACGAACTCGAAGTCAAGTGGTGCGTACAGGGTTCCTTGGCCCGCCGACCAGTAGACCACCGCGGAGCGAACCCGGTCGGCGGATGGCGTCAGAACCAGGGACATGTTCGTAGTCTCCGACAAAGGCACGATGAGTTGGCGGCGGCTCCAAATCGATGCGATCACCAGACCTTGCTCGGAGAGCGACGCGACACATCGCCGCATTCCAGGGAACGACATCACGCGAAGCGAGCCCGACACCTCAGCGACGTGAATCCAACCTCCGGGCCAACGCAGGTGCGAACGATTCAACGTCGTCCTCACCACGGCGAACTCCGCAATGGTCCATAGAGCAAACGCGGGCCAATGCGGTGAGCCCGACCGGTGGGAAGATGACCAGCACGCCGAGGACGAGCATCGAGAACATCCGTACAAGGCCACGATTCGGAAACGCGTTGCCGGACTCGGCCAGCACCCGTACCTGGATGTGTTCGCCCGGTCCACGTCCCGTCCACTCAGACAGATTGTCCACACCGAAAGTCAACCACACGAGACCAGCCCTGACCTTGGGTGCACCCGGTCGCCACTACTGGTTCGTGCCGGGAGTGTGTCCAAGAACGATGCTTCGAACCGCGCCAAGTTGGAGAATCGGTGTCCCAGAACGGGCGGGCAATATCCCACTCGGCTGGTCGTGGCCGACGTTTCTGATCACCGGGATGGCGTCAGCGGTGGTTCGACGCTTCGACGCCCGGGAGGTTTCGAAACGCGGTGGGATCCGCGCTGACGATATAGCGGTCGGAGGCCTTGGCCGTCGCCGCGATGATCAGGTCGTGAGCGCCTCGTGGCTTGCCTTGTTCCCGGACTGCCACGAGGAGTTCCGCATGGGCTTCGGCGACGTCGACGTCGTAGCCGAGGATCGGGATGGTGGAGATCACATCCTCGACGTACGCAGTTCTCGCGGCCCGGTGCTTTCGCGTTGCGAGCAATGCACCGACTCGGAGCTCTGCAACGGTCACGGCAGCGATCGCGACGTCGTCGTTGTCATCGATGGCGTCGTCGAGATCATCATCGGATCGCTCAGCATCGATAAGAAACGTGGTGTCGAACAGGAGTCGGCTCACTTGCGCTCATCGATCTCGAGCAGTCCTCGAAGGGCTTCGAGTTCGCGGCCCCAGTCCGTGTCCCGACGATGGCGTTGCAGGAGCGCTTTCACGTCAGCACCTCGACCGCCGCTCATCGGCTCGAGCTGAGCGACGGTCTTTCCGCGGCGGACGATCGTGAAATGCTCGCCGCGGTGTTCGACAGCGTCGAGAAGGTCGGCGAAGTTGCGGGCAGCGTCGGTAGCGGTGACCTCAGGCATGAAATCATGTTATCAGATTCGCTCGTTCGGCGGATCGCCGACGAACTGGTCGAAGCTGTCACAGGGCGGACCCAAACCCTCGAAGTCCTCGGCGAGGAGCAGGGACCGTGGGTTGTGCGATTGCCGGACGACGTCGTCTCGTCTCTTGCCGGGATCACAGACCCAAACACCCAGATCCGAGAGATTCTCACTGCGTGGACCACCATCATTGAGCGCGACCGGCCTGACGATCTACGCGAGCTTCGCCCGTCGTTCTGCGCCTCACGACCTTGTGTAGGAACGCCGACGTGCCACGCGAAGCCGTGTGATTCTGGTGCTCCCTATGACCATCAGATGTGGGTCTCGCTCGTTCGACCGTCCCCGAACGTTCATCAAGGCCGGGCATAACGCCGCCGCGCGAACGCGCCGATCGCCGGAACGAGGCCGCGTCACCTCGCGCGATCATGCGCGTCTAGGACTCGACGGTGTCTCCGAAAGCATCGCAGTCGGGGTTCTCGCACACGAAGCCAGAGTCGATGACGTTCGAGGTCTCGGCGGGGAGCGCAGTGACGCCGCAAGAGGGGCAGATCGGTGCTCGCTCGATGTCAGCATCATCGCTCATGCGAGTAATCATCCCAGGAGCAGAGCAGCCAACATCAATGCGTCTGGAAGGCGCACTGTGGCCCCGACCGCTGGTTGTGCGGATGATCAGGCGCTGGGCCTCCCGACCGTCCCGCAGATCCGGCTTCGGCTGTCCCAGAACGCCAAGGTCAGCGCGTCCCAGAACGCCGGGAGCGGGGCGCGCTCTATCGTTGGCGTGCATCATCGGGAGATGGATCACGATCGTGCGAAGCACTCCTGGCGTTGAGCATCGTCGAAGGCATGCTGCGAGGCGATGCCGTGCGGACAGCCTGGCGATCGAGGCGTTTGATGACCTCGAGCAGGCGGCGCGCGCTCACGCGCACCTCTCGGGCTTCTTGCTCGAGGTTCTGGCCACGGAGCGCCACACACCACAATAGGGAACGATCGACGACGCTCGATGAAGGGCGAACGCGCTCGCAAGAGCTTCTGGAGGCGGAACCGTTCACGCCAAAGTCCGTTTAAGCCGCTCGGAGATCGTGGATGGCGTCCAACATCCGATCTCAGCGGGCAGAACGTTCCATCTTGTATCCCCGATCCGCAATCAGATTTCGGGCGAAACGCCGGTTCGTGTACGGAGATCTCCACTGGCTTGACTATCTTCCTCGTGTTGGATCACAAGGGGGTGGGCACACATGACGCTTGACTATCCGGCCATCATCGATACCGAGGCGGCACGCCTCGTCGCTGCGTACGAGGCCGCTCCGTCGGGCAGGGTCGCGTGGTCGGAGCACTGGTCGGTTGGAACCATCGCTCGTCACGTGGCTGGAACGCATCATGTCGTGGCGAAGGTTGTTGAACAGCGCCCGAACGCCAACTTCGGCTTGTTCGCATCGCTCGACGCACCGGAAAAGAACGCGGCGGAGTTCCCGGGGTGGTTCGCCGAGGGCACGGCCGCGCTCATCGCCCAATTGCGCGGAGTCAATGACAACGAGCGCTGTTGGGACTGGTACCACGGCGCAGGGGGTTCGGTCGGCTTCTGGTCGCGGCGGATGGCACAAGAGACGACTGTGCACCGCTGGGACGCTCAAGCCGGCGCAGGCGGCGACATCGCATCGATCGAGCCATCCGTCGCGAGCGATGGGATCGACGAGTATCTCGAGGTGTTCGTGGACGCGACGCGCAGTGGTGCCAACGCTGTGGCCGGTCCGACAATCCGGGTCGAGGCCACCGATACTGATGGCGACTGGTACCTCGAGCTCCCCGCCGGTGGCCGCATCGTTCATCGGGACGAGACAGACCACGCGCTCCATCTACGTGGGCGCGCCGAAGATCTACTCCTATTCATCTGGGGACGACGCAGCTCCGACGGCGCCGAGATTGAAGTCAACGGTGATCACAGCGTCCTTCACCACTGGTCGGAATTCATCCCACCGATGTAGGCCCCCGAGTCCCCGAATGTTCGGCGGAACCGGGCATGATGTCGCCGCGCGATCGGTCAGAACGCCGGTTTCGCCGCGTCGTGAGGCGCGCGGCCGGTGTCGCTGGTCGTGCCATTCACTCGGTCGTGGTGCTTTCCTCGTTACGGGGATCCCAGTTGGCGTCCCACCGTTCGCGCTCTCTCTCGATGAGGCCCTTGACCATCGCGTCGATGGTGCGATGAGAGATCTCCGCAGCTTCGAGCAGCCACACGTAAAGGTCTTGAGGAAGCGCAACGACAAGCTGTCGCATCTGATCTGAGGAGGGCTTCGGTGGCACGAAGGCGAACCTACTGGTCCTCGCCGGCGCAGAGCAGGCGGATCGACCCGGCCCGCGCGAACGGGCGGAACGCCGTGTCGTGCACCGGGACCGGGTACTGCCAGACCGGCCACGCCCGCACCAACTGGAGGACCTGCCGCCTCAACCCGCGGACAGGAACGCTACTAGGACGACCTCGAACTTGGTGACGGTATGTGTCGGCGACGACTGGGAGATCTCGTTTGTGAACGCGGTCGGGACTGTTGACGTCGTCGTCGACGTCGCCGGGTATTACATCGAGCCGTATGCGAGCACGCCGCCCGGTGACACGTTCACCAGTGTCCCGACGACCCGCACCCTAGACACCCGCACCGCCGGGCATTCGCCGCTGGGAGCAGGGCCATCAAAGGTGACGGTCGCAGGCACCGCCGGAGTCCCGGCGTCCGGCGTCGATGCGGTTGTCGCCAACGTCACGGTCACCAAGCCAACCACAGCCAGCTTTCTCACGGTTTCACCGGGAGGCGGCACGGACACCGGAACCTCGTCGCTGAACTTCGGTCCCGGTCAAACGAAAGCGAACCTGGTCGTCGTCGCGCTCGGCGCCGATGGCAGCATCGACCTCCGCAACCAGACCGGGACAACCGACGTCGTCATCGACGTCCTCGGCTGGTACGGCCCGACAGGAACAGGTGACCTGTTCGAAGGGATCACCGGGCTACGGGGATTCGATACCCGTGTCGGCTCGGGTCACAGCGGAAAGATCGGCACCGCCGCCGTCCACGTCACCGGCGGGTACGTGCCCGACAACGCCACCGCCGTCGTCGTCAACGTCACCGTCACGAACCCCACCGCGCCGAGCTACCTCACCGCCTACCCGCCACCCGGTCCCGCCCCGGTGGCATCGACCGTGAACTTCGCAGCCAACCAGACGATCGCGAACCTCGCCGTCATCCAAGTCGGCGCCGATGGCACCATCGACCTGCACAACGCCAACGGGTCAGCCGACGTCGTCGGTGACATCGTCGGCTACTTCGCGCCCAGCGCATAGTCATCCGTCCCGTTTGACCGAACGATGACGGGAAGCTCTAGCCCAGGCCTTTCACTAAGGCTGGGTCGCGTATCCGCGAAAATGCCCTCCCGGCAAGGAAAACTGGGTGTGTTGAAAGCATCCGGTTGTCCGAGCAGGAGGGCACTTCTGAGGTGAAGCGTACACGTAGGCGTCCACGGTTGAAGGTGATGTCGGGTGGTCGTGGTCTGGTGAACCATGCCGGAGCTCGGTTACTGGCCGATATGGCTGACGAGACTGGTTTGACGGACGGGTTGTCGTCGGCGATGGCGGCGACGAAGCAGCGGTGCCGGGGTCATGACCGGGGTGGGGTGCTGGTTGATGTGGCGGTGATGATCGCGGATGGCGGGGAGACGATCTCGGATCTGGCGACGTTGCGAGATCAGTCGGGCGTGTTTGGGGAGGTGGCGTCGACGCCGACGGCGTGGCGCACTCTTGAAGCGGTTGATGACGCGGCGTTGACCCGGATCCGGGAGGCGCGGGCGCGGGCCCGGGCGGTGGCGTGGGCCGCGGGCGCGGACCCGGGGTTCTATGTGATCGATATCGACGCCACGTTGGTGGGGTCGCATTCGGACAAGCAGCACGCGGCGCCGACGTATAAGAAGGGGTTCGGGTTCCATCCGCTCAACGCCTACCTGGACGCGACGGGTGAGGGCTTGGCCGGTCTGTTGCGCCCGGGGAACGCCGGGTCGGGCACCGCTGTCGACCACATCACCGTGCTCGACGCGGCGCTGGTGCAGCTGCCGGTTGATCCGGCGCAGACCGAAGTGATCGTGCGCACCGACTCGGCGGGCTGTTCGCATGAGTTCCTGGATGCGTGCAAGTCCCGCCACGTGCGGTTCGTGACCGGTCACGCCCTCACTATCAGCATCGCCCAGACACTGGTGGGGTTAGCTGAAACGGCGTGGCGGACCGCGGTCACCGCGGACGGCACCGATGAACGCGACTACGCCCAGGTCGCTGAGATCACCGAACTGGTCGAGTTGTCGGGCTGGCCGCCGGGGACCCGGATGATCGCTCGCCGCGAAGACCCCCATCCCGGCGCCCAGCTCACCTTCACCGACGCCGGCGGGCACCGTTTCCAGGTGTGTGTAACCGATCTCGTCGACCCTGACATCGCGTACCTCGAAGCGCTCTACCGGGGCCGGGGCCGCTGCGAACGACGCATCGCGGACAACAAGGCCACCGGACTCGCCAACCTCCCGTCATGGTCATTTCCGATAAACCAGGCCTGGCTCGAGCTCACCCTCGTCGCCATGGACCTCTTCGCCTGGTCCAAACTTCTTGTCCTCGACGGTGACCTCGCTAAAGCCGAACCGAAACGGCTCCGCTACTGCCTGTTTCACACCGCCGGACAAATCACCCGGTCCGGTCGCCGCACCCGGCTCTGCTTCGCCGAGAACTGGCCCTGGACCGACCAGCTGATCGAGGCGTTCGACCGGCTCCACAACCTAAACCTCCGGACCTGAACCCAGTCCCGCGGCCCGCCGACACCGCCCACGCCCCACCCCCGCCGGCCAAACCAGATATCAACCCTGAAACCGCTTCAACGCGCCCCGCGACCAGTCCCACCACCGACACGACCCCGCCACGAACACATTCACACGCTCACCCCGCACCCGGACCACTACTGAAAGGCTTGGGCTAAGACCTCGCCATGGCCGACACGATCCGACCCGCGACCGCCGCGGATATCGACACGATCAAACAGATCGCGATCGATACCAACATGTTCGAAACGGACGAGGTCGGCTTCTTCGACGAGATGATCACCGGATTCATCGAGGGCGCCATGCCCGAGAACCACTGGCTCGTCGCCGAGCACAACTCCGAGGTCGTCGCCGGCGCCTACTACGCACCCGAGCCGTTCTCGGACCGCATGTGGAACCTCTACTTCATCTCCGTCGCACCACACCACCAGAGCCGCGGCACCGGCGGTGCTCTCCTCGACTACGTCGAACAACAACTCCGGGCCCGCGGGACCGACACCGCACGCGTCCTCATCGTGGAGACATCCTCCACCGAGCAGTACTCGCGCACACGCGCCTTCTACCGCCAACACCACTACGACGAAGAAGCGCGCATCCGCCAGTTCTACGGCCCCGACGATGACAAGGTCGTCTTCTGGAAATCGCTCGACGGTTGACCACCCACCACAACATCTGTCGGCGACGGCCACTACCCTCACCCGAAGTTCACCAACCCCGGGACCCAAAGCCCCGCCACAGCGCGAACCACCCCGGAGTTCCACCGCATCGAGCCCGGTCATGGCCGCATCCCCTGGTCTGTGTCGCAGAAGTGACGCTCCGCTGCGCCGATGACGTGCTGGACCACGGCGGTGCGGCCGGCGACTTTCCAGAGCGAGCGGCCCCGCGGTAGCGCGGTGAGCACAGACGCCTCGGCAGAGGTGAGACCGAGGAGCGTCTTGGCTTCGGCGGTCTGGTCTGGTGCTTGGCGGAACAGCACACGGGTCTGCGTATCGGCGAGCAGAGCCATGGCGATCTTCGCCACGGCTGTCCCGTCGTCGGCTTGGGCGCGGAGATCGGAGATGCGGTGCGCGACGGCGATGTTGGCGACGCCGAACGAGCGCGACAGCTTGTAACAGCCCTGGAGGTAGCGCGCGCAGAGCGTGTCACCCAGAACCGCCCACGCTTCTTCGATGACCTGGACCCGCCGAGGGACGGTGGTGCCCATCGGGGTGGCGAGGTAGGCCTGCAGCCAGCCCGCCGCGGCGATCATGACGAGGCGGAGCGCGTCGGCGTCGTGGTAGACAGCGGACAGGTCGAGGACGAGACCGCGGCCGGTCCAGTCGATCTTCACCGTCGAGGGTCCGTCGAACATGCCGCGCAAGTCGCGCTCGAGGAGCTTGCCCAGCGCGTAGGCGAGTGACTCGACGTCGCGGGCGAGCTCTTCGGGGGTCTTGCGGGCCCGCGCCGCGATCTCTGCTGTCGGGGTGGCGATGAGGTCGGCGAGATCGGCAAGGGTGGCATGCGGGTCGTCGTCGAGCGCCGCAATGGCCCATCCGACCGCGGCGTCTTCAATCGGCGTGAGCGCCCGCGCGAGCACTGCGGCGCACACCGCGGCGGCCATGGCGCATCGCCGTTGGGTGATCTCCGCTCTGGTGGTGTTGCCGGGGCCGGGGTCGAGCGGGTTGAGCCGGACGGTGCCGCCGGGGTGCAGCTTGATGACATCGAGTCCGAGGGCGACCGCGAGCGGGCCGTATTCACCTTTGGGGTCGATGATGGCGCACCATCGGCCGAGCCCGCCGGGTGAGCCGAGTACGCCGACAGATCGGTAGAGGAACGTCTTGACCGACGACGACTTGCCGGAGCCGACTTCGCCGAGCACCAACATGTTCGGCGAGGTGATGAGTCCGTCGGTGTAGGCGGCGAACGGGTCGAAGCAGAACGCTCCCCCGCCAGTCAGGACATCGGTGCCGAGGTAGACCCCGTTGGGTCCGAGTCCCGCTTCGGCGTGGAACGGATAGATGGCCGCCGTGTGCGCGGTCGTGGCCCGATGCTTCGCCAACCGGAGCGCGCGGGGGCCGCGCACGCGTGGCGTCGCGGCGCTGCGGGCGTGCTTCATTTGACGATCCGGCTCGAAGCGATCCCGAACGCGAGCGGGAGGCAGGCGGCGACGCCTTGGTCGTGGCGCCAGTGCAGGGGACGCAGCTCGATGCCACACGAGGCCGCGGCTTGGCAGATCTCCGCTGCCGCCTCATCGAGTTCGTCGATGGTGCTGCCGCAGACGTCGACGATGCCGACATAGGTCTGTTCGGCGTACCCGGCGACGAGCTCGGCTTCGCGCTCATCCACGGCGTCGCGTTGGCGGCGGTGCGCCGCGCCGACGCGGAACCCGGTCCGGGTGCGCTGGTCCGCGTCGCTGTCGCGTTCGAGTACGACCGCCATCAGGATGTCGTTCGTCGTGGCGAAGTGATGCAGGACCGACGGGGGCCGGATCCCGCACGCGTCGGCGATATCGGCCAGGGTGACC
>Ga0209068_10001502_pt1 | contig 11609 bp, 7 predicted proteins | sample ColStrG_CSR_2012_FD_187200 | JGI IMG/M metagenome (GOLD analysis project Ga0209068, IMG submission 187200) | Freshwater sediment microbial communities in response to fracking from Pennsylvania, USA - Cold Stream Run_MetaG_CSR_2012 (SPAdes)... | ecosystem: Environmental > Aquatic > Freshwater >...
ACGGCGTCGTGCGCGTGGGCGACGGCCTCGAGGTCGACGAGTCGCTGCTCACCGGCGAGAGCGACCCGCTCGACAAGCGTGAGGGCGACGAAGTGCTCTCCGGCAGCTTCGTGGTGGCCGGCGCCGGTCGCTTCCAGGCAACTCGCGTAGGCGCGGATGCCTACGCCGCGAAGCTCGCGGCCGAGGCCCGCCGCTTCCAGCTCACCCGCTCGGAGCTGATGGACGGCATCAACACCATCCTGCGCATCATCACGTGGGTGTTGATCCCGGTCTCCGTGCTCCTGTTGTGGAGCCAGACCCGCGACCACGACTTCTCGCAGGCGGTGCGTTTCACCGTGGCCGGGGTGGTGGCGATGGTGCCCGAGGGCCTCGTCCTGTTGACGTCGATCGCGTTCATGGTCGCCGCGCTGTCACTCGCCCGACGCAAGGTGCTGGTGCAGGAACTCCCTGCGGTCGAGGGTCTCGCCCGGGTCGACGTGGTGTGCCTCGACAAGACGGGCACGCTCACCGAGGGCGAGATCGTGTTCGACGAGCTCGAGGTGTGGGACGCCGGGAATCAGGCGGCCGATCAAGGTGCCTGTGAGCAGGCGTTGGGCGCCATCGCCGACGACCCGAACCGCAACGCCACCGCGGTTGCACTCGCCGACCACTTCACGTCGCCCGGGTGGACCCGCACGGGCGCGGTGCCGTTCTCCTCGGCGCGCAAGTGGAGCGCCGCGCAGTTCGACGGTCGGGGCGCGTGGGTGATGGGCGCGCCCGAGATGGTGTTCCCCGATGCATCCACGCCGGCCTCGGGAAGGGTGCGGGCGCGCGCCGACGAGATCGCCGCCGGCGGCCGGCGCACGCTGGTGCTCGCGCGAAGTGACGCGCCGCTCGACGGCGAGACGCTGCCGTCGCCGCTCACGCCCGTCGCCCTGGTGATGTTCGCGGAGAAGGTGCGGCCCGACGCCGCGGAGACCCTTGCCTACTTCCACGAGCAGGGTGTGACCCTGCGCGTGATCTCGGGCGACAACCCGCGCACGGTCGCCGCGGTGGCGTTGCGCCTCGGGCTCCCCGGCGCCGAGGACGGCGGCTTCGACGCCCGTGAACTCCCCGAAGACCAGGACGAGATGGCCGAGGTGCTCGAGCAGCACGCGGTGTTCGGCCGGGTGACACCCCAGCAGAAGCGGGCGATGGTCGGCGCGCTGCAGTCGCGGGGGCACGTCGTCGCGATGACCGGCGACGGCGTGAACGACGCGCTGGCGCTGAAGGACGCCGACATCGGTGTGGCCATGGGCTCGGGCGCGGCGGCCACGCGCGCGGTGGCGCAGCTCGTGCTGCTCGACGGCAAGTTCGCAACCCTTCCCGGCGTGGTAGCCGAGGGGCGGCGCGTCATCGCCAACATCGAGCGCTCCGCAAACCTCTTCGTGACGAAGACGGTGTACGCGGTCTACATCGCCATCGTGGTGGTGATCGCGGCGTGGCCCTATCCGTATCTGCCGCGCCATCTCACCATCATCAGCACGTTTACCATCGGCATCCCCGGCTTCTTCCTCGCGCTGGCGCCGAACCCGCGTCGTTACATCCCCGGCTTCATCCTGCGGGTGCTGCGGTTCACCATTCCCGCAGGCACGATCGCCGCCGGCGCCGCGCTCGCGGCGTACGCGGTCGCGCGCTACGGCCACGACCTCAACACCCGCGAGATCCGCACCACGTCCGCGCTCGTGCTCATCGCGGTGGGCCTCTGGGTGCTGGTCATCCAGGCCCGGCCGTTCAATTGGTGGAAGTCGCTGCTCGTGGCGTCGATGGCCGGTTCGATCGCCATCATCCTCGCGGTGCCGTTCATCCGCGACTTCTACGCCGTGGAGCTGCCCCCGGCGAACGTGTTGCTCGAGGCGTCCGGTATCGCCATCGTCGCGATCATCCTGCTGGAGATCGCGTTCCGCCTGAGCCGGGTGGTCGGCAACCGCCGCGACCCCGCCCGCGAGGCGTAGCCATAGAGTGACACCCCGCTGGGGTGTCGAGGCGCAGCCGCTCCAGAACGGGCAATCTGTGCGGGTGACCTACAGGGACGAGGAGAACGTCGCGTTGCTCGTCGTAGCGATCCAGCTATTCGCGGACTGCCCGTGCGACAGTCACAGGGAGTCGTTCCTGCGAGCGTTTCAGGCGGTGGACGAGTTGGGATTCGAGATCGTAGAAACGAACGTCCCTGCCGACGAGGATCGCTGGGTCACCCTTGGAGCCGACGACCATCTGAGCATGCTGACGGCCACGTTCGGCGGGCAGCGCTTCATGGTTGCGTTTCCGAGCCGCGAGATCGGGGATCGAGTGCGACCCGAGTCTTCGACGGTCGGCGCGATAGGTGTCACGGAAGCATGCCGAATGGTGCTCAGAAGTGACCTAGCCGGAAATCCGGCGCGATGGACACACCACGGTGTTGCGGTTGCTCATTGGGCGTTACGACGATCTCGTCGCGGCTCGGACCCAGGCTGCATGTCGATTGCATGCGGTCCTGCGCGAGCTCGTGGCGGGTGGCGCGCCTCGTCGATTGTCCGCTGATCATGCGACGAAACTGTTGCGCACTGTCCGACCCGTCGAGGCGGTCGAGATCGAACGGAAACGTCTCGCGGTCGAACTCCTCGGCGACGTGCGTCGCCTCGACCGTGACCTGGTCGCGATCAAGGTCCGCATCGCGGACGCGGTCGGCGAGTCGAACACGACACTGCTCGAGGTGCATGGTGTTGGCCCGATCGTCGCCGGTCTCATCCTCGCTCACGTCGGTGATCCAGCGCGGTTCACGACGCGAGCCCGGTTCGCGGCTTACAACGGCACCGCGCCGATCGAAGCATCCAGCGGACCGCGTGTCCGCCACCGGCTCAACCCGCGCGGGAACCGCAAACTGAACCATGCGATGCACCTGATCGCGGTGACTCAGATCGCGCACGACACGCCCGGACGCGTCTACTACGACCGGAAGATCGCGGAAGGCAAGACCAAGAAGGAAGCGCTCCGCGCGTTGAAGCGCCGCATCAGCGACGCCGTGTGGCGTCCACTCCAACTCGATCTCGCCGCCAACACGTAAAGCGGGTCCGGGAGGACACTCAGGCACGACTCTTGACATCCAGCGTGGCCGGCTCTGCATCCTGAAGACCGGCTCTTCGGATCAGTCACTCCCGAACCCGAACCACAACGCTACGCCCACCATCACGCCCTGTCACGAGGGACAACCCAGCGCGCCCGGACACCTACCGAAAGACCCCCTTGACACAAAGAGGCTTCGTTCGGCGCTGGCCGAGGCGCTCGTGAACGGGCACTCTGTGCAGGCAAAGCCTGCGAAGTCTAGAATCCGTTGGGGCTCGGGGTGCCTTGGGAGACCAGATAGTAGGTGGGTGCTCTTCTGTCGTTAGCGCACGGGCTCATTGGTGCGGAACGGGTCGGCGCGGGATGCATCGCACACCTCAACCCCGGGCGGCGAGCGAGAGGGGCCAACCATGGCAGTCTTGTGGCATGGTCACAGGGTCTGGACGGAGTCAGGGGAACAGTGCTCTGAGTTCGTTGAGGGTGTCGGCACGCTCAAGTACTGGACGGCGTGTAGCTGCGGTTTCCGGTCCATGGACTGCGCCACTGAAGCTTCCGCGGTCACCACCGCGGTTTCACACCTGTGGCGAACGAGCGCGCCAGAAATGACACGTGATGAGTTCGAGCGCTTGCTACGAGCCGAGCTCGGCGCGAAGGTCTCACCTCGAGTGTGAACAGCGCGGCGTTTCGACGGCTGGTTTAGGACTGGTCGTCGAGGCCACAGCGCCGAACGCGTGGCGAAGACCGAATCGCCGGGCGACAACGCCCAACCGCACCGAACTGCCGTTCTGCTCGGCCTTCTGGTGACACTGCTGCACGCTGGGGTGGGTGTGTTGACGTACCCTCCAAGTGTGCGTTGGAACAGGAAGTCTGTCGGCGTTGCTCTCTGGGCGATCTTCACTCTCGGGTGGTCGGTGCTCGCGATCGTGTACGTGACCCGAGGCGACGGTGTGTTAGCTGTCCTCGGTGTTGTCACGGCTGTCGGCTCCTGGGCCGCGCTCGTCCTCAGACTGAAGCAGGAGACCTCCCCACTCGGGTGACATTGGTGCACGCTCGGGTGTCGCGGCGCAGGCGCCCCAGAGCGGGCAAGCTGGTTACGTGGGTGAGCGCCGCGAGTTGTCCTTTGCTGCGAGCTCGACAGCGCGTGATGAGAATGTCCGTCGCGCCCAGGGAGTGGTGGGCGTCGTACCTGCCCGCGTCCGCTACTTCGAGATCGACTCGATCGGCGAGCCGTTCGGGATTCCCAGATGGCCGGGGCCTGCTCATCGACCGATCGAGGATCCTCGGGAGTGGGAGCAAGCAATCTGGCGTCATCCGACGTGCGACAGCCTCGACTGGGGTTTGGAGCTGGAATCGACGACCGGTCGAGTCTTCTCGATGACGTGGGACCGACCACGAGGCGGATCGATCGGGATCGAAGAACAGCCGCTCGGCCGTGATGCGTTGGGGGCGGTCTGGGATGTGACCGATCGAAGCCGCTGGCAGAAGTACGTCGGTCGTGCGGTGACGGGAATCACCATGCACTACGTGCGAGGTGATCCGTTCGATGTCGTGGGCTCAGGGCAGGACGATTGGTCGTGTTGGAGGATCACGATCACTTTCGGTCGACCTTCTGTGGACATTGTTCTGGGGGAAGCCCGCAACGACCATGTCCTCTTCCCGAACTACGACAATGTCGCCGTGCTGTTCGACCAAAGGCGTTTGCTGCGCGTCTGGTCCAGAGAGCGATTCTCTCGGTGAGCAGGCGGTTCCGCGGAACCGCTTTCGTGTGAGCGTGTGACAGTTGTGCCCGCACCCGCCCGATCGGTGAGAATGCGGCGATGAGCATCAAGGATCGGATCCTGCTCCGCGGCCTCCAGCCCTACCTGCCCGAGGGCGCCGAGGTGCTCCAGTTCGAGCGGGTCCGCACCGATGCGCTCGGCGAGGAGCGGAAGGCGACCGCGGTCCTCACGGGCGATCAGCTGCTCATCGTCACGCCCGTGCGGCTCAAGTCGGTCCTGACCGTTGTCCCGCGCGCCGACATCCAGTCCGTCGAGGTGCTCGGTGACGACCACGTCGCCGTCGGCTTCGAGGACTACAGCCGCGCGATCCATCGTGTGATCGCGATCGAGCTGCGTCGTCGGGGTGACCGCAACGGGTTCCTGGCGCGACTGACCGCAGGGCCGGGGGAGCAGGAGCCCGTCACCTAGCTGCCCGTCACCCAGCCGCCCGTCAACCAGCCGCGGCGGTGCGGGCGCTGCTCAGACGGGCGGGGCGTTCCTCGGTGGGCTTGCCGTCGAGCACGGTGGGCACGCCGGCCACGACCGTGGCGCGGAACCCGGCCGACGGTCGGGTGAAGCGGTAGTCGCCACCGGGGAGGTCGTGGACGCGCTCGAGGTCGTGCAGCTCGATCTCGTCGAGCGCGAACACGTTGACGTCGCCGCGGCGGCCCACTTCGAGCACGCCGCGATCTCGCATCGAGAAGAAGTCGGTGTTGCGCTGCGTGAGGAAGTGCACGGCCTGTTCGATCGTGAGTTCGCCGGTGTCGCGCACCCAGTGGGTGAGCAGGTAGAGCGCGGAACCGGCGCCGCAGAACATCTTGAGGTGCGCGCCGGCGTCGGTGCCGCCGAAGATCATGTCGGGGCGGGCGAAGAACGACCGGTCCTGCGCCTCGCGTTCTTCGGCGCTCATGCGCCCCGCGTTGAGCTTGGTGTAGCGCGAGCCGATGCCGTTCGTGAGCACCCAGTCGGCCAGCACGTCGGACGGGTGCTCACCGCGCTCGTCGGCCAGGGCGCGCAACGAGATGCCGCGCGGTCCGGGGCCGTGCTCGGGATCGCTGAGGATGAGCTCGTGGAGCTGCTCGGCGCGGAACGAGTTCTGTTCGTCGAGCGGGTGGTCCCAGTCGTGGCGGGCGCGGGCCCGCCACTCGGGGTCGGCGAGCAACGTGAGCTTGCGATCGGCGGGGCCGTTGACCAGTTCGTGCCACGCCCGTACCGCGGCGGTGCCGATGCTCGACTCGAACCCGAGGCGTGGTCGCGACGGCTCGCCGCCACCACCGAGGTAGACGACGCCGTCTTCACCATCGCGGCCGCGGCCGGTGCCGTCGCCGAGGGACAACACGCCGACTCCCGCCGCGGCGGAGCGCGCGTGCACATGGGAGCGCAGGTCGTCGTCGCGGATGATCGTCTGCAGGAGCGCGCCCGGATACCGGGCGAGCACTGCGAGCAGCGCGTCGAGTTCCGTGTCGTCGGCGAGACGACTGGGCACCAGTTCGCCCTGCCGATCGGTGTCGAACCAGTTGCCCGACACTCCGAGCGAGCCCGCGCGGAGCGCGTCGTCGAGCAGCGCGCAGATCGCGGCGAGCTCGGCGTCGGTGGCGGCACGCTCCCAGGCGGCGCGGCCCATGACGGTGGCGCGCAGTGCGTTGTGCGCGGTGAACGCGAACGGTGTGAGGGTGAGCGGCACCTGCGATGCCGCGTCGAAGTACTCCGACCACGTGGGCCAGCCCCACTCCACCGCGGTCTCCAGCGACGTCGGCAACTCCTCCACGAAGCAGAGGAGGTCGGCGATGTCGTGCTGCACGTCGGCGCGGGTGGGGGCGATGCCGAAGCCGCAGTTGCCCATCACCATCGTGGTGATTCCGTAGGAGGGGAGCGGGTCGAGTGACGGATCCCAGAACATCTCGAGGTCGTAGTGGGTGTGCCCGTCGACGAACCCGGGGGTCACCAGCGCGCCTTCGGCGTCGATGGTGGCTTCGTCGTCCCGCTCGAGTGACGGTCCGATCTCGACGATCACGCCGTCGCGAATGCGGAGGTCGGCGGCGTAGGCGGCGCGGCCCGTGCCGTCGACGACCGCGCCTCCCTGGATCAATCGGTTGCTCGTCATCGTGACACGGTAGATGCAAGGCGATGGTCCGCGCGGGGCTAGCGTCGCCGCCCATGCGTACCGCCCGTTTCGTGACCATTGCCGCCAGTGTGTTCACTGCGTTGGCGCTCGGCCTCGGCCCCGCCGCCGCGCAGACGGCGACGCCCACCGCCAAGGAGATTGCGACGGCGAAGGCGGCACTCAAGAAGTACACGGCGGCGAACGCGCCCAAGAAGGAGTCCAAGCCCACGTCGCTCGACCAGTGCCCGTGGGGCGACAATCTCGTGACCGACCTCGCAAGCCAGCAGGACGGCTACGACCCGTCCGCGACGAGCAACCCGTCGGTGGCGTCGTCGGTGTTCGTCGACCAGACCATCGACAAGGGCACCCGTTCGGTCCCCTGCACGGTGCAGTACACCGACACCGCCGGAGCCTCGCAGTATCTGACCGTGGTCGCGTACGCGGATCCGGGAGTGAAGACGCCGGCCTTCGCCAGAGCGCTCGCCAAGCAGATGAAGGGTGTGAGCAAGACGGTGAGTCCACCGAGCCCCACGCTGGCGGGCGGCAAGGTCGAGGCCTACTGCATCGAGAAGACCACACCACCGCAGTGCGCGTACGTGTGGAGTCGCAACGGGCTGTACGTGGAGATCGACAGCCCGGTCGAGTCGAACAGCAACTTCACCGCGCTGCGCAATGTCGCGCTGGCGGCCGTCGACTCGCTGCAGACGCTGAAGAACTAGAGCCAGTCCTTCTTCTTGAAGACCCGGTAGAGCACGAACGTCGACAGCGCCATCATGCCGAGCGCGCCGGCATAGCCGTACTTCCATCCCAGCTCGGGCATGTGCCGGAAGTTCATGCCGTAGATGCCGGCGATGAGGGTGGCGACGATGAGGATCGCGCCCCACGACGTCATCTTCTTCATCACCGTGTTGAGCCGGTTCGAGATGACGGCCAGGTCGGCTTCGAGCAGGCCGGTGAGCAGATCGCGTTGTGACTCCACCAGGTCGACGATGCGCAGCACGCGGTCGTAGATGTCGTGGAAGTGGACGATCGCTTCCTCGCTCACGAACGCCACCTCACGGCGGATCATCGCGTTCACGACTTCACGGATCGGCGCGGCGGCGCGGCGGAACTCCATCAGGTCGCGCCGTATCGCGAACACGTCGCGCGGTACGCCCCCCTGACCGTCGTCGCCGAACACGGCCTCTTCGAGCGTGTCGAGGCGGTCGTCGAACGCGTCCGTGACCTCGAAGTAGCGGTCGACGATCACGTCGAACAACGCCCACAGCAGGAAGCCCTCCTCGGTCAGGCTGTGCTCGCTGCGTTGCAGCTCGAAGCGGTGCTCCACGAGTTCGACGTCGAGGCGACCGCCGTCGGTGCCGGGATGGCGCACGGTCACCATCCAGCCGGGGCCCATCACGATGTCGACCTCGTTCGTGGAGAAGTCGTCGCCGGTGCAGCGGGCATCGTGCACGGCCACGTGGAAGTAGTCGCCGTAGCGCACGAGCTTGGTGCGCTCTTTCGGGTGACGGAGCGCCTCGACCACGGTGGGATTCAGTGCGAGCTCACGGGCGAGCGACGCCCGCTCGTCGTCAGTGGGGTCGACGAGGTCGATCCACACGACGGCCGAGCCGCCGTCGGCGGGCGGGTGGCCGTCGCGCCGCAGCTCGTCCGGATCGAGCGACTCGCGCCCGGGAACGCCTGCGGTGTAGCGCCACGCGGTGATCACGGGACGACTCTACGCAGGCCCGGTACGCTCCTCGGCCATGGCCGACGACCTCTCCGCCCGATCCAACGACGAGCTGGGCGAGTACGCGCTCACCTGGCTGCGGGAGAACCTGCCGGCGGGGTGGATGGAGGCGATCGACGCGGGCGACAGCGCCCAGGTCTCCGAGCTGCGCGCCGCGCAGGACTACCAGGAGTGGTGCACGCGCTTCGGTGAGTCGGGCCTCGCCACGCCCACCTGGCCGGCCGAGTACGGCGCCGGCCTGTCGTTGTCGCCCAGCCAGGCGCGGGTCGTCGCCGAGGTGTGCAACCGCTACCGGGTGACCCGCCCGATGAACATCATCGGCATCGGCATGGGCGGTCCCACCGTCATCGCGTGGGCGAGCGAGGAGCTCAAGCACAAGTTCCTCCGCGGGATCGCCACCAACGAGGAGATCTGGTGCCAGCTCTTCAGCGAGCCGGGTGCCGGGTCCGACGTCTCGGGGCTCGCGACACGAGCGGAGCGTGACGGCGACGAGTGGGTGGTCACCGGGCAGAAGGTGTGGACGTCGCTCGCGCACATGAGCCGCTACGGCATGCTCCTGGCGCGCACCGACCCCGACGTGCCCAAGCACCGGGGCCTCACCTACTTCGTCGTCGACATGCACGCACCCGGCGTCGACGTGCGGCCGTTGCGACAGCTGACCGGCGACGCCGAGTTCAACGAGGTGTTCTTCGAAGCGGTGCGCATCCCCGACGCGTGGCGCCTCGGTCCGGTGGGCGACGGCTGGCGTGTCGCCATCACCACCTTGATGAACGAACGGGTGTCGCTGTCGGGCGCGGGTTCCGTCATCGGCGACAGCTCGGCAGTGCGGCCGATCGACCGCATCATCGCCACCCACCGCGGGATCGCCGACCCCAACCTCCGGCAGCGCATCGTGCAGTCGTGGATCGACGAGCGGCTCGTGGGCCTCAACAACCAACGCGCCAACGACAAACGTCGGCGCGGCGCTGAGGTCGGCCCCGAGGGCTCGATCACCAAGTTGCAGAGTGCGGAGGCCAACCAGCGGCTCCACATGCTCGAGGTCGATCTCGCCGGCGCGTCGGGCATCGCGTGGGAGGGCCGCCCGCTCGTGGGCGGCGACGGCACGATGTCCTACGCCGCGGTGGACGACACGTCGCGTACCGCGGCCCGCATGTTCCTGCGCTCGCGCGCGAACACCATCGAGGGCGGCACGTCGGAGATCATGCGCAACATCCTCGGCGAGCGCGTGCTCGGTTTACCGAAGGATCCCGACCCGTCGCGTGACGCGTCGTGGAAGGACGTCCCCCGCAACGGCTGATTGTGTGACGCCGGTCAGGCCTTGCAGGTGATGCCGGACCTCGGCACGGTGCCGCGGAGCAGGTAGGCGTTCACGAGGCGATCGATGCACGCGCTCTTGGTGTAGGCGGTGTGTTCGGTGCTGTCGAAGCTCACGAGGCGCGACCCCTGGATGCGCTGGGTCAGATCGAGCGCACCCGCGTAGGCAGTGGCCGGGTCGTGGGTGGTGCCGAGGATCAGGATGGGCGCCGAGCCCTGGACTCGTACGTCGCCGAGCTGCTCCGACGCCGGGGGTTGCGGGTACCGGGGGTCACAGCCGAGCTTGGTGGAGCCGGTGTAGCCGCCGAGCAGCGGGAACTCCTGCACCTGCCGCTGGTACTCGGCGACGAAGTCCTCCCAGCTCTGATCGACGTCGTAACGGTCGTCGCAGTGGATGGCGTCGAACACCTGGCCGATGTTGTCGTAGGTGCCGTCGTCGTGGCGGCCGTTGTAGCTGTCGGCGAGTGCGAGCAGCAGCGTGCCGTCGCCCGCCTTCGCGTCCTCGAGCGCCTGCGCGAGCTCGGGCCAGCCGAACTGCTTGTCGTAGAGCGCGGAGATCACCCCGGTGTAGAACGCGGCCACGCCGGCCTTGCGGTCGGTCTTCCCGCCGTCGATCGTGGTCGTGGCGAGCTGCGTGCCGCTCTCGAACTGCTGCTGCAGGTCGCGGAACGCGGCCTGCGGATCGCCGGCGGAGTGGAACTTGCACTTCCGGTTGGCGGCGCAATCGGCGAGGAACGACTCGAGCGCGTGCTCGAAGCCGTTGGCGTCGGCGCGCAGCTCGGCCAGCGCGTCCACCGACAGATCGACCGGCGCGTCGAGCACCATCCGGCCGACGTGACCGGGGAACATCTGCGCGTACACCGCGCCGATCACCGTGCCGTACGAGTAGCCGAGATAGTGGAGCTGGTCGTCGCCGAGTGCGGCGCGCAGACGATCGATGTCGCGCGCCACGTTGCGCGATCCGAGCTGGCCCAGCCACGCGCCGTTCTTCTGCACGCAGCCGGCGACGAAGTCGGCGACGTCGCTGGTGCCGTCGTAGAAGCTGCGCAACTCGGCAGTGGAGTCGGGAGTGGGATCCTCGGCGTAGAGCGCATCGGAGGTGGCGTCGTCGACGCAGTGCACGGGGCGCGACTTGCCGACACCCCGCGGGTCGAAGCTCACGAGGTCGTATCGGTCGCGGATGTCCTTGGGGTAGGAGTCGACGAAGTCGGCGAGGGTGGTCGCGCCGGCGTCGCCGGGGCCGCCGAAGTTGATGACGAGCGAGCCGATGCGCTTCGACGGGTCGGACGCGCGGTGGCGCGACACCGCGATGCCCACCTGTTCGCCGTCGGGCTGTGCGTAGTCGACCGGGACCTTCAGCGTCGCGCACTCGAGTGAGCCGCACTTGCGCCAGGTGAGCTTCTGCGGCGGCGACACGGTGGTCGCTGTGGTCGACGTGGTGGCCGGTGTCGTGGAGCCGAGTGTCGTCGAGGTGGCCTGCGCGCCGGCCGGGACGGCGCCGGCGAGCAGCATGACCGCACCACAGAGGGCGACGAACGGGACCACACGGCGCAGCAGCACCGGAAGAATCTACCGGCCGGAACTCCCGGCTGAACTTCGGGCCCGAGCTCTGAGTACCGCGGGTAACTTCGGGGTGTGAGCCCCC
>Ga0209068_10001504_pt1 | contig 11599 bp, 13 predicted proteins | sample ColStrG_CSR_2012_FD_187200 | JGI IMG/M metagenome (GOLD analysis project Ga0209068, IMG submission 187200) | Freshwater sediment microbial communities in response to fracking from Pennsylvania, USA - Cold Stream Run_MetaG_CSR_2012 (SPAdes)... | ecosystem: Environmental > Aquatic > Freshwater >...
CGACGGCTTTTTTCTTTTTGTATACATCCAGCCAATGCATACTGATTAACTCCTGCGCGTCGGTTGTGGATCCAAAAATTGTTTGGGAACCAGTCTTTTAAAACGACGATGGACATGTATGGCACGATTTCGATAGACGATGGCGTCTACCGCCTCATCCCCTTGCCCGGCGAGAGCGGGAAGGCTGCCTCTTCACCACCGTCTCCGGCTCAAACCGCTCCCGAAGAATCCTAATATTTCGAAGTATGCTTTGTCCTTCTTCACTTCGCAAATCATCGACAATATTTTGTGCCACCTTGATAAATTCTCCATGAAAGGTTCGAACATCGTCGACGACTCCCAACACTTTTGCGTCGGGGTGGGAGCGAGCCAACAGCTCGCAATGACGAAACCCGGCATGGCGCCTTTATCGGCGCCTGGCTCGCAGCAAGCGTCCGATGATGGCGTTGACAGGCTTCGGCCGGTCGGACCTTGGAACGTAGTGCCGGCATTTGCAGCTCATAAACGTGCAGTGGCCCCAATGGGTCCGGCGCTTCCAGTTGGAACAGCACCTCCGTGATCGCAGTTACGGCAAATGGGCATACGATGGATTGGGTCGTGGACTGATAAGTTCGACCTGTCCCGAAGCGCCGCTCCGGAACGCACGCCAACGGCGGCGGGCGACCAGCGGGCGGTCAAGGGCTTGTCCAAAGATGAGATGCGGATGGCGAGGCGACCGAGAGGGGTGCAGGAAGGGACTCTAGGTGGCTCCGAGTGGCTCCGACATGGTGTGCAATACCGCGACGACGCGGGCGAGCCGGGCCATGGGAAATGAGGGCTGGTAAGTAAATTGGATGCGCTGTTACTGTAATCACTGCCCAAACGCTTCTTCCCGCCGATCCGCATACTGCACCCACAGGCTCTGCACCGCTTGGACGCCAGAACCCGAGGAATGAGCCCGATGCGTTAGCAGCGCACGTCGGGATCTGTGCGGGGGCGAAGAGCAATCCTCGGCCCAACCTCGACAACTCACGTGGTGCTCGTCATGGCTACAACAACTCAATCGCTCGCGTAAGGAGCAACAAGGCCATTACAGCAAGGACGGTAAAAGTCGTCGCCATGCCGGCAACCCGCAGTCTTATATTCTCGTGCTCTTGAGAGACACCGTAGGCATGGACGACGCGTCCAGTCACAAGTGCGAGGCAAAGCAGATGTATGAGCCATGCCGGCCTTCCCTGCATCTCGATGAAAGCTGCGAGCAGCAAGGCGAACGGGACATATTCGGCAAAGTTCGCATGTACCCGCATTTTTCGCCCCAGACGAATGTCGCCTCTAGTGCCGATCGCCACCTTTGCGCTCCACCGCGCTTGCATCACCCGTGCGGACAACACGATGTAGATGAAAGCGAGCACTGCGGCGTATGCTGGAACGATAGCCGGGACCATTGGACCCTCTCCACGCGTGGATGCCTGAATTGACCGGCGTCAAGAGCCTCGCCGTGAGGCTATCACCCACACCCGGACGAAAAGCGATATGGTGGCAGACCGATTACCTATGACTCTAAAAAGATGCGCAACTAAATTCAGCAGGCTTCCGCGAATCTTTCAAAATTTGTCGAAGGGGCTCTCCTTCCGGCTGAACCAGGAAATCGCAATTCACACTGATGTTTTTGCGTCAAGTGCATCGAAGTCGAAATGGGCAATGGCCTCCTTTAAATCATGGCGGGCTCGGCTGGTGCCCTAATGGATGCTGGAACAAGGCGCGGACAATGAGTGGTACCCCGACGGCCGCAGGCAACAACCAATATGCAATTGAAGGAAGCTCCTTCCAGAGCGGCAGGCTCTTCCCATTGTCCACGTAAAAGGCGGTCAAGAGCAAAACGTAAGATGCTCCCATTCCGGTGATATGCAGGCTAACCCAGTTGTGCCAGCGCCGCCTCCGAGCTTGGCGGCCCAGGAATGCCGCCGCCAACGATAGCGCTCCTAGAATGAACAGATGGTAGTCCTCGGCCCAACGCACCGCGGCCACGACGGTCGCAGTCAGGAAGACCCCGGTCAAACACCAATAGTAGATCGTCCCGTATCTGGGATGACGACCTTCACGCTTCTTACTCAACATCGCGACGATGCCGGTGACCGTGCAGGCGAGCCCCAGTAGGATATGGATGCCGATGACGGCAAGAAAGGTCGGATCGGCGGAGGGTATCTCGATTCCTACCATTTTTGTTAGCTTGCCTGGTTCGGAACGGATAGCCATATGCACGGCGGCGTAAGGAATCTACAGCGATGAACTGGAGTTGCGCATGAGCGATGGAGTCGACAGCAGTCTGAAACCGGCACATCAGTATAGCGCAAGACACGTTTTCATACGACTGAAATGCGCATACCATCGACTGAGACGGTCGCTACTTTACTGTTCCTTTTGTGGAAAGAGCCAACACGACGTGCGCAAGCTTGTCGCGGGCCCCCGCGTCTTTATCTGCGACGAATGCGTGAAACTCTGCATGGTATTCCGGGAGGACGGTGCATCATTTTACCTGCGGAGCCCGGACAAATATCGCAAGCTCGCCGACGAAAGTGTCCGGGTTGCGGAAGCAGGGGGTATTCCCCGCGACAAAGCCTTGCTTGCTGTGAGCCGGGCTTGGCTTCGTCTTGCGGAGGAATCGGCACGGAGAACCAATTGACCGCGCGCGCGAAGCCCTCGACCACATCCACGAACGACGGCCTCAAGGCTGAGATGCGGCTCTACACCCTCGAAGTTTTGGCGGCGGACCTTTTCGCGATGTCTTGCTTGATGAGTTCAAGTCCGCGTGAGACGCTCGCAAGGGTGCACCAGCAGATGATTGACGGCGCGCGCTCGCAGACGTTTCCGGGACCGCTGATCCTGCGAGGTCGAATTTGTTTTCGGCAGAGCTGGAATCCGCTCTCGATCGCTTGATGAAAATGGTAAATGTGCAAATGGACGCAGTCCTGAAAGCTCGTGAAGGGAAAAGACCTGCGCATGACCATCTGGACCGTGCCTCCGCACCACGCCCCAGATGGACTTGCGTAGCGGCGCGCTGTCGCTCCTGGTTTTCGGGCGTCATGATCCTTTCGGTTTTGCTCCCGGCGACAACTTCAGGCCAAACACGCTTGTTTGGATGATGCCGGCATGGTGCAACGTCCGCAGCGGCGGCATGGGGACGGATGTTACGTCACAAATTCTGGAAGATGAGAGAGAGAGCTCCGTGGAGCGTTGAGCCACGGGAGGGGAGTTGGTCGTGTCCTACAGTATCGGAATATCGGGGCCAAACACTTCACTGATCAAGTGATTCCCCATTAAATGGCTTGACGATATAGTTGCTGACCCCTGCGTCCTTTGCGGCCGTGACGTTTGCGAGCGTGGACTCGGCAGTCACCATGATAAATGGCACATGCCTTAGCATTGGGTCGGCACGAACCGCTTTCAGAAGCGTATATTCGGTCATTGGCTGCATGTTCCAGTCGGAGATCACAAGCCCAGAGTTCTTTTCGCGTAGCCTGGCGAGTGCCGTGGTGCCGTCGGATCAGCATCAAAAGATTACGAATGATTTGACTGACATTGCCAAATCGACAGCCATCACAACATCTTCCTACCGCCACAAGGGACCATCAAACGGTCAGCCATTGTCGTCCGATCCGCCGAACCTTGTGAGCCTTTCCATTTCGACGCGGCCCGCGACCTCCGCTTCATGCCGTGTCGCATATGATTCCGCGGACGACTGCGCAGCCCTACCTCGCTCCAGAATATCCCAACGAAAACGGTCGGCGTGGATCGTGCACCGTCTTGTCTTGACACCATAGGGTGGGGGCTGCTGAGTAGCCATCCTGCGAAATATGCTCCGGGAGCCGTGCTATTTCTAGAGGCAAAGAACATTGAATTTCACATGACGGGGTTTGAGAATGAAGGCGATCTTTGTGGCCCCTATTGGGCGGCAGGAGGTGCATTGGTTTGGAATAGTCACAGGAGCTTGGATTGCGGAACGAATGGTCAAGGTTATTGGTGATGCTTTGAGTGGGAAAAAAGGAGGCTCAACTCCGGAGTTTACTGAAGACATCGGTATGATGATAATTGTAGGTGCCGTGAATTGGGAGAGTTCCATGATCGGACCTGAATTAGGAAGCGACGTTTCTGAGCTGTTCCGGCGAATTGTCGAACATCCTTCCGCGGCGACAAACCTCGTAGAAAAATTTGTAAAATACAGCGACCAAACCCTGTTTGATCTATTCAAGGATGTAAAGGTAACCACGCTGCCCGAAGCCGATAATTGGGCATGAGCCTGGCTTAAGAATTCCGAGGGGGTCGCTGTCGAAAGGGAGGTATAGGGCTGCCCTTCATCGAATCGTCACTCCGAGTTCTTCACACAGGAGAAAAGTAGGATTATTGTGCTGGCGTCTGCGACCAAGGTTGGGGGATGGGAAAATGAAAGAAGTTCTTGGAATAGTGGGGACCATCATTGTCGCCGCGATAGCCGGTACTTCGTTTCAAACGGTTGTGAACAATCTTTCGATGTCCAGTGCCAGAAGTGCTGAAAACAAAGTTGAAGAAAGATTCAGGCTAGCGACGGAAGAAATACGACCAACATTGCCAAAGAAAGTGGACGATATAACCACCTGGATGGGAGTATCATACTCCGGCACGTCGCTGACGTATGAGTTCAGATTAGATATGAAGGCGGCTGAATTACCGCAAAATGCTCTGACCTTGGTGAGGCAGAATACGGTAAAACAGCTCTGCAAAACGAGCTCTGTTGTCAACAATATGAAAGAGGGTGGGGTGTATATCTACAGATACCAAACCGCGGACGCTAAATCTCTCGGGACGTTTGAAGTCAGGTCGAAGGATTGCGGAGAGTAATCCTGCGTGGCGCCAGTTGATGAGTGGGAATCCCCGAAGATTCATTTCGATGTTAAGGATTGTCCGGTGATCCGTTTCAGCAGTGACACTCAGGATCGAAAAATATTTTTCGATTTGCCCCGAAAGTGGATCTCCAATCGGCGCGTTTATGAGTACACGCCCTAGTAGACAAGCGGGAACAGCCGCCAGCTTCTTTCTTTGTAGTCAGCATATCGATTTCGGTAGACAGCTTCGAGCTGCTGCTCCCTGGGATCACGATGCTGATTTCGTGGGGCACTGGCTTTGCAGCTCCATTTCAGCAGAGCGCGCCGCGGGCCGACGCGACGGCGTTTCGTCTAATCGCGGCCGCCGTCTCCCGCGCCCGCAAGCCGCTGCGCGGGAAGGCCGAGATTGCCCTCGAGGTCGGCGCCGTTATCGGCGCCTGGCTCCGATGATGGCGTTGACAGGCTTCGGCCGGTCGGACCTTGGAACGTAGTGGCGGCAATTGCATTGCGGGAACGTACAGTGGCCCCAATGGGTCCGACGTTTCCAGTTGTGATCAGCACCTCCGTGACCGCAGTTACGGCAAATAGGCATACGATCGATTGGGTTGTGGGCTGATAAGTTCGACCTGTCCCGGAGCGGTGAGCGCGCCTTCTAGGCGGGGTGACACGTTGCAGCTGCCGCTTATCGCTGACTTGCTACCGATCCTATCGCGCCAAAGAATCCCCGCGAGGGGGCAAAGCAGCCGACGCTTTTTGGCGAACCAATCTCAAAGAGCCAAGTTCCAGAGGACGGCAACCTCGTGGAGCGGGCCAGTCAACTTGCCGGGAAAGATGACGAGGCCGCCAACTGAGGCGGCCTAGGGCGGGCATTTCGGGATAGATCACGGGCGGCCACTATGAGGTCCAGAAACTCCAATGCAAAGGCGCGCCACAGCCTCTGTTCGTGTGGGTCAATCGCCCCAGTTGATCGCTTTAAGCATTCGTAGGCCTGTTTCTCGTATCCGGTAATTTCCGCGTAACAGGGCATCCTGAAAGCCTCTGACCATAGAGATATGGGCCAGGGGCGTGGATCCTGCAATTCAGGGCATATACATAGGGAAAATGGCAAATCCGGCCACTGTCCGTTCTAAAACCAGCCACCAGGGTCAAACCAGGCCAGCACCCGCAATGGTCATAAGTCAGAGATGGTGAGGGCTGGTAAGGTCGACCTGTCCCGAAGCGCCGCTCCGGAACGCTCGCCAATGGCGGCGGGCGACCAAGCGGGCGGTCAAGGGCTCGTCCCTAGTATGCCAGTGGGCACGTTGCTGATCGTACGTATTACGATGGGTGAGCGACGGAGCGGTGGGAAGTACGGAAGCCGCGAGTTCGACCACGGACGCGGAACGGGGGCGCGCGTTCGGGTGGGCGGGGCTCTTCCACAGATAAGACGCGAGTGGCGGGCCGATTCCGCCCTTGGGCGGCTCTCGGCTGGCCATTCGCGTCCGCTCGCCTGGGCGCCGCGCACGGTGCGTGAGCAATGGGCTTGCCCTTGCTGACGTGCCGGGCGTCGCGCCCAAAGGGCGAGCGATGGACAGGAGAGCTCGGGGAGTGGCTGTGCGCCCCCCCGGCGGGTCTCCCGTCGGGTGGGGAGGCTGGCACCCGTGTGGCCCCGGAGCGCAGCCATCGTGGTGCGTGCACAGCACTCGGCTCCGGGAGTCGTACAGCCGTAGCGGACTATCGGACGGCTCTGCTGTTCGATAGCCCGCACCAGGTCGTCCAGGGGCGGCAATCGAGGAGGACTATCGGACGGCTGAAGGCTGTTCGATAGCCCACACGAGGCACTTCTAGAAGTCCGAAGGGCGGATCATGATCCCGCTCAACCACCAGCTCGGCCCGGCGGCCGGCCTGCGCATGCAGGCAGAACAAAACAAACAACCAAATACACATACCAGTCGCGGCCGAAATCTCCAAAACGCAAATTCAGAGGTCATTGAAATGTCTGGCGAATTCGCCCGGAGCTTCTACGTACTGGCTCTACGTACAGTAAGCAGAGGCGTAAGCAGGGGCGTATGTGGTCCCGTAGTCACACCCGGATGGCTTACCGCGCGCCTAGAAACTGACGGATGCGCGCCTCGACTTCTGCCCGTGGCCGGCCGAAGCGCGCGCGGCTCGTGGCGATAAGGCGGTGCGGGCCTGGCCGGCGTGGCGGCGGCGCGTCATAGAGGTCGAGCCGGATGGGGGATGTGGGGGTGCCGCGTCGCAGGAGCCGCGCCCAGGCGGTAAAATTCGGAAGATCGAGAAGGGCATCGGAACCCCCTAAACCGATTTGGTTTGAAAGGATCGCGGCGTCCTCGGCGCCGGTACGACATGCGATGATCGATCCGGCATTGCCGAAGACGGCCGAGCGCAGTCGGTCGGGGAGCTGGTCGAGGTATTGGTGCCCGATCGTCAACGTAAGTGCGTACTTTCGGGCCTCGGAGAGAATGAGCGCGAAGCTCTCCGTTGCGAACGACTGGAATTCGTCGGCATAGAGATGGAACACGCGCCGCCCGGCCGCGGGCGTGTCCGCGCGGGAGAGCGCGGCTTGCGCAAGCGCCGTTGTGGTAAGCGCACCGAGCAGGTGCGCGGTGCTTTCCCCAAGATTGCCTTTGGAGAGGTTGCAAATCACGATCGCGCCTTCGTCCATGAGGCGGCGAAAGGTGATCGTGCTTCTTGGCTGCGCCAGCATGTTGCGCAGGCTCGGGACCATCAGCGCCTTCCCGATTTTGTTTTGAATCGGTGCGATGGCCTCGCTGCGGAAGCTGTCGGTATAACCCGCGTACTCATTGACCCAAAACGACCGGATGACGGGATCGCCCACGTGGTGATCGACCAGCTGCGCCCGGAAGCTCTCGTCGATGAGGAGGCGGGGGAGCATGAGTAGCGTCGCGCCGGGCACGTCGAGGAGCGCACGCACGGCGTTGGTGAGGATGTAATCGAGACGAGGCCCCCAGCTATCCGGCCACACGTGCCGGAAGGCGGCCACGATGCCGTCGGCGACGATCGGCTTGAGATCCTCCGGCACGCGCGAGAGGGGATTGAAGCCGATGGGTCGGTCGATGTCGGCAGGGTTGATGTAGACAAGATCGTTGGTGCGGGCGCGAGGAATGTAAGCAAGTGCGGCTTCCGCAAGATCGCCGTGCGGATCGAGGAGAGCAAGCCCTTCCTCGGCCGCGAGGTCTTGGGCGATGAGGTTGAGGAGCAGCGTGCTCTTGCCGGTGCCGGTCTGCCCTACGATGTAGAGGTGCCGGCGGCGTTCCTCTGCTTCGAGTATCACATTCCCACCCAACGTGTGGGCGCCAATGCAGAGCTCCTGTTCTAATGATTTCATAGCCGAAATGGAGCCGGCGTGCCGTGCGCACCGCAAGGGGGAACGTGATGCGGGCAGCACCCTCGTTTCCCTGTGAGGGGGCGCCGGGGCTACATGGCGTCGTCGTCGTTGTGCGTCGTGACTTGACTGCCGAGCCCCCCGCTCACTGCCGGCTCGTTTTCGGCCACGATCTTTTCGAGATGGTGGCCTCATCGATTGTACAGCTTGGCATGCGGAGATATTTCTGCGACGCGCGGGGACAGGGAACTGCGTATCTTAACGGTCATTCCGCTTGGTGAGACATGAGACACATTCCCCTCGGAGCCGACACTCACCCGCGTGTGCGCGCCCGACCGCGCCGGTCAGAGGGCCGACAGACCGGCGGAGCCGGCGGCCAATTGGCCGCCCTTGACGGGCGCGGGAAAGGGCGCGCGACAATGGCGGAAGGGTGGTCTTTCTTATAGTTGCTTTCCGCGCGGCAACGATCGTCACCCGGAGGGACGAGACCGCGCTATTTTACGCCGGGCTCGGTTGCGCAGATTCCGATGCGCAATAGAGCGTGCCCCGGCCGGGGGCCGCCCAGATAATGCGTGGAACTAGCGTGCGAAAAGCCTTTTGAACAGGCGCTGTGCCTCGGCGAGACCAAGATCAGTGAGCATGACGGACTTTGCCTTGCGCACGGGATCGGCGATGTAACCATTCTGAAACAGACGGTCGAGGACCGCCCAATCGTGGTCCTTCCACACCCTTGTGTGAGCGTGAAGACCGAGGAGCAACAATGCCAACACGGCATCGTCGATTTTATCGTCGTCGACCTCCACGCCATTCATGTCGGGCAGCTCGGAAATTATTACGTCTGCGCGACTGGCATGCGCCAAAATCTCTGCGGGGGAGTGCCCATTCAGACGCAGGTGCGGGAAGTTGTTCCAAGCATCTTGAATAACGGAAAGGAGCACACGATCATCTATCGACTTGTTTCCTGTCTTGATCAAGGCAAAAAGTTGCGCGAAATAGTGGCTCGGCCGCATTAGGTCAGTTTCTTTGAGGATGACTTGTTTGATGTCGTCGAGTGTTGCCGTACTTTTGGTCTGTTCGAGTAAGTCGGAGAGCCGTCTTTCGGCGAGTGCGCGATAGGAGCGGATAGCGTCGTCGTTGCCATGCTGCTGCATTGGCGCATTATAGCCGAGCACGGCCGACTTGCTGCGCTAGCGATCGCGGGCGCCGTGGAAGACCCCGATAACAACAGCCTCATCTTGGTCGGCGTCGATCTCGTAGACGATGATGTACGGGAAATATGTTACCGCCCACTCGTACGTACCGGGGACCACGCCAGCATGACCTATCTGAGAGAAGTCGCTGAGGCGGTCAGCCTCGACGAAGATGCGTTTAACAATGCGCTCCGCCGCCTGCGGACTGCGAGCGCGAATGTAAGAGTCGATGGCGTCGATATGCGCAAGCGCATCGAGCGTGAAGCGGACATTCATACCCTCATATACGGATCTTGCGTTTGAGGGCGGTTACTTCCTGGTCGGTCGCCAGACGGGTCTTGCCTGATTTTAGATCGCGTCGGATACGCCGCACCTCTTCGACTTGGTCTGGTCGTAAGTGATAGTGACGCTCTTCGCTGGAGATGTACGCGATGAGTGCGTCTGCGGCAGCGTCCTGCTCGTCCTCCGGAAGATCGCGGAGTTGTTCGATGGCCTGATCGAGCAATTTACTCATATCAAATAGTGTAGCATATCGTTTCGCGCGCGCCACGATCTATCAGCTTACTCGACGCGTCGTAAATTAGATATTGCACTAAACCGCTGCGCGGTAGGGAGTTCGCGGATAGGGGAGTGGCTAGGGCTCAAATAAATTGAGGTTGTTTAGCGCGGTTTGCTCAATGTCCGCTGTTCACCCGATAGCGACCGGATAGCGGACAAGCCGGGAGGTCCGCTTCGGGCCCAGGCCGTGTAAAAACCCCCATCGATGCTATGATTCCCTGACTGAATCGTCGGGGGAAGTGATGAAGGGTTTCGTTCAAGGGGCGGATCGCCAGCAGACGACGTTGTTGCCGGAATGCCTCGACGATTGGGTTGACGAGAGCAATCCTGTTCGCGCGGTCGATGTGTTTGTCGATGCGCTGGAACTGCGCGACCTCGGGTTCGATGGCGTCGATCCGGCAGCGACCGGCCGGCCCGCGTATCATCCTTCGCCGATGCTCAAGCTCTACATCTACGGCTATCTCAACCGGGTCCAATCGAGCCGGCGGCTGCAGCGTGAGGCTGGCCGCAATCTGGAAGTGATGTGGCTGACGGGACGCCTCTTTCCGGATCACAAGACCATCGCCGATTTCCGCAAGGACAACGGTCCCGCCATCAAGAAGGTCTGTGTGCAATTCGTCGCCTTGTGCCGCAAGATGGGGCTGCTGGCGAAAGCGAGCGTCGCGATCGACGGCAGCAAGTTCAAGGCGGTGAACTCGCGCGACAACAACTTCACGAAAGGGAAGATGGACCGCCGCCTGGCGCAGATCGAGGAGAGCGTTGCGCGCTATCTGAGCCAGCTCGACACCGCCGACCGGCAAACTCCCGCCGGTGAGGAGCCGTCGGAAGTGCTTGCCGCCAGGACCACGCGGCTCAAGGAGAAGCTCGCCAAGCTCGAAGAAGAGGTGAAGCGCCTGAAGGCCATCGAGAAACAGATGCTCGCCTCGCCTGATCAGCAGATATCGCTTATTGATCCTGATTCGCGCTCGATGGCGACCAGCGGGCGCGGCTCCGGTATGGTCGGCTACAACGTGCAAACTGCGGTCGATACGACGAACCATCTGATTGTCGTGCATGAGGTGACCAACGTCGGCACCGACAAGTCGCAGCTCGCGAACATGGCCAACCAAGCGAAGACGGCATTGGGGGCAGAAAGCCTCGAAGCCTTCGCCGATCGCGGCTACTTCAAAGGCGAGGAGATTCTCGCATGCGAGGAGGCCAGCATCACGGTCACGCTGCCAAAACCTCAGACATCGGGCGCGAAGTCGGAAGGGCGCTTCGGCAAGCAGGATTTCCGCTACGTGGCTGAGGAGGATATTTACATTTGTCCTGCCGGTGAGAAGCTCGTCCACCACTTCACGAACGAGGAAGATGGATTGGTCCTGCGTCACTACTGGACAAACGCGTGCCGCACCTGCGCGCTGAAGGCTCAGTGCACGAAGGGACCGCAACGCCGCATCAAGCGGTGGGAGCACGAGTACGTTGTCGATGCCGTGCAGGCGCGCCTGGACAAAAATCCTGAAGCGATGCGTACACGCCGCGAGACGGTCGAGCATCCATTCGGCACGCTGAAGATGCGGATGGGGGCGACGCACTTTCTGATGAAGACGCTGCCGAAGGTGGCGACCGAGATGGCGCTGCACGTGCTCGCCTACAACCTCACGCGCGTAATGAACATCGTCGGCATC
>Ga0209068_10001505_pt1 | contig 11595 bp, 13 predicted proteins | sample ColStrG_CSR_2012_FD_187200 | JGI IMG/M metagenome (GOLD analysis project Ga0209068, IMG submission 187200) | Freshwater sediment microbial communities in response to fracking from Pennsylvania, USA - Cold Stream Run_MetaG_CSR_2012 (SPAdes)... | ecosystem: Environmental > Aquatic > Freshwater >...
GTGATCGGGCGAGATGCGCGGTCTGCCGCGTGACGAGGAGGGCGCCCACGGCTCCGAGAGTCAAGGCTACCACCTCGGCGCCGCCGGTCTCGATAAGGCGGCGGCAGGCCATGATCCGTTCGGCTTGATCCGAGAGCGGCGCATGCACGAGCTCCTGCAACTCTCGCAGATTCGGCTTCACCAGATAGACGCCGGCCTTCAGGGCGGCGGCGAGCGCTTTGCCGGATGTATCGACAACCATCTTGGCTCCGCCGGCCTTTGCGATCCGGGCCGCGCGCGCGTGAAAGTCGTCAGGGACGCCGGGCGGCAGGCTGCCGCTGCCAACCACATAGCGCGGCACCTTGCCTATTGCTTCGAGGGCGGCCAGGCACGCCTGCCATTCCGGCTCGACCAGCGGTGATCCAGGCAAGACAAAGCGGTACTGATTGCCGCTTTTCTGCTCCAGCACCGTAAAGTCCTCGCGCGTTTCCTGCGTGACCGCGATCGCCACGCCGCGAACCCCTTCGTGCTCCACCAGGCTCTTGAGCAGAGCGCCGGTTGAGCCGCCCGCCGGATAGATGGCGGCGACTTCGCCGCCCAGCCGCCGCGCCACGCGCGCCACGTTGATGCCTCCGCCGCCGGCGTCGCGTCGCGCCGCCGCACAGCGCAATTTGCGGGTGGGAGCAACCTCCTCGGTTGATGTGCAGACATCGATCGCCGGATTGGCGGTCAAGGTGACGATGGCTTCCATAAACTCAAAATCGCACCCCGCGGCCAGAACGATATTGATGCAAATCAATCACGACCCGGGAAATGGTCATACAAATCAATCAGATCGCGACAGTCTAAACGACCAAGGGTCAACGAGGGATTCATGATCGCCCCCAAAGCCAGCGGCGCGCGAGTCGGCACGGTGGAATCGAGGCCATCGTGTCCATAGGCCTGTCGTTCCTGGGCGGCGCAGGAACCGTCACCGGCTCGAAATATGCACTTGAGCATCGCGGTAACGCGAATCACGACAGCCGGCTGCTGGTCGATTGCGGGCTGTTTCAAGGCTTCAAGGCACTGCGCCTCAAGAACTGGGCGCCGTTTCCCTTCGCCCCGCGCGGCATCAAGAGCGTGGTTCTCACCCACGCCCATCTCGATCACAGTGGCTACTTGCCGCTGCTGGTCAAACACGGGTTCGCGGGTCCAATCCATTGTTCGGAAGCGACCGCTGCCCTGTGCGGGATTCTGTGGCCCGATGCAGGCCATCTGCAGGAGAAAGACGCCGAATTCGCCAACCGCCACGGATTTTCGAAGCACAAACCGGCGCTGCCCCTTTATGACGAGGAGGATGCGCGCAAGGCGCTCAAGCAGCTCGCCCCTATGCCCTTCGATCAAGATGAGCGCCTTCCCGATGGGGCTGCCGTGCGGCTGCGGCGGGCAGGCCATATCCTGGGCGCGTCGACGGTCGAGCTCCGCTGGTCGGGCCTCACGATCGTATTTTCCGGAGACATCGGTCGCTACAATGACGCCACCATGGTCGATCCGGTTTCCATCGATAAGGCCGATTACTTGTTGGTCGAATCGACCTATGGGGACCGCCGGCATGACAAGTGCGATCCGGGCGAGGCGCTCGCGGAAATCGTCGGTGCTACGATCAGCCACGGCGGTACGGTGGTGATTCCGTCCTTTGCGGTGGGGCGGGCGCAAAGCCTGATGTTCTATTTTCAGCAATTGAAGGCGCATGGTCGGCTTTCGAATGTGCCGATTTTTCTGGATAGCCCAATGGCCGAGGATGTGAGCGACATCTTCTGCCGCGACAGCAAGGACCAAAAGCTTCCGGCGGTGCAATGCCGGCTAGCTTGCGCTGTCGCCCATTACGTTCGCAGCGCCGAGGAGTCGAAGGCCCTGACCGCCAATCCGATGCCGAAGGTGATCATCTCGGCCAGTGGAATGGCGACCGGGGGGCGCGTCGTGCACCATCTCAAGGAGTACGCTCCTGACCCGAAGAACACCATTCTGTTCGCCGGCTTCCAGGCCGGCGGGACCCGCGGCGCCGCCATGATGGCGGGGGCGGACAGCATCAAGATTCACGGCCACTACGTGCCTGTCCGGGCCGCGGTCAGGAATCTCGACATGCTCTCCGCCCATGCGGACGTGGATGAAATCCTGCGCTGGCTTCACGGCTTCAAGGCGCCGCCGCGGATGACGTTCATCACCCATGGCGAGCCGGCCGCGGCGGACGCGCTCCGCCATCGCATCGAAGAGGAGCTCGGCTGGCCCTGCACGGTTCCCGATCACGGACAAAAATGCGAGCTGACATGACCGACGCCTCCTCGACAAGCGCGGCATTGCATGACCATCCGGCGAACAGCGTTCGCGCGCGCCGGCTCGGCCTCGATACCCAATACGAGGCGATCGTCTTCATGCACAAGCAATGTCACGTCTGCCGATCCGAAGGGTTCATCGCGCATACGCGGGTGTTGTTGTGCAACGGAACCCGGCAGGTGATCGCCACCTTGTATCACGCCACCGGCGATCTCATCGCGCATGACGAAGCGGCGCTGTCCGAATCCGCCTGGACACGGCTCGGCTTGCATGACGGCGATCGCATCATCGTTGCGCATCCGGCTCCGCTCGATTCGCTCAGCCATGTGCGCAGCCGCATTTATGGCCACGAGCTCGGCGAGTCCTCGTTCCACGCCATCATCGTGGACATCGTCGACGGCAAGTATTCCGACATTCATCTGTCCTCGTTCCTGACCGCCTGTGCGGCCCGGGCGCTCGATCACAAGGAGATTCTGGCGCTGACCCATGCGATGGTCGAGGCTGGCGACCGGCTGAAATGGCCCGCCGGCGTCGTGGTCGACAAGCATTGCGTCGGCGGGCTTCCCGGCAACCGCACCACCCCCGTCATCGTGGCGATCGCGGCCGCGCTGGGCCTGGTCATGCCCAAGACATCGTCACGCGCCATCACGTCTCCGGCCGGGACCGCCGACACGATGGAGACCATGGCCCCGGTCGAGCTCGACACGACCGCCATCCGCCGGGTCGTGGAGCAGGAGGGCGGATGCGTGGTCTGGGGCGGCGCCGTCAATCTGAGTCCGGCCGATGACATCCTCATTCGGGTCGAACGGGCGCTCGACCTTGACACCGAAGGTCAATTGATCGCCTCGGTGCTGTCCAAGAAGCTGGCCGCCGGCTCGACGCATGTGGTCATCGATCTTCCGGTCGGTCCGACCGCCAAGGCGCGAGATGCCGCGTCGGGGCAGGCTCTGTCGCGCGCTCTGGCCAGCATTGCCGAATCCTTCGGTCTCATCACCAAGGTGGTGCTGACCGACGGTTCGCAGCCGGTCGGCCGCGGTATCGGACCCGCGCTGGAGGCTCGCGACGTCCTGTCCGTGTTGCAATGCGCGCAGGATGCGCCGCGCGACTTGCGGCAGCGCGCTTTGACTCTGACCGGCGCCCTCCTCGAGCTGGCCGGCAAGGCGCCGGCAGGCCAGGGCGAGGCGATGGCGGCGGAAGTGCTCGACAGCGGGCGCGCCTGGGCGAAATTCCAACGCATCTGCGAGGCGCAAGGGGGCATGCGCGTGCCGCCCGGCGCGCCCCAACAGCGCCCGCTCTTGGCGGAGCGATCAGGTGACGTTCACGCCATCGACAACCGCAAGATCGCGCGGCTCGCCAAGCTCGCCGGTGCCCCCGACGACAAGGCGGCGGGCGTCGATCTGCATGTGTCCATCGGAGAACGCGTGAGCCGCGGTCAGCCGTTGTGCACCGTTCACGCCGATGCACCGGGCGTTCTGTCCTACGCATTCGATTACGCCGAGGCGGTGCGCGACGTGATCGTGATCCGCGCCCCATGACGGCGCCGCTTCTGATCGCGATGCCCGGCAATGAAGCCATGACCCGTGGGCTCGCGCAAAGGCTCGACGGCGAGGTGGGCGCGGTGGAGATACGCGCCTTTCCGGATGGCGAAACCTATTTGCGATTTCTCGCCGATCCGGCCGGGCGCGCATTGGGTCTGGTTTGCACGCTCGATCGGCCGGACCAGAAGATTCTCCCCTTGCTCTTCGCGGCGGCCACCGCCCGCGAGCTCGGGGCGGCGAGCATCGGCTTGGTGGCGCCCTATCTCGCCTATATGCGGCAAGACCGGCGCTTCAAGCCGGGCGAAGCCGTGACCTCGGGCACGTTCGCCCGGTTTCTGTCCGACGCCTTCGATTGGCTGGCGACCGTCGATCCCCATCTGCATCGCTACGGTTCGCTGCAGGACATCTATCGAATCCCGACCCGCGCCGTGCATGCGGCTGGGTCGATCTCGCGATGGATCAGGACGCAGGTCGAGCGGCCGTTGATCATCGGGCCGGACCGCGAAAGCGAGCAGTGGGTTTCGGCGGTCGCGAAGGATGCCGGCGCGCCTTATGCGGTCCTCGAAAAGTTGCGTCGTGGCGACCGCGAGGTCGAAATCTCCGCCCGCAATCTGGGCGACCTCGCGGGCCGGACGCCGGTTGTGGTCGATGACATCATCTCGAGCGGGCGCACCATGATCGAAGCGGTTCGCCTGCTCGTTGCGCGCGGAGCCGCGGCCCCGGTCTGCGTGGCCGTCCACGGCCTGTTCGCCGACAATTCGAACGTGCTTCTGGCGCAGGCCGGTGCGCGCGTCGTCACCTGCAACAGTATTCCGGATGCCACCAACGAAATCGACGTGGGAGAAATTCTGGCCGGCGCAATCAGGGAGCTCGCCCCGACGCCTTGATAGCGCTCCGGCTTGGCGCAAACGCCGCGTTTTTGATCCAAATCAATAAATGCTGCGACTTCGCCGCTATTCCATCAAGAAGATGGAGTCGAGGTCGCGATATGCAAATTCTCTCCCTTCGGGATAAAGCGTGGTCGCCCTATGCGGCCGGCATTTTGATCGGTCTGTTGCAGATCCCCGCCTTTCTGATCATCGAAACGGCGCTCGGCGCTTCCTCGTCCTACGTTACTGTCGGCGGCCTGATTGCGTCGTGGTTCGACCCGTCCATTCTCCATGTCGACTACGTGGCTCGACACGTCGCGACCAACGCCAAGAACTGGTGGCAGGTCGCTCTCGTAGGCGGCATCGGGATCGGTGCATTTCTTTCAGTCAAATTCTCCGGAGCTGTACGTAAGCCGGTTTCTCCCATTTGGTCTCGCGCGCTCGGCTCGTCTTCGCCCGGCCGGCGGTACAGCGTCGCCTTCGTGGCTGGATTCCTGATGCTCTTCGGCGCGCGTCTTGCCGATGGTTGCACCAGCGGTCATGGCCTGTCGGGAATGGCGCAGCTCTCGGTCGGATCGACAGTTGCCGTCGCCGCGATGTTTGCGGGCGGCATTGGCGCAGCCCTTCTCATCCTGCGTCGTATCTGAAGTCTTGCGAAGCAAGGGAGGCTAGCATGTCCATCCTTCTTGCGGTTGTCGTCGGTCTCATCATGGGCATCGTGTTTGGGTTCGCCCTCGAAAAATCGCGAGTGTTCGAGCCCGGAATCATTGTCGGACAGATGCAGCTCCGAAACTTCATCATGATTAAGGTCTTTCTGACCGCCGTCGCGACCGGAGCTGTCGTGCTGGCGATCTTGAACGGGTTCGATATCGTCAAGCTGCAGCCCAAGGCCGCGATCTATGCGGCCGACATCGGCGGCGGGCTTTTGTTGGGCGTTGGCATAGCGCTCGCGGGGGCCTGCCCGGGAACGACGCTTGCCCAAATCGGCGCAGGCTATCGGGACGCGCTCTTCACTCTTGCGGGCGGCATTCTCGGCGCTGTCGTGTTCTCTTATCTACAGCCGTGGACCGGCACCACGGTGTTCAGCGCGAGCTACGGCAATCTCACCTTCACGGGACTCTTCGGCATTCCGTACTGGGCAGGAGCGCTCGGCTTTGCCGCAGGTCTCGTCGCGCTCTTGGCCTTGATCGAGCGCTGGCGCCCTTGGCGTCTTGAGATGGGTCACGATTTTGACGGCGATCTGGGCGCTCCGGAATCGGCGTCGAGGCAGCAGATTCGCGCTGTGCCAGCGGAATAACCTTCCAGGCAGAACAACAGGAGAATGTCATGTCAGTGAACGTCGGCACTATCGACCGTGTGCTCCGCGTCGTGATCGGCTTGGCGCTGATCGCCTTCGCGATCCCATTGGGATTTCCAAACACCGGCTGGAATTGGATCGGCTGGATCGGCGTCGTGCCGATCGTCACAGCCGTCGTCGGATATTGCCCGGCCTATAGCGTGCTGGGTTGTTCAACCAGCGCGTAGTGCTCGCGGTTGTCAACGCCGGAATGCCGCGATAGGCATGCTTTCGACGTGACACGGCGAGGCTGCGGATGAGCGAATTGGCGCGCTGGGAAACGAGGTATGCGGCTCCCGAATACGTTTTCGGCACCGCACCCAATGAATTCCTGCGTGCGCAGGCGCACCTGCTGCCTGCGCACGGCAAGGCGCTCGCGGTCGCGGACGGCGAAGGGCGCAACGGGGTGTGGCTCGCGGAGCAGGGGCTCGAGGTCTTGTCGGTCGACTTTTCGCCCAAGGCCCTGGCCAAGGCCCAGGCGCTCGCGAAGTCGCGCGGCGTTTCTTTGCAATTGCAACGCGTCGATCTCATCACTTGGCGCTGGCCGACGGAAGCGTTCGATGTGGTCGCCGCCATCTTCATCCAGTTCGCGACGCCGGATCAGCGCAAGCGCATCTTCGCCGGCATTCGGCGAGCCCTGAAGCCAGGCGGCCTGCTGCTGTTGCAGGGCTATCGGCCCGAGCAACTCGCCTACAAGACCGGCGGCCCGTCCCAGATCGAAAACCTCTACACGCGAGCGACGCTGACGGAAGCATTTGCGGGTTTTGCCGAGCTCGAGGTTTCGGAGCACGACAGCATGACTCAGGAAGGAGCCGGGCACGCCGGCATGGCGGCTCTCATCGACCTGGTCGGCCGAAAATGACCCGGCGTCGCACTACGTCTTCGCCGACACGCGCGGCCGTTGACGCGAAGCGGGGTATTGGCTTTGAGTTTGTTGCTTGGGCTCGCCCCGTTTGCCGGGTTCTTCGTGGTGACGCGGCTCGTCTCCCCGATGGCGGGGCTCGTCGCCGCGCTGGCGATCTCGGCGCTGCTTTGCATGTTGATCAAGATCAATGTTGACGTCCGCTGCCTGCGGTCTCATTCAAGCTGAAGCCTGACCATGGCTTCGAAAGTCCGATCAATGGAGGATATGATGGAGCTGAAATCTCTCATTCCGGTCGGCCGCAATCGCAGCGTTGCCCGGCGCGAATGGAACCCGTTCGATACCCTGCAGCGCGAGATTGATCGCCTGTTCGAGGACTTCGGCCGCGGATTGCCGGCGCTGCGGGCGCCTAACCTGACCCCGACCATCGATGTCGCCGAAACCGACAAGGAGATCGAGATCACCGCCGAGCTGCCGGGACTCGAGGAGACGGACGTCGAGGTGAATGTGGCCGACAACGTCCTTACCATCCGTGGCGAGAAGAAGGCCGAGAAGGAGGAAAAGGACAAGAACTACCAGGTCGTCGAGCGCAGCTATGGCGCCTTCGCGCGCACGATTGAGCTGCCTGACGGCGTCAACGCCGATGCGATCAAGGCCAGCATCGCCAAAGGCGTGCTCAAGGTGACGGTGCCCAAGCCCGCACCGGCGAAGTCCAAGAAGGTCGAAATCAAGACCGCCGCCTGATGGGGACGGTCCGGGCGAGCGCGCTCCGCGGCCGAGGGCGTGGAGCGCGCTGCTTGTTCTCTCGCTTCCTGGCTTTCGCAGCGGACTAGAGGCGAGCGACAACGACGGTTTCGTGTGGCCAGATCATTGATCCAACGACACTTCGCAGGGCTATCGCGGGATGCGTTCCTTCTCGCCTTATCCAGCTTGTTCGCTGACGTCTCCACTGAGATGCTCTACCCGGTCCTGCCGGTCTTTCTGACCCAAACGTTGGGAGCAAGCGGCAGCATCGTTGGCCTGGTCGACGGCCTTGCACAGGCCACGCAAAATATCGTGCAGGGCTTTTCCGGCACGCTGTCGGACAAGCTGCGAAAACGAAAGCCTATCGCGCTCGCCGGTTATCTCGTGGCGGCGATCGCCAAGCCGTTGATGGGCCTTTCGACGGCCTGGCAAGGCGTGTTCGCCGCGCGGTTGCTGGACCGGGCCGGCGCCGGCGCCCGCTCAGCGCCCCGTGACGCGCTCATTGCGTCGTCGGTGGACGAGCAGTACAGGGGCAGAGCGTTCGGGCTTGAAGGCTTGGGCGACAATGCGGGCGCGTTCCTCGGGCCACTCCTCGCTGTCTTCCTCCTCTACGCTCTGCACCTCGGCATGCGTACCATCTTCTATCTGGCGGTCATCCCCGGCCTGCTGGCATTTCTGACGGTCCTCATGGTGAAGGAGCATGCCGGCGCGGTCATAGCGAAATCGAAGATCGACATTGGCCTGCGGCAGCTTCCGAAGGAATACTGGAAATATCTGCTGGCGACCGTGTTGTTTGGCCTTGGCAATTCCAGCAACGCATTTCTGATCCTGCGGACACAGGAAATCGGCGCGTCGCTGGAAACGACGATCCTGATCTATGCGGCCTTCAATCTGATCGCGGCCCTCATTTCCTATCCGGCCGGGTCGCTTTCCGACCGGTGGGGCAGAAGGAACATCCTGCTGGCATCGTTCCTCATTTTCTTGGTCGCCTATCTCGGGTTTGCCCTTACGCAAGATATCCGTCTCGTCGCGCCGCTCTTCGTCTTCTACGGGCTGTATCAGGGCATATTCCGCGCGGTCGGCAAAGCGCTGGCATCGGATTTCGTGCCGGAACATCTCCGCGCCAGCGGGGTGGGCTGGTACAGCACCACGGTGGGCCTACTGCAACTCCTGGCCAGCATTTTCGCCGGTCTGCTTTGGGACCGGATCGGTCACGCGGCGGTGTTCTATTATGGTGCCACATTTGCAGTCGCGGGCGGCATCGGATTGCTCCTGCTTGTCTCCGCCAAGCATGATTCGCCAACTGCGGCGACGCGCGGCTCATGATGCATACCCATGCCATTTTTGACGTTCCGAGCATTCACGATGCTTTCGGCCCGAGCGGATGTCGACGAACGCTGCGCCGCTTTTCTTGGGCCATGCACGAACTCGCGATGGCGCGATAGCTCCCCGCGATTTGAAAACCCCTGTCGCCTTGGATGGCAAATTGAGCGCCGGGTGGGCGGCTGAATTGCGATAGATCAATAAATCGGACCCCGCTTCGTTGTAATGAATTGCCTGAAATATGGATCGCGTATTCGACAACTCAATGGAGCTGGTCCCATGCGAATTCTCAAAATATTGTCAACATTTACGGTGCTTGCCGTCGGGGCACTGCCGCCCTCAGGAAGGCCGGCCTTGGCCCTGCCGTTGAGCCCGGCCGCAGGTGGGGCCCAATTGGGGACGTTTGGTTCCGACCTTCCCACGATAGAGGTCCGGAATAATGGCGCGGGCATAGCGGCCGGCATTGTCGGGGGGATGATCATAGGCGGACTCATCGCCTCGCAACCACACTACTACCCGCCATATTACCATTCGCCATACGCGTACTATCCGGCCTATCGACCTTATCCGATGGGGGGAGCCGCGGTTGCCTACTGCGCGCAACGTTTCAGGTCTTACGATCCGTACAGCATGACTTACCTCGGCTACGATGGCCTTCGACATCCCTGTCCCTGATTACAGCTGAATCTCGTACCCCATCATCGTGGAGCGCGAAGATCGCTTCACCATGGCATGGCGGAGTTCGGTTGAGACAAGACTGATGCCCTATCCGACAAACGCCGGACTTCCGCCATCAATCCAGCGACATTTGCCGTCGCACGCACAGGATATCTATCGGGAAGCGTTCAATCATGCGTTCGCAGTGCATGAAGGAGACGCGCGACAGGAGGAGGCCGCGCATCGGATCGCGTGGGCTGCAGTCAAGCGATCGTACGAGAAACTCGGTGACAGGTGGGTGAGGCGTTGAACGCGACGCCAACAGGAGATAGGCATGTCGATGAGTGTGACGGTTGTTGAAGGAAGTGCTCCGATCAATCCGATCAAAGCGGGGTGGGTGCTCGGGAGCTTGCTCGGTCTTTGGCATCTGATCTGGTCAGCGCTGGTAGCCCTCGGTTGGGCCCAGGCTGTCATCGACTTCGTTTTCTGGATGCACTTCATCAAACCGGCCTACGTGATCCAGCCTTTCGATCCTGCGATCGCATTGGTGCTGGTCACGGTCACCGCAGCGCTGGGGTTCATCAGCGGTGCAATTCTTGCGTTGTCTTGGAACTGGGCCCACAAATGAACGAGCTACCCCCAACGGCATCGTTCCCGCCGTTGTCGATTTCCCCTGAGAAGATCGGCTTTATTGTCGCCAAAGCGCGTGTCCCACACAGCAGCAATAGGGGCGCCAACTTGCGAGCCTTGGCCAAGTGGCTGAATGCCATGTTGTTACAATTCGACACATATGCCTCCGCTGATCGCAAGCAACTATTTTCCGACAGCCAGGGGTCCAGACTTTAGGCTGGCTGAGACAACTCCAGGGATGCATGGCTCGACCGGAGCTGCGTCATCGGCCGGCATTTTACCGATTCCGGCTCCGGTTGCGCGCCCGACAGCAATAAGGTCCGGGATAACGCGGCTTACAAGGTCAACTGGAATCGCGAAGCCAAGCGCAGCCTGGGAGCCGGGAATCGAGTACGAGATCGTGTTGACGCCGATCAGCCGACCATGCGAGTCGAGGAGGGGGCCTCCGGAATTGCCGGGATATGTCGCCGCGTCAGTCTGAATCATATTGCAAACTTGGTGTCCGTTGCTTGTCGGCAACCGCCTATTCAGCGCGCCAATCACGCCCATTGTAAGGGACTGGTCCAGGCCGAAGGGGCTTCCGATGGCAAAGGCGAACTGACCCACTTTGAGACCACTCGATACCCCGATCGGCATGGGAGGCGGCACCGTATGTGGTTGCTTGGGGTGTATTACGGCCAAATCATAGGCAGATTCCGCCGCGACCACCTCCGCCTCCACACTTTCGCCTGAAGCAAACCAAATCCAGATCGTGGTAGCGCCGTTAATGACATGCTCGTTGGTGACAATGTTGCCGGCTGCATCCCACACAAAGCCGGAACCAATCTGGATACTGGAATTTGATGGCTCGCCTCCGCCGGAGATGGTTGAAATCTGGACAACCGACACCGAAGTCTTTTCAAACAGTTGAACTATCAGCTGCTCGGTATTCAGTGGAACTGCACGCTGATCAGGAACGTTTTGACCGGTATCTGCGTATGTGTGACTGACCTGAAGTTGAACCGACAGGATAGCCAGCAAGCCCAGGACTCCGAATAGAGCAGCACATGTTGACCGGTTCACCACTTCTGATCTCCAGGTTTGGCGAGCAAGAACCAAGTCTCAGACCCAGGAGTATTAATCGTAGCAGACATTCTGGGGAGCCCATTTTGATTTAGGTCAATACTGAAAAGCGGCGATTGACCCTTAATGTCAATTGGATTTGTCTGGATCGATGAGATCATTCCTTGTCCTTGCTTGCTTGGGCCAAGCGCGTGGTGTTCGCCAGAAACGACGGCGACCTCGGAGGTCCCCCAAGAAAGCGTTGAGGGTGCAATGGAAGTCATGGAGGCCATTTATGCCCGG
>Ga0209068_10001507_pt1 | contig 11589 bp, 12 predicted proteins | sample ColStrG_CSR_2012_FD_187200 | JGI IMG/M metagenome (GOLD analysis project Ga0209068, IMG submission 187200) | Freshwater sediment microbial communities in response to fracking from Pennsylvania, USA - Cold Stream Run_MetaG_CSR_2012 (SPAdes)... | ecosystem: Environmental > Aquatic > Freshwater >...
CCATCGATCTGCCGCAGCCGCCGCTTGCCGTACTGATAGTCGGCGTTTTCACTGCGATCACCGTTGCTGGCAGCCCACGCCACCACCTCCGTCACGGCCGGACGTTCCCTGGTGAGCAGAAACTGGTGCTCATCTTTAAGGCGCTCCAGCCCGCTCGGCGTAATGTAGTTCTTGACGGGCGTTGCGGGCTCGTCCGGTTGTGGTTTTCTTGTGAAACCTTTTCGCATCTTGTGGTCTTTCTAGCGCGAATCCAGCAACAACCTACTCGTCCGCACCTGCCAAAGAATATACTTGTGGTGGCAACGTTTAGGTTCAAAGGAAAATATAAGGACAATATGATGACGAAACGGTATGTTGTGATTGCGACAGCATGGTTGCTTCACGCGACATCATGGTTCCTTCCGACGATCAAGGGTTTCCTCGGTAGCAGGCTTGACCACAGCATTTCGGGATGGGAGGTCTTTCTGTCTCAGACCTGTGCGCTGCGACCTTGCGGGGCCGAGAGTGCCGACCCATGGTACGGTACGGTGATCTCTGTGCTAGGCGTCGTAACAACCGTGTTGTTTGTGCTCGGCTCACCGTGGATTGCGTGGCGGGCATCACATAGACTTTGTCGTGCGGCAGCATTCGTCGCAACAGCAGCTTTTGTCGTGAACTGCCAGTGGTACGTGTTCTACGTACCTGTCAGGTCTGATCTCGGAGTTGGATACTTTCTCTGGTGCGCCTCGTTTGGCCTCCTTGCGATAGGACTCTTCCTTTTCGCAGGGTCAAACAATGAACTTGAATCTACACAACAGCAATCAGTACTGACCTAAGTCAACTGAAATCAGGCTTTTGCACTCATTGAGAACGACCGAACGCATGGTCAATGAGTGATATGGCGATTTGTCGCAAACTAACACGCAACTACTGCCGCACCTGCCTCTCGCTTTACTGGCAGAAGCACCAACAGGACGACTCCAATTACAAGGAATAGGATCACATCAGTAAAGTTCCTGTGTACGCCGTGATTCCAGGCTTGCACGGTTTGAATCGCCATCACCGTGCCATGGGAGATGTGCCACCAAGCTGCCAGGGCAATCATCGAGCGATGCTCAGATGGTCTCCTTGCGGCTATGAGTAGAAAGACCCCGACCGGAATAAAAAAGCTCAGAAACATCGGTTCGCACTCGTTCTTCTGCTCCAAAAGCCAGCTGGAATGCCGCAGATCCATATATAGAAAATAAATTAGGGCCAGGTTGACCAGCCCCACGATCACCAGGACTATCTGTGTTAGACGTTCTCTTTTCATATTGACCTCATTTTGGGCCGATTATGTTGCGAGCGCAGCAGCGGCTTACCAGAGGATTCACAAACTAGCACGCAGGACAGGAAAGCAACAATAAAATCTGCAATGGCGCTGCTGATCCATCGCGTCTAGAAACTAAAACCACAGTCAAACTGTCGTGAAAAGGCCATTTCGCTCATTGACCCGCGCCTCCGTGAGGGGTGCCAGACTTCACCGCCCGCCGCGGCGCCCGGTTGCGGCTGCCGCCGAAGAAGCAAGCTAGACCGAACAGGTAGCCGAAGTTGTACCAAGCGCCGCTGTTGTGGACCTCGTAGATACCGAGGTCTCTCCGGAACAGCGAGACCACGAACACAAGGGGCGCAATAAAGCCTTGCCAGAGGCCGAGCCAGAAGCCCGCAACTCCACCGTGCTCGCTGGCCGTTCCTTTTGACGGGTTAGGGCCGGACGCGCATCCGGCCAGAACCCCCAGCACCAGGAGGACAACCACAAGCAAGGTCAAAAAGGGTTTCATCGGCAATACCTCCCGCTCATAACGTATTACGAAGCAGGGGCATGAAAAGTCTCAGAAGGGCCTGCAGCATTTAAGACTCTTTTGTTGCGAGCGCAGCAGCGTCTCTAAGTTGGTGCACCAATGGCGGATGAACGCCGATAAAGAACTGCAGGTCATCCGCTTACCTAGATCCAGTGACGCTCGAAGCCCAGCAACTCCTGCCGCAGATGCCATCGCTTACACTCAAACAACATGCTCAACCGGGGCTATGCCTATACCACAATCATCAGCAGCAAATATCATGGACGAACCCTGCTCTCCCACTTGGCAAGCCTTTACCCACACTCAACCCCACAAGCCTGGCAACAAAATCTGAACAACTGCGAAGTCACCGTCGACGGCGTCACCGCCACCGGAAGCGAATCGCTCGCTTTGGGCGAAACCCTTGTCTGGAACCGCCCACCCTGGGTCGAACCAGACGCTCCTCAGCACTTCGAAGTCCTGTTTGAAGACCCCCATCTGTTGGCCGTCAACAAACCTGGCGGGCTGCCCACTCTCCCCGGCGGCGGCTTCATGGAAAACACCCTCCTGCGCCTGGTGCAAAAGCAATTCCCCAACGCAAACCCTGTCCACCGGTTAGGCCGAGCCACTACCGGCATCGTTCTCTTCGCCAAAACACCGCAAGCCGCCTCGAAACTAGGCGCAGACTGGAACACATCCAGAATTCAAAAAATCTACCGAGCGCTGGCTCAAGGCATTGCACGTCACGACGCCTACGAAATTCTCACACCCATCGGCCTTGTACCGCACCCACGCCTCGGTTCGGTGTGGGCCGCCAACCCCAGTGGTAAGCCGTCAAAGTCATTAGCGAAGGTGATCTCACGGGCGCCAAGCAGCACACCAAGCAGGACGACCAGCACCACAACCTTTGAGGTAGGCCTAAATTCGGGCCGCCCTCATCAAATCAGAATCCATCTGGCATCCATCGGCCATCCGCTTGTAGGCGATCCTCTGTACGGCTTCTCCGGCCAGCCTCTTGAAAATCTCCCCGGCCTCCCGGGCGATGGAGGATATTTCCTGCATGCCCAATTTCTAAAATTCCACCACCCCATCACTGGCGAACCAATCAATCTTGAGGCGGCTTTGCCGGATGGGTTCTCATTACGGCAGTAGGCTCACGGCGGGAATCAGATCAAGAACTTCAGGGGACTGTCCTCGAATTTGTCCCATCCGGCAATCCTACTTTGGAGCCATACTCGTTTCGATTTTACGACTAGGCCACCGTTCACGAGTGGGGTATGATGCGCTCGTGAGGAGCGTAGGCATGCTAGAAAACAAGTCTGAGGGTGAGTCTATCGTGGAACAAATGAGACGTGAAGCCAATATGACACGTGAAGAGAGGGAGCAGGAGATAGAGAAAAGGCAGAAGGTTGTTGACGGGATGCTCCGTTGGATCAGCCAGGATCAACGCGAGCCTAGTCAACGGGAGAGCGAGATCATCCAGCATCACCGCAACGTTATCTCAAGTCTGAGGCTCGGCCTCGAAAATGAGCTGAAAGCTGCGGAATGAGAGGATGGAGGCTTGTGTATGGTAGTGGACGTCCTAATCCCGATTGCAGGACGCGGTGATTGACGATGCCACTTCCTCGACTAGGGTGGCTTTTCGTTTCTCTTGCAGTCGCCTTGGGGCTGTGTGCAGGCGCATTCTCGTACGGTTACATCTGGTTTGAAGCCGTTGCGTCCTGCGTTGCGGTGCTCATTCTTGCAGCATTCGCACTATCTTCTGTATTGATTCTTGGGTTAAAGCGGCTTGCGCATCGCGGTGATCGCAACGCGATGACGAAGCTCGGCCGTATGTATGCTGACGGGACGGGCGTCCTTAGAAGCCATGATAAGGCGATGCTCTGGTGGCGCAAGGCCGCCGAACTAGGCCAGACCACTGCTCAGTTATTCCTGGGTGCAGCATACGACGAGGGGAACGGTGTCCCTAAAGACCAAATTGAAGCTGTCCGATGGTATCGCATGGCGGCCGAAGAGGGTGACGCCGCAGCGCAGATCGTGCTTGGGACGATGTATCACCTGGGCCAGGGTGTACCTAAGGACACCGCCGAGGCGGTCGGATGGTACCGCAGGGCCGCTGTGCAGGGAGACACGGGAGCACAGGTCGTACTTGGTACGTTGTACAGCCGTGGAGAAGATATACCGAAGGACGAAGCCGAGGCGATTCGCTGGTACTCGGCCGCTTTCAATCCATCCAATTTGTCTTCGACGTTTGTCAAACAACACGCTTCATCTTTGAAATGGTTCCTTTGGGCCGCCGAGAATGGCGATGACAACGTTCTGTTGAACGTAGGGAATATATACAACAGCACAGGCGGTGGTGTGCCGCTGGACCATGCCAAAGCACTCCGCTGGTACCGCATGGCTGCTGATAAAGGGAATGACACTGCCATGGGACGCATCGGGCACATGTATCAAACTGGCGAAGGGGTTGCCCGAGACTGCGCTGAAGCACTGCGCTGGTATCACATGGCTGCCGAGAGCGGGAATGCGGGAGCGATTTTCAATATCGCTATGATGTATAACCGCGGCGAAGGTTTGTCGCTCGACAGAGACGAACTCTATTTTTGGTACTTACTTTCTGCCATGGCACCTCTTCCGAAAGAACAAGCCGAACATGCCAGGAAGGCATGTGAAGTCTTATCTACTAAGATTGCTTCTGATCGCCTAAAAGAGATTCAGGAGCGTGCCCGCTCGTGGATGCAAGCGCATCCCAAGTTTCATTTTTCCTCCTCAAGCTAGGGTGCCGGGTGCCCAGGTTAGCGCCGCACTTTGGCGCTAACCTGGGCCGGTCTATCGCTTTTATTTACCTGTCTTGTGCTCCGTGCCAGATATGAAGAATCAACCGTATCGCCCTTTACGCGATAAACCGCAACATACGGCAAGGGGAGGAAATCGGGGGGAGGAAATCGGGGACAGACGGAAATGACCCCGTTTCTCATACACCTGGGCGGGTGGCCGGGCTTTTGACCTTCCTCTTCCTACCCGGACAAGGGGTGCCCCGTCCTTCGCGCACTTTGCGAAGGGCGGGAATGGGAATCTTGATAAACTGTAACAAGAGGGGTTGCCTCGGCAGCATCGCATCCCGCCCCTTCGCTTCGCTCAGGGCAGGCTCTTGCAAAGAACGCAAGGACGGGGCACCCGAGATTCTATTTATGGAAGTGGATCAAGATCGTTAGAGGCTGGGCAACCCGCCGGCGCTGCTTTCAGGAGGTTGGGTTCCGCAAAAGTTCGTAATGTCATCCAGCTTGGGAAATGCGGGGACAGACGGGACGTTCCCACGTTGTTCGACCGTCATAGATTTGCCTGGTTTCTCGTAAGCTAGGGAACGTCCCGTCTGTCCCCAGGTTCCCTTGAGCTTCACTTCTTGGGCCGCGACTCCGGCGGCACAAGACCTGCGAGGCGGTAGTACACAACGAGCTGGCCGTAGTGTTCACCGCTATGTTCGATGATGCCGTAGGCAATGTCGATCACGCGCGCTTTTTGCTCAGGGGTATACACAACCTCCGTCGTCAGGCCCTTTTCGCCTTTCGACTGGATGGCGGCTGCGCCATCGGCGAAGGATTTCTTGACGAACGCAACGATGTCAGCCTTGGACTTGTATTGGTCGCGCTTCGGATCTTCTGCTGGCGGAGGCTCCTTCCCCATGGCGGGATTGGTGAAGTAGTAGGTTGAACCCGCCGCGTGCAGCAACTGCTCGGCGAAGCTCCGCTGCGCGGGTGTCGGCTTGAAATCATATTTGTCCTCGGGAAAATCCTCGGCCATGGCGATGAGTTTGCGGCCAACCTCGTTCCAGGAATCGAGCACGACTTTCAGTTCTGGGTCGGCAGGCTTGACGGCTGCATCTTTCTTTATCGCATCCTGGGCATGGGCGGGAAATGCGAATGCCAGCAGGACGATAGCGAGAAACGGCATTCTTTTCATTTTCTTCCTCCACGATTGAGTTTCGCGAATCAAAATTCCAACTTCTTATTTCGCCTGCGCTAGCTTCGCAACAACTGCGGCAACTTTATCGAGTTGCTCATTCCAGCCCTCGAATTGACCGCTCTCTTTTGCGCTCTCCATGGGGTCATTTCCAATCAAGCTGAGCTTAGTCTGGCCGTTCCCGAGATCCTCAAAAATAACCACGTCGCGCGCATCGTCTATGGCCTCATGTTCTATTCCATACTCCTCAGGCTCAACCTTGTTTCCCTTGGAGTCGGAAAAGTACATGGAGTAAACGATCTTCTCGTGCAGAACAATCTCGTGGTATTCCCCAGCATTCCAACCCTCCTGCCCATCCGGCATTCTCATGCAGCAGCGAAATTTTCCTCCCACGCGAAAATCAATCTCGCAAGCGGGGCAGCTAAAGCCTTTCGGCCCCCACCACTGCATCACGTACTTCGGGTCTGTCCACGCCTTCCACACCAACTCGCGTGGGGCATCAAAAATTCTTGTAACGACCATCCGCTCGATTTCGTTCACCGTGTTTTTTGTCATCTCTGGCCTCCTCTTTCTTCATTTGATTTACGACTACGTCCAGTTTGTCGAAACTCTCTTCCCAGAATCGGCGATAGCTAAACGCCCAGTCGCCGACTGTTTTAATCGCCTCTGGTCTCAGCGTGCACACACTCTCTCGTCCACGCTTTGTCTTGATCACAATCCGCGCCCGCACCAGATAGGCGATATGTTTTGAAATCATCTGCTGCGAAAGTGCAAACGGTTCCGTCAATCCATGCACAGAGGCAGGCCCATGCGAGAGTCGTTCGATCATCGCCCGCCGGGTTGGATCAGACAAAGCCGCAAACGTTGTACCTAATTTATCCACAACCATATGGTTGTGGATTATCTGTCAATGTCAATGTGAATTTTGCGATCCCTGATTTCTGTTCACTGAACCCGAATGTGCCAAGCGTTGGCCGGCAATTTTCTGCCGGGCTACACTGCGGCTACACTATTTAAGAGGCACCGCACCGCGAGTTGCTCCTCCAAAATGATCTCTTTCTCCAACATCAATAAGCAGTACGGCAAGCAGTTGCTCTTCGTTGACGCTTCCTTTCAGCTAAATCCCGGCGAAAAAGTCGGGCTGGTCGGTCCCAACGGGGCGGGCAAGACGACGATCTTCCGAATGGTGGTCGGCGAGGAAACTCCCGACGAGGGCTCGGTCTCTGTCCCCAAGAAGCTGACGATCGGCTACTTTCGCCAGGACGTCGAGGAAATGCAGGGCCGTTCGGTCCTGGATGAAGCGATCGCTGGGAGCGGACGCGTCGGCGATCTACACCACGAGCTCGAAGCCTTGCAGCGGGAAATGTCCGACCCTGACAAGGCTGATGACATGGACCGCATCCTTGAGCGCTTCGGTCATGTGCAGGAGGAGTACGAGCATTTGGGTGGTTACGCGCTTGAATCGCAAGCCCGTGAAGTGCTCCACGGTCTGGGGTTCAAAGACGATCAGATTGACGGCGATGTGGGCGCTCTCTCCGGCGGATGGAAAATGCGCGTTGCGCTGGCGCGGGTCCTGCTCGGAATGCCGGATGTATTGCTGATGGACGAACCGACGAACCATCTCGACATCGAATCCATCATCTGGCTGGAACTGTTTCTCAAGTCATTTCCTGGCGCGCTGCTGATGACCTCGCACGACCGCGAGTTCATGAATCGTCTGGTCTCAAAGATCGCGGAGATTGATGGCGGCGAAATCATCACCTACTCGGGTGACTACGACTTCTACGAGCGCGAACGGGCGGTGCGAGAGAGCAATCAGCAGGCAGCGTTTGCCCGGCAGCAGTCCATGCTTGCCAAAGAACAGCGTTTCATCGATCGTTTCAGGACACACGCGGCCAAAGCGGCCCAGGTGCAGAGCCGAATTAAGGCGTTGGATAAGATCGAGAAGATCGAACTGCCGAAGAAACGCGTGGTGGTGAAGTTTGAGTTTCGTGTCCCCCCGCGATCCGGCGAACAGGTGGCTGTGCTGGAGAATCTGCATAAGAGTTACGGGGCGCGAGTGATTTATGAAGGGTTCAATCTCACGCTCCGCCGCGGAGAACGCTGGGCCGTGATGGGGAGAAACGGCGCGGGCAAGACTACGCTGCTCAAGATGATTGCCGGAGCCAGCGTTCCAGATGCGGGAAGCGTGCGGCTCGGCGCCAGCCTGCACATGGGCTACTTCGCGCAACAATCGCTGGATGTGCTCAATTCCGATCTCACCGTGATCGAACAGTTGCAACACGATTTTCCGCAGGACGGTCTCGGGTCGTTGCGGAGCCTGGCTGGGGCGTTCCAGTTCTCCGGCGAAGACGTGGATAAAAAGATCCGCGCGCTCTCCGGCGGGGAAAAATCGCGGCTGGCCATCGCGCGCATGCTTTACAACCCGCCAAACTTCCTAGTGCTCGACGAACCTACCAATCACTTGGATCTTGCTACCAAGGAGATGCTGGTGGAGGCGCTGAAGGACTTTGAAGGCACCATGATTTTTGTTTCGCATGACCGCATGTTCCTTCGCGGTCTGGGCTCACGTGTGCTGGAGTTGGGTGGGGAGAGTGGGACGGACCGCAATCCTACTGTTTATCCTGGGTCGTATGTTGAGTATGTGCAGAAGCTTGGGCATGAGGCGCCTGGGATTTATTCGTAGGCCTTGTGCGACGGGGTACGTCCCGTCTGTCCCCAATTTTCCAAGGGTGACCCACCCGCCACCTCGAATCTTTTATTTCTTGTTCTCGAACAAATCTTCAGCAGAATCCCTTGCCCGCGCCACGGGCTTCCTTGAAGATTTCCTCTTTGGCACCATGATTTGTTCAGTCGGTTTAAACGCCGGATGAAACGGGGCATTGACCTCGATTCGAGCATCGTGCAGGATGCGCTTCTTGCGGGAATGGTCTTTGTCCACTGGGTCGTCATTCCAAAAGCTGTCGTCGGCGTATAGATCTTCTTGACACCCGCCTGAATGATCGCATTGCAGCAAGCAAGGCATGGGAATTTCGTTACGTAGATCGCAGCACCCTGAAGCGCAACCCCGATTCGAGCTGCGTTCATGATAGCGTTATTTTCCGCGTGGCAGATCACCCTCAACTTCTCATCCGCGTCCATCAGCGTCTGCTCGTCATCGTGAACGCCGCGCGCCAAACCATTGAATCCCGTCGTTAACAGAACGTTGTCACTCGACGCGATAACGGCACCTACGGGGCATTTTTGGATCCTTCGATTTTATCGAGACCGCTTTGGCAATATTGAGGAAGTACTCGTCCCAGCGCTCGACGTGAGCTGGAATAGTGAATCGATCTTCCTGTACCAGCGGTTCTGTTGTTTCGGGCAGAGTTGGAATTGCCTTAGGAAGTGACACTTGCATCTCCTCTTTTTCAGAATTGCCCTCACTACGGTAGTATCTGAAACAAAAGCGTGCGGGCAAAGTTACCTCGGTGACCGAAGTCGTAGCTTGCGCCCGGCGGAAACCGCGGACGGACGGGAGATGCCAGTATTCCAATTTACAAAACCTAGTGAACGGTCCCGTTATCCCCAGGATCTCCCAATTTGTTCAGTGCCCGGTCCGATTGAATCGCGCGCGGCACCTTTCGCTCTCGCGAAACTCCTTGGAGCTCGCCTTTCGACGCCAATAGAGTTTTTTTCGGGTGCGCGCCTGTTCCAGCCGACATTCCTCGTGGTACACAGGTTGACCGCGCCTTGCGCGTGCACGCTGATGGTTGCCTCTCTTTGAGCCATCGTGCGAAATCGGCAGCTTGCAGCGAGCGCATTGCATCGCGTAGTCGCTGCTCTCGAGCATTCGCATCAAGTCTAGGCAAAGAGCAGCCTCGAATGTTGCTGGCACCATATCAAAACGCTGAGCGAGCAATCCGCCGGACTGGCTGATATGTTGCAAGCGGTCCAATACATCTTTAATCTTCTTTGAGACATCACGGCGGGCTTGCGTCACCGCTAGACGCCTCTCCTTCCATGCCTCCAGTAGCCCATGCTGCTGAATCCATTTGAGAACCCTCTGGCGCGAGATACGAAAGTCTTCATCCCGAGGGTGGACTTCGATGAAGTCGGCGCGGAAATCGACGATCAGCTGCTTATTGCAGAGTTCAATGTCCCCATCGAGAGCGTCAACGATGACGCTCTCAGCAAGGGCATAAGGACCAGCCCCGCCATATCCCCACTCATAGCCCGTCCCCTCCTTTTCAAGATAGGCGCGGGAGGAGTGTTTCAGTGGGTACTCCGTGCCGTCGTCGCCGAGAACATTCACAAAACAGGTGCAGATCTGGGGATCCCGGACGCCGACATACCAGCGGGCTTTGTCGCGACAAGGGATTTCGATGCTCTTGGCGACTCTTGTAGAGAGGTAATTCAACTCGTAGCGCAATGAATCGTCATATTCCGACGGTTGTTGAACGATTTCTGCAGTCACCTTCCGGAGCTGTTTGCGGATATAGTCGGTCTGTTTCAGCGGCAACCACCAGCACTCGCCCCAGTCACCCTGGCGAATCTGCCTATCTTCCTTTTGGCGTTCAAAGGTACCCTCCAGAGCCCATCTAATTCGCGCCTGAATTGGTGCGAGAGTCTTCTCCGTTTCATCTGTACTGATTGATGCGCCGTAAGAGAATGTCTGGTGGAAAAACCTGTCATCGCTGTTGCGATGGACAAGCTGCCACAACAGCTTGGCTACGCGCTGGCGCGGAGCGTTCCATCCCCAGATCGACTCGGCGGGATCTTGTTCTATTTCGCCGTGATTGAGGATGGTCGTCCGATCCATTCCGCATAGCCAGCCGATGAACTCACGGACTGAATCGGGGTCAAGGTTGATGCGAGAGAACCGCGTGCATACGGTCTCCGGTTTCGGGTTAGTGTTCGCGTTTGCCATGGGCTTAGAATGCAGTCTGATCGTACGGGACTAAAAGATGGATGTACTGAGTCTAGTGCGGCGGGTGGCCCTCGGCAATCCCAGGTTGAGGAAATCTGGGACAGCTGGAAATGACCTCAGTGCTACACTGCCGTCTTCATGACTCTCACGTCACTATCCACATCAGCATATTTCTCAACACCACGTAACATGCTAAGATGTACTTGTTCGTCACTTCGATCTTAAGGGAACCTTGAAATATGGCAGCAAAATATATACCCGCAGGCAGTGTTACTTCCCCCAAGCTCCACTGGTCACTAATCGCTGTTCTGAAAGACGAAGGCGAAGGTCAAGGCGTTCTGGCAATTGGGCGCTGGGACAATGAGCCCGTCTTGGCAATGAGATGGAATGGCGACGGCGACACGCTATCCCCCACACCGATCGGGAACCCGCAGTCACGCGGCTTGCCAACATGGTTTGTTGTTCCACATACCTATGATGAAGCAATCCTCAGCACTCTGTCCGCCGACCAACTCACACTTGCGCGGAACTTTTTGCCAAAGAAGTCGCGCTAAAAACTCAACCGGACTGCGAGCGGGTGGCCGGGCTTCTGATCGCGCCGACACCACCACGTAGGGGCTGCGCCCTTACGCCTTGTGCAAGGGCGGGGAAAATCGGGACAGACGGAAATGACCCCATTGCGAGCGCGGAACAGAACGATAGGGGTCACTTCCGTCTGTCATCTTTATTCCAGATTGCCGACTATTCGCGTTTAGACTTGTGCTGAAAGTAGGACTGCTCGCCAAACGCCTACCCGCCAGAATGAGAGCGGCTGGGAACTCATAACTGTTGTAAACCGGGTGCTGATTCATTCGGACAGGGCGGCCGCCAGCAAAATGTTTCCGACGTCTCCGGGCCGTTCGACATGGCAGTCGTGGC
>Ga0209068_10001508_pt1 | contig 11585 bp, 8 predicted proteins | sample ColStrG_CSR_2012_FD_187200 | JGI IMG/M metagenome (GOLD analysis project Ga0209068, IMG submission 187200) | Freshwater sediment microbial communities in response to fracking from Pennsylvania, USA - Cold Stream Run_MetaG_CSR_2012 (SPAdes)... | ecosystem: Environmental > Aquatic > Freshwater >...
GCATTGGCTCGGATCTACGCCGACGTCGGACGCACCGAGGAGGCCCGGGGGCTGCTGACGGCCGAAGCGGAAGTGAACTTCGCCCATCCGTTCGATCCCCTGGCCGCCACCACCATGGTGATGTGGGCCGAGGTGGCCATCCAGACGGGCGATGTCGGTTCGGCGGAGGTTCTGCTCGGCCGACTGGCGTCGTTCGCCGATCAGGTGGTCTGCAACGGGGTGGACATCTTCGGTTCACTCGACCACTACCGGGGGGCACTGTCGTCCTTGCTCGGCCGGTTCGACGAGGCCGAGCGGCTGCTCACCCAGGGAGTCGAGGTGCACCAGGGTCTGAGAGCGCCATTCTTCGAGGCCCGCTCCCACCTCGAGCTGGCCCGGATGCTCGGTATACGGGGCGCCCCGGGCGACGCCGATGAAGGGCGACGCCGGGCCTGCCTGGCCCGTGACATCGCACGCACGTACGGCTATGCCACGGTGGAGCGCCGGGCCACCGAGCTGGCACCGGTCTGAAGGGCTTGGCCGAGACTGGCTACTGAACTGGTCGGTACATCGGCCGTTCAATCGGCCGTTCAATCGGCTGAGAGGGTGAAGTCGCCGGTCACCTCGACACCGACTGCCACCTCTTGAGACGTGATTCCCAGCCACCGTTCCAGCGGGTGACTGGCCAGGGGATGGACGACCACGTCGAAGCCGTGGGTCAGCAGTCGAGTGTCCAACGATTGGAACGCGGTGGTGATCTCGACCAATTCGGGCGGACTGGCGCCGGCTCCGTCTGCGGCCGGGCTACGGAACTGGCGGACGGCCACCTGATGGAGGGTGTGTTGGGCCAGTGCATCGACCGCCTCGGTCATAAGCGCCCCGTCGGGTAGTGCGACCTGCCCGTGGAGGAGTCGTCGCAAGCCGTCGCCCACGACCTTGGCCACCTCATCGGCCACCTCCCGCACCGCTTCAACGGGGTGTCGACCATCCCGGGGTGTGACGTCGATGAGGCGGTGTATGGCGGAGACTTCATGGGACCCGAAGTCGCCCCCGAAGACATCGAGCGAACAGCCGGCACCGTCATGGGTGATGGACGGCACTCCCCACTGTTTGGCGATGCCGTAGATATCGCGTCCACCTTGGATCGAGACCGGGTTGTCGACCCACATGGCCGGAATGAACATGGCGAACCGGTCGATCAGTTCGACGCTCCCGTCGCGATGCCCGGCGACCGTCGGCACCCATAGGGCCACATGGCGCTCAGCCGACGCCCCCATGTCGGCGTAGGTGGTGTCGAAGAACCTGGAGCGGGTCGGGCTGAGGGAGCGGACCGTCATGGAGCCGAAGGAGAGGAGGACGAACTCGCCCACCGGCGCATACGAGGTGGCACCGGTCGGGTCGACCAGCACGGTGGTGCACAGGTCGGCCAGCTTGGTCGGATCGGCCCGCAGGGGAATGAGCACGATGGAAGCGTCAGTGCAGTGGAACGGACCGGGCACGGAAGTCAGGCCCCCGTACTCGAGGAAGGGAAAGCCGACGGTTCCGTCCGGTGTCGTCACTGCCCGGCCCTCGACAACCAGTGGACGTTCTCACCTGATACCTCGGTGGGTTTACCGCCCAGGGTCCGGGCCGCCTGCATTCCGGACATGGTGGCGGCTTCGACGCAGCCACCGTTTACGCCGTTCAGGGTCCAGTCGCCCGCCAGTACCAGGTTGGGGCAGTGGTCGGGCCCAGCCGGGTCGGCCTTGACCAGGGCATCGGACGCCATCCGGTGCACAGTCGATCCTTTCGGTGTGAGCACATAGCGCTCGGTGGGGACGACGTTGGCTCGCAGGTACTGAGCGGCCAGCCGCTCGGTTGGCGCATCCCCTCGACCCGGCGCATACAGGTGGGACCAGTCGAAGGCCCCGTTGACGTCCTTGGCTTCGGGCCATAACACAGTGGCGTAGTCGCGCAGCAGGGCTTCGATCGACACGGCCACCTCCCGGTCGGCCTTGGCCTGGTCGGGCTGATCGGCCATGACACCACAGAAGTAGGCGACCCCGAGAGGGGGATCATCACCCCAGTCCTCGCGGTCGAGCAGATGGGTCATGTCGCAGTAGGTGTCCACCGGCTCGACGAAGCTGGTGGCGATAGCCGGTCCCCCGAACGGCGAGCCCATGTCATCGAGCGATGATGTCGTCCAGACCTGGCAGGCCTGGGTCATCACACTGGCCGAATGGGCAGCCATGTCGGCGTACGTCGGGCTTCGGGATCGGAGCGACCGGCACAGCGTCTGCTGGGCAGCCGGGGGGATGGCCAGCACCACGCGGTCGAAGTCCTGCCCCCGCGTCAGAACGAACTGGCTAGCACCGGGTGCGGACTGGCCGTGCTCGAACTCCACCCCACTGGCGCGCAACACGTCGCCGTCGACGAGCTGGTCCCACAGGGGTCGGTTCGGCCAGCACGGCAGGCCGCCCACGTCGACCATGGGCTCATATTGCACACCGCCTTTGATTTCAGCCTGGCAGGTCATCCGGATGGCGGTGACAGCCCCGTCGTCGAGGCCGTCGTCGTCGAGCACGAGTTCGGTTGCTTCGTGGAAAAATTCGAAGCGGACACCCCGGGCGGCCAGCACCTCGTACAACGGGCCGAAAATGGTGTCGCCCATGCCGGCCCGCATCTTGTAGGCCACGTAGCCCCTGTAGGTGCCGATGAGGCGGAGGATGCCGTGGATACCGGTGCCGGCGGCCAGGTCAGCTGTGCGGGTGTCGCCCGTGCAGTCGTAGGCGAACGCCGCGTCGTACCAGCCCCGAAGGAACGGGGAGTGGTCGAGTTGGAGGGTGAACAGGTTGGCGCCATGTTTGCCAAGGAATGCCGACAGTTCCTGGTCGTCGATCGACAGGAAGCCGTTGGTCAGGACGTCCTCATCCAGGATGCCGACCATGGTGCTGACGAAGGTGTCGAAAGTGGTGAAGAAGACCCGCAGGCGTGGGTTGTCGCAGCGCGACTCCACCACGTGCTCCCACAGCTCTCGTTTGAAGGCCACCAGCGGCGCAATGACCAACTCCTTCAGGAAGTGGGTTACGGCGTGGGCCTCCGGGTTGTGCAGAGTGAACTTTCCCAGATCACCCGCCACCTTCTGGATCCAGCCGTCGAGATGTTGCCTCACCCCGACGTCGAACTCGTCGAGGTCCACCTCGGCGTGGTCCGCCAGATGGACGAACTTGTGGACGGGAAGGTGGGGGAACCGGTGGCCCTCGAGGCCGAGGTCGTCGCAGATAGCGTCCCATGTGTCGACGGCCCACTCGATGCCGTTGGACACCAAGTGCCAGATGGAGGGGAGCGGCCCCTCCATTCCGAGTTCGGGATGGAGGGCCGAGGGTTTCTCGGGGGCGGTAAAGGTGTGGGGCAGCCACTGGCCCCCGTAGTACTCGTACAGGCCGATGACCGGACTGGGAGCGAAGGCGTCCTCGAAGGTCCGGATCGGACAGCCTGCCGGCCGGGGTGCGACCTGGTCGAGCTCCTCGTAACACTGGCGCATGGTGAGGAAGGCGTTGTCGTAGAAGCCGAACCAGATGTGGAGACCGTGCTCCTCGATGCGGCCGCCCTGATCGAGGTTGCGGCCGCTCGCCCCTTTGCCACCTAGACGCCAGCCCATCTGATGGACGGTCACCTCGAACTGTTGGCAGAGTTCGGGGCTGCAGGTCAGCCAGTAGGCGGCCACCATGCCGCCCACCCCGCCGCCGAGGACGGCCACCTTGGTCCGGACCGCCTCGGTTGGCATGGATCCCTACTTTCTGGCTGTGGCGCACCGTGCTTTCTGGCTGCGGCGCACCGTGCCACCCGGCCCCGCCATCAATCCTCAGCCGCATGCCAGCGCATGCGCCGGCAGGCGCGGGGAGTATCCCATCGTCAACACCTTGCGGCAACGGGTAGAACGGCAACAGGTGGTGCAGCGCGGGTCCACGAGTGCACGGTGTCCTCAGCTTCAGATACTGAGTACTCCAGACGCCGGCGGTGGTCCTGACTCGCCCGCTAGACGGATGGTACCAATCGGATACCGTCGGATGGCACTACGGTCCGCACCGACGAACAGCTGGAGCAGGCACTCGACGTGCTTGCCGAGACGGAAGGCACCTCGAAGCAGGAAGTCGTTGGGCGTGCGGTTCTGGAACGCTACGAGCGGTCCGGACATGCCACTCGAGTCGACAGCTCTGCCAAGCGGATGACCGAGCGCTGGGGCGATGTGCTCGAGCGCCTCGGGACGGAGTGAGCAGCGTCGAGTACCTCGACCTCGAGGACACCCTGCAGTTGGTGCGACACCTCGGTGTCGGGCCTGTCCGTGACGTCGGGCTCCTAGACTCCGCAGTCGCCAGGCCTCGCTTGAGTGCATTTGGCGAAGATGCCTATGCCTCCATCAGCCTGAAGGCCGCTGCCCTCCTGCACTCCATCACGAACATCCACGCCCTAGTCGACGGCCACAAGCGCCTCGCATGGTTGGCGACCACCGTGTTCCTCGACCTCAACGGCCTTGCGCCCGATCTGTCCGACGCCGAGGCGTTCGACCTGGTGTGGGAGATCGCGTCCACGTCGGTCGACGTTGAGGCGATCGCAACGAAGCTCCGAGTGCCCGAGTAACGAATGTGCGGATGGAGCCAGGAGTGTCGTTCTGATCCATAAGTCACCCGGCTCAGCTGATCCAGCTGAGGGTGACAATCCTTCGCAGTACGAATGCACCGGACAGCTCATCACGCCCAGAATCAATATGAAAATCTTCCGATGATTCTCTCACCACGTCCGAGCCGCCATTCCTCGTACCAGTGAAATGATCAGTTCCCCACAACAGGCCCGCCATGGGCAGCAACAGAGTCGATTGGCGAAGGAGCGGATGGGGGTATGGGTGGCATCGGATTGCGTGCTAATTGGTCGATGGATCGGAGCGCGAACCAAAATAAGACGATTGCGGCAATTGAAGCCACCGCATAGGCCGCGTAGATATTGTAGAACTCAGCATTCGATAGGTTAGCCAGCGCTGCCAATGTGGCGATTTGCCCCCCAACTCCCATGAGAGTCACTGTTGCCGCGAAAAGCAAACCAGCTGCTGTGCCAACGGCCGGCTGGCTACCGTCGGCACTTCGTGGCTGCTTATAGGTGCTAAGGGCGGAATAGACCATCGGTCCTAAGAGAACGATTCCAACCAATACGAGATTGAGAACGCCAAAACGCTGAACATCGATGCTGGGAAACAAATCAGCAATGACACCAGTGGAGCCCAGGATCGTAGCGAGTAGAGCTCCCAATACCGAGACAACGGTGACCCAGTTCCCAGCGAAGGTCCAGGAAGGGGGCGAATAAAGCCTTCTACCCCATTGGACCCTTTCTGCCGAGCCGAGCCTGTCATTCCAGAATCTCAAGCGGAAACGTAGGCCGAGCCGCCAAGCAATTCCCCGTACGATAAAGAATAAGAGTGCAAATACCGCACCGGCAAGCACCGGTCCCCAGATGTATGTGGAGGGCAGTTTCCGTTGGACCTTGAACACCTCTGAGCTCGGAGCGGCGCCCGTCGGATCGAGCACAGTCAGCACGATGGTGACATTCGTGTCCTCTATATCCTGAGTGTTGATGACGCAGGGCTTCGTTGTGACGCGGTATGCAAGCAGTACGAATGATTTGTTCGGTCCACATCCACCCGTCGCCTTCATTATTGCTACAGCGCCGGGAATGGTGGGATCGCCATAAATTGACAACCGTGCATTGACGGCCGTTTCGCCGCTATTTTGAATCAGCAGATCGATAGTTCCACGGTAGTGGCCAGGTTCATTCGAAATTCCACTGACTCGGATGGTCTGCTGTGAGGGACCAATGAAGGAGATTGACGGCTTTGGAAGAGGGGACGCCGGGATTGTGGTCGTTGGAATCGCGTCGCCCCAATCTTGATGCCACGCGTGCTGATCGGGAGAACCGGAAGCGCCTGCGCTCGAGGACAGCGAAATTATTGCCAAAGCGCCAAAGGCAATGCTCAGCATGCTTTGGCCAAACCTCCGCCGATTCACGGAAGCCTAGCGTAGCAACTTCTTCGGGTTCGGTACGGCTGGCATTCAATCGAGTCGCGGGCGATCTGGAGAGGATGGGGAAGCTGATCGCAGGCATTCAATGCGAAATTCCACAAAACTACCTGTTCCGTTTAGAGCGGCGACCTCAGCCTATGAAGCTGAGGTGCTTCCGAGGTTCCGGGAATCGCTTGCGGAAGACATCCAGAAGACCTCCGGAATGCCCCTTCGTGCAGGCTCGTCCGTGTAATCGACGCTATCCGCGCGGCTTTCAAGAAAGTCGGCTAGACCTTCGCCGGCGGACGACGGGGGATCGTGCGCCCGAAAGGCGGATCGTCGTATGAGTGACGTATCTCAGGGACCAGGTTGGTGGATTGCTAGTGATGGGAAGTGGTACCCACCACAGGAGCAATCGACAACAGCTCCCGCTCCACTCGCAGCGGACGTTGCACCGGCGCCGGGCTACTGGAGGGGAACCGATGGGAATTGGTATCCGCCTCAGCAAACGCCAGGGGAGGCGCCGAAGAAGAAGTTCTACAAGCGTGTGTGGTTCTGGCTGCTCATCGTCGTTGTGCTTGGCCTGGGTGGATGTAGCGCAGTGCTGATCGGCGGAGGCGTTGCCATCGACCGTGCCGCACACGTCCAACACACGGTCGTCTATGCCGTAACCGGAACCAGCCCAGCCTCGAATATCACCTACAACACCCTTCAAGAGGGCTCCGGTCAGAACGGTGAATCACAAGTCTCGAACGTAGCGCTGCCCTGGACCAAGACCATTTCAGTCTCAGGCCTGGTTACGGCTTTCGACGTGATTGCAAGTGTGGGAGAGGGCGGGGGATCGGTGACCTGCACGATTGCGGAAGATGGCAGGCAAATCGCCACCAATACGGCCACCGGGGCATTCTCGAGTGCAACCTGCAATTCCGTTGGGACCTGAACTACGGCAGTCAATGACTGCAAGTAACCGTGCCCTCAGCTGGTCCAGCCAGGGAGATCCGAAGACTCAATCGCTGTCACGCAGATTGCTACGAGTGCGTGTGAGGTAAGCCGTTCCGCGACTGCTTCCGCTGAGCCTCGATCAGTCCTTCGAGATCTGGACCCGGCAACGAGGGAACGGGGTCCTTCGGATCGGCGGGATCGAGCCTCCGATTCCAGAGGTGCCCAGCGCATCATCAGCGTTCCGATGGCGGCTGAGCAGAAACGGTCAGAACGCGCTGAACACTCTTCAACGCCTGGACCGTGAGCGCGGTCCTGCCGGCGACTTCTCAGAGACCTACGCCCCGTACCAGGCCTTCTTGGTCGACGACCTGTAGCCGCCTGGAACCCATGCTGATCCATCCGTGGCGTTCGAACTCACGAAGGCAGGCGTTGACCCGCTGCCGACTTGCCCCGATGCTTGCGGCGACCTCCGTCTGGGTCAGTCGGTTGGTGGTCGAGCGAACGCCTGCCGGGCGATCCTCCAGGAGATACTTGGCCACCCGCTGTCTCAAGTCGAGGAAGACCAGATCTGCAGCCATACCGGTGAGTCGTCGCACCATCCCGGATACGCACTCCAGGAGAGCGATGCATGCAGCCGGTCGTTTCGAGATGAGGTCGATGATCACCGATGCCGGCAGCACCAGCAAGACACTCTCTTCGTTCGCCTGGATGGTCGCAGAGCGGGGCCCGTTCGAGAACACACCCACTTCACCGATGCTGTCTCCGGGCACCACGGCGTTGATGATGAACGGGTCACCGTCCTGCGAATATTTCAGGACGTTCAAGTGCCCGGAAAGCAACACCAGCACGGAGTCGGACCTCTCGCCCTCGGTGAAGAGGACCTGGCCCTTGTCGAGCTTCCGGTGGAACCCCTTCGAGACGAGTGCTCGCCGGTCGGACTCGTCGAGCACTCGCAGGATGGTGGCACCGGCCAGTGGATCGTCCGCCGGCTCGCTCATGGGTGCAACCCCGAGAGGTCGATCAGGGCCACTGTGGCGAACCCTGCCCGTCCGGACACGCCTGACAGGCGCCCGACGTGATCATGTGCCCGGCTGCACTTGGGGGGCTGCCGCCGGCACATGATCACTCGGGGGGTCCCGCCACCCAGATCCCACTGTGCCGTCTGCGGCTGCCGAAGTCTGTCTCCGAAGTGACAATCGCAGCCGATTTTCCTTGGGCAATGTAATTTCGCACCCACTGACGGGACCGTAGGTCCGTGGCGAAGAGCCAACCACCCACCCGCCGACGAACAGAGCGGACGCCCCTCGAGCCGAGAGCACCGCCATGATCGCGAGGCGACGCCGACGACGGCATGCCCTTCCGTTGCAGGAGAGGTCGCCCATCGCGGTACCCGGGTCATGGGGTGTCGCGACCCTGGGCCGCCGGCAACCTCGTTCATGCCCAAAAGTCGGCCAGGTCGGCGGCGTCCGCCTCCGCCTGGTCCCTCCCCTGATCCATGGCCTCGGGGATCCTGGTCGGGTCCATCATCTCCTCGGGCTGCCAGGGGTGTTCCTCGGGTGCCCGGAAGAACACCTCGGTGCCACTGGAGCGAAGCTGCTCGAGCTCCCTTCCCAACCCGCCGGGGACCAGCGTCAGCATGCTCTGTTCGAGTTCGGCGTCACGGAAGAAGGAGAGCACGAACGCCTTCTCCGCTCCGGCCAGCAGGTCGAGGTGGGTGGCCGAGCCGCTCACGCCGCCGTCCATGCACCGACGACCGAGGATGGGTTGGGGAGCGAAGATGCCAGGCACCGCACAGCTGGCCGCAGCAGCGTGGTTGGCGGCGACTCCGGCCGTGCGGGAGAGCACGCAGCGCTCACCGGTGAAAGTGTCCACGCACGTCATCAACAGCCCGTCGGAGTGCCAGCCGGAGCCGAGGAGCGGGTAGAGCTTCCGGGGCATGTCGTCCGGGCTTGGGGTGAGGGCGGCCAGCGCCGCGTGTCCGATGTGGGCGACCGTCCCAAGTTCCGAGTCAACGGCGGCGATGTACAGGTCGAGGGCTCGTTGTTGCGAAGGGTGGTCGTGGACGAAGGGGAACAGCGCCCCGATCAGCTTGGGCAACTTCGACAGCAGCCTGGTCTCGAGGTAGACCCGGTGCAGATGGCGGTGGGCGACGGTGGTGGCCACGATGGAACCGGCCGACGTGCCCACGAAGCGGTCAGCCCGGTCGATCCGGACGCGGTGCTCGAGCAGGGCCTGCAGATAGCCGACCTGCCAGGCCACGAACCACGTGCCGCCCCCGCCGAGGCACACCCCGCGTCTGACCCCTCGACCGTAGAGTTCGTCGAACGAGTGCGGGACGACCAACTGCTCGGGACCTCCGCCAGGCAACACGGACAAACTCTACCGAGCGGATGCCCGGTCGGGTGCTGCCGTCTGGATGATCGGGGGAGCTGTTGCGCCCGGAGACGACGGGTCGTACGGTGCCGCAGAGCGGGGGCGAACGGGCGAGGAGGCAACCGGTGAGCGCAGGCGGGACGGCGGCCGGACCAGGACGTGCACACGCCATGGACCACGTGGTACTGATCCTCTTCGAGAACCGGTCCTTCGACAACGTGCTCGGGCATCTCTACACCCCCGAGGAGAAGCCCGATTTCGAAGGCGTCATCGGCCGGAACCTGATGAACCCCGTGCCAGCGTGGGCGGCGGCCATTCCGCCCGGGGCCGAGCATCCGGAGCCGGACATGGTCCACTACTCGGTGGCCGCGGACTGGGAAGTGCCCAACCCGGACCCCGGTGAGGAGTACCAGCACACCAACACCCAGCTCTACGGCGTGCTCGACAACGGCAACCGCGGGATACCGGCCCGCCACATGGCCACCGGCAACGAGCCTCCACCGGGCTCGGTACCGACCATGGACGGGTTCGTCCTCGACTACATCAGCAACTTCGAGGCACTCATGGACCGGTCGCCCACGTATGAGGAGTACCGCCAGATCATGCAGGGCCACACCAGGGACCACGCACCCGTCCTCAGCACCCTGGCGCGTGGATTCGCCGTGTTCGACCACTGGTTCAGCGAGGTCCCCTCGCAGACCTTCCCGAACCGGTCCTTCTGGACGGCGGCCTCGTCGTCGGGCCTGGTGGTGAACACACCTCCGACCGAGTACTACTTCCACAACACCGCCGAGACCATCTTCGACCGTCTGGATCAGCACGGGCGGACCTGGAAGGTCTATGTCCTCGAGCCGTGCCCCCTCTCCATCACCGGGGCCATCCACACACCGCGGTTGAAGAAGCACTTCCGCAACCGATTCGTCCCCTTCGCCGAGTTCGAGGCGGACGTCGCGGCCGGCACCCTGCCCGACTTCGCCCTCATCGAGCCCAATCTCCTGAGCGGACACGCCGACTACCACCCGCCGTTCGGACAGTCACTGCTCGACGGAGCCGACATCCCCCTCGACCCCTCGTCGGCGATCGTGGCGGGCGAGCGGTTCCTCGCCCATCTCTACGACACCGTGAAGGCGGCACCCACTGAGGGGATCTCGAACGTCTTCAACACCGCCCTGTTCATCGGCTGGGACGAGCCCGGCGGCACCTACGACCACGTCCCCCCGCCGCCGGCGGTTCCTCCCGACGACCGGGAGGGCCAGTTCGGATTCCGGTTCGACCGGTCCGGGTACCGGGTGCCGGCCATCCTGGTGTCGCCCTGGGTCGCCGAGGAGACGGTGGAGTCGGAGGAGTACCGCCACACCTCGATGATCGCAACTCTGCGCAAGGTGTGGGACCTCGGCGACACGCCACTGTCGCGGCGCGACGGCTCGGCCCGCACCTTCGACCACCTGTTCGCTCTCGAGACGCCCCGACACCCCGACAGCTGGCCGTCGGTGGCCGATCACGGACTTCCCGAGCTGGTGGAGGATCCGACCACGTACGCCGAATCCCTCGGGTCGCTGGCCAGGCACGTGGTCCAGGGGCTGGCCCATCTGGCCACCCACGAGGGCCACGATGCGCGCGCCTCGGACTACGCGCCGGACAACGATTTCGACGTCCCCTCGGATGCATTCCTGAGTGCGGCCCGCACCTTCGGCCGGATCTTCTTCCCCCGACTCGGGTCGGTCGTCCCGATGGCTACCCACGCGCAACCGGTCCGGCCGGCGCAACCGTCGTGGCCTCCCCCGGATCCCTCTCCCGGAGCTGCATCGGGCTCGCCCCGCCACGGACTGCCGCTTGGCTTCGCCATCGAATTCTCGTTCCCCCACCTCGACGCGGTGACGATCAGCCTCGTCCACGGAAAACGCACCCTGTGGGACCACACCTTCGACAGCAATCTGGACCACCCAGGAGAACCAGGTGGGTACGGGGTGACCATCCCGCTCGGGCTGGCCCGGCTCGAGTTCGAAGTGGACATCGACATGTTCGACGGCACGGTGTCGTGTCGAGCCGAGCTCAGCCGGCGCAACTGGTTCACCGGGCCCTGGACGCGCCGGGGTCGGTGGTCACCACGCAAGGTGAGCCTCGATCCCTCCATCGGCATCATCGACGGGCGCACCTCCTTCGCTCCACCGGTGGTGGACGATCCCACCTTCGGGCGGAGCCAGAGCTGTACGGACACCATCCTGCGCTTCCACGTCGAGGACGTGGAGCGCAGGATGGTGT
>Ga0209068_10001509_pt1 | contig 11584 bp, 9 predicted proteins | sample ColStrG_CSR_2012_FD_187200 | JGI IMG/M metagenome (GOLD analysis project Ga0209068, IMG submission 187200) | Freshwater sediment microbial communities in response to fracking from Pennsylvania, USA - Cold Stream Run_MetaG_CSR_2012 (SPAdes)... | ecosystem: Environmental > Aquatic > Freshwater >...
CGTGAGTGCCGTCCTCGATTGTGAGAAACCGGTGATCGCCGCCGTGCAGGCCACCGCCGCCGGTGGCGGCATGCACCTGGCACTCGCCTGCGACCTGGTGATCGCCGCCGAGGAGGCGAAATTCATCGAGGTATTCATCCGACGGGGAATCGCTCCCGATGCCGGTGGTGCCTACCTTCTGGCTCGGCTGATCGGACCGCAGAAGGCGAAGGAGCTCTTCTTCTTCGGCGACGATGTCCCGGCGCCGGAGGCCGAGCGGATGGGACTGGTCAACAAGGTCGTCCCCCGGGCCGAGCTCATGGACGAGGTCGGGGCCTGGGCCGGCCGGCTGGCCGCCGCTCCCACCAAGGCCATCAGTGTGGCCAAGTACCTCACCAACCGCGCCCTCGATACCGACCGGGCGACCGCCATGTGGGACGAGGCGGTAGGCCAGGAACTGGTGACCGGGACCGAGGACTGCCGCGAGGGGCTGACGGCATTCGCCGAGCGACGTCCACCGGTGTTCCGGGGCTGGTAGGAGGGGCGGCCCGGTACCGTCCGCTCCATGCCACCGGTCTAGAACGGGTTCTCGTTTCCAGGCGTGAGATGGTAGAACGTCCCCGTGCACATGTTCGGTGAGTCCGCGCTCCTATCCGCCACCAAGTACGCCGAGTGGATGGCCGTGCTGCGGATCGGTCTCGGTCTGTGGTGGATCAAGAGTTTCGCCCACAAGGACCTCGGCGGTTGGCTGAAGCGGGGTTCCGGCATCGAGTGGGGCGGATCGGTCGCCGAGAAGCACAAGTGGGGATTCGTGAAGACCGGCTTCGACACGGTGGTCCGCCCACATCCGATCCCGATGGCGTACATCGTGGTCTTCTCGGAATTGGCCCTGGGACTCGGTCTGGTGCTCGGATTCCTGACTCCCGTCGCACTGGTGGCCGGAATCCTTCTCAATCTCCTCTATTTCGTGCTGATGATCCACGACTGGGCGGAGCAGGGGCAGAACCTGATGATGATCCTGGCTGCCGTGGTGGCCCTGTTCACGCACTCGTGGGCCGTATGGTCGATCGACCACCTGCTCCACCTGTTCGGAGCCTGATCCGATGGCGATCGGCATCCGGGACGAGCACGAGCAGTTGCGCGCCACGGTGCAGGGCTGGGCCGAGGCCAGAGGCGTGGCTTCAGCCATGCGCGAAGCACTCGAGGCCGGCACCGATGCTCTGCCGCCCTATTGGGTCGATCTGGCCGCCCACGGTCTGTTGGCGATCCACATCGACGAGGAGTTCGGAGGCCAGGGCGCCGGGGTGATCGAGTTGGCCGTGGTGGCCGAGGAACTGGGCCGGGCCGCGGCAGTCGGGCCATGGGATACCACGGCGATCGTGGCCGGTGTGGTCGCAGCCGGAGGCAGGGCAGGGCTGGCCAAGGCACTCCTGCCCGGTCTGGCTGACGGGAGCCTGACCGCCACGGTCGCCGTACCGACGGCGGCGCCCGACGGATCACCCGTGGCCCGAACGGGTCTGACCGCCGAACCGGGTCCTGACGGGTCCCTGGTCGTGACCGGGGTCCTCCGGCCGCTCATCCACGGAGCTGTCGTCTCGCATGCCCTGGCCCCGGTTGCCACTGCGGAGGGGATCAGTTGGGTCGTACTCGAGCGAGCTGACGCCGCCGAAGTCGTCGAGTTACCCAGTTTCGATCTGACCCGTCCCGTCGCCTCCTGGACGATGGAACGTGCGTCCGTCGGCGGCGAACGGGTGCTTGCTGTCTCGACCGGTGCCGTACGGGACCTCGCGCTCGTGGTGCTCTCGGCCGAAGCCGTCGGGGGTGCCCGATGGTGTCTCGACGTGGCCGCCGAGCACGCACGTACCCGTGAACAGTTCGGCCGGCCCATCGGCCAGTTCCAGGGAGTCAAGCATCGGTTGGCCAACATGCTCGTCACCGTCGAACAAGGAGTGGCCGCCACGTGGGACGCGGCCATGGTCCTCCAAGCCGAGGGTGGATCGACGTCCGGTGAGGAGACCGACCAGGGCAGCCTGGCCGTACAACTGGCTGCCGCCCTGGCTCTCGACGGCTACGTGGAGTTGGCCAAGGGCGCCATCCAGGTGCTCGGTGGCATGGGTTTCACGTGGGAGCACGATGCTCACGTCCATCTGCGCCGATCCACCACGTTGCGCCAGCTGGTTGGCGGTACGGCACCGCTTCGGGCCGAGTCGGCTCGACTCGCCCTGGCCGGATGGCGTCGTCGACTGTCGATCGACCTCCCACCCGAGGCCGAAGACCTGCGGGTCGAGGTCGATGCCCTGGTCGCCTCCATCGTCGAACTCGAGAACCCTGCCGAGCGACAGGTGGCACTGGCCGACACCGGGCTGCTCGCCCCTCATTGGCCTGTTCCTTGGGGCCGCGCGGCCGGGGCCGTCGAACAACTCGTCATCGATCAGGCGTGCGCCGAGGCCGGCCTCAAAAGGCCCAATCTGGCAGTTGCCGCCTGGGCGCTGCCCACGATCATGGCCCATGGCACGACCGAGCAGACCGAACGGTTCGTCGGCCCGACCTTGCGGGGCGAGATCATCTGGTGCCAGCTGTTCAGCGAGCCCGGCGCCGGTTCGGACCTGGCCGGGCTGTCCACCAAGGCCGTAAGGGTCGATGGTGGCTGGTCGCTCACCGGCCAGAAGGTATGGACATCGGTCGCCACCCGGGCACACTGGGGCATCTGCCTGGCCCGGACCGATCCCGACGTTCCCAAGCACCAGGGCATCACCTACTTCCTGGTGGACATGCACTCGCCGGGGATCGAGATCCGGCCCCTGCGGGAGATCACCGGAGCCGCCCTCTTCAACGAGGTCTTCTTCGACGACTGCTTCGTACCGGATGAACTCGTGGTGGGGGAGATCGATGGCGGGTGGAAGTTGGCTCGCACCACCTTGGCCAACGAACGGGTTTCCCTCTCGGCGGACTCGGCGTTCGGCGGGGCACTCGAAGCCGTGCTCGATCGGGTGGCGGCCCGTCCCGATCTCCAGGACCCGGTCACACTCGACCGTCTTGGTCACCTCCTGGCCGAAGCCCAGTCGTTGGCACAATTGGGCATGCGGGTCACCCTGCGGTCGGTGGGCGGTCTCCAGCCCGGGTCGGAGTCGAGTGTGCGCAAACTGCTCGGCGCCGAGTTCGACCAGCGGGTCCACGAGTTCGGTCTCGATATCTGCGGTCCTGAGGGGGCCGTGACCGAGGGTGATGCCGCCGTCTCGGCCTATATGGTGCTGCAGTCCAAATGTATGACGATCGCCGGTGGGACCAGCGAGGTCCAGCGCAATGTGATCGGCGAGCGACTGCTCGGCCTGCCCCGTGACCCGGAGCCCGGTCGGTGACGGCCGTGGAATTCGTCCCGGACATCCGGTGACGTTCGTAGTGGGCCGACAGGTGGCCGTTCGAGGAAGGATATGGACATGACGGAAAGCGCGCTGTACTTCGAGGACGTCACCGAAGGAGACGAGGCCCCGGAGCTCACCCACGTGCTCACGCGCACCGATCTGGTCGCCTATGCCGGGGCGTCGGGGGACTACAACCCGATGCACCACGACGAGGTCAAGGCCACCGCCGCCGGTCAACCCAGCGTGTTCGGCCACGGAATGTTCTCGATGGGCCTACTGGGAACGGCCATCACCGACTGGGTCGGGGCCGGAAACGTCAGACGTTTCTCCGTGCGGTTCGCCCGCCAGACGTGGCCCGATGAGGAGCTGCACTCCAAGATCGTGGTGACCGGGAAGCGCAATGAGGGTGATCTCCACTTGATCGACCTCGACGTCCGTCTGCACAACGCAGCGGGTGAGGAGAAGGTCGTGGGCGAGGCCGTCGCCCAGGTTGCCTCGAGGACCTGACACCCGGTCTCGAACGCTGAACGTGGCCGGTGGTTGCGTCCCACGGGAAACATCTTGCGCCGGGTACAGTCGAATGACGGTCAGGTCGTTCCTTCGCTCACCTTCCGCTCGGGCGAGGTGGGCGACAGGGGCGTGAGATTCAGGGGAGGACTGTGGAGCGTCGGCGGCGACAAGGCTTCCTGGCGCACCGTGATTCCGCGGGCCGCCGGACGGCCTTGGCGCTCATCCTCGTCGGATCGACCCTGCTGGCCGGGTGTGGCAACGTCACGGTAGTCACCGTCTCCCACATCGGGGACACGGACGGGGTGACTTCCTCCACGATCCGGGTGGGTGCCCTCGGCTCCTTCAGCGGATTCGCCGCTTCCTCGTTTGCCCCGGTGACTACCGGTGCCGCCGTCTACTTCGATCAACTCAATGCTTCTGGTGGCGTCTTCGGTCGCAAGATCGCCTACGCCCCTGTCGTCGATGACGGGACCTCGCCGTCCGGCGACACGGCGGGTGCCCAACGCCTGGTACAGAGCAAGGTCTTCGCCGTGGTCGGCGTGGGCACACCGTTCTTCACCGGGTCGTCGATCCTGCGATCCCAGGCCGTCCCGACCTTCGGCATCCAGGAGAACACCAATGAGCAGTGGTCGGGCTCGACCATGTTCGGTGCCGGCGGCTCATTCGTGGCCCAGTCGCTTCCCATGCCCCAGGTGGCGTACGTGGCTCAGCAGACCCACTCCCGAGTGGCCGCAGTGTTGGCCTACAACGTGGCCCAGTCCTCGGGCGGTTGCCGGGCCGTGGTGAAGGGTCTGGCCAGATACCACGTGAAGACCCCGGTGGTGGACTTCTCGATCCCGTACGGGGCGGCCACACTGGACGCCGACGTGACCCGGATGCAGCAGAACCACGTCGACTTCGTGGCCACCTGCATGGATTCGACCGGCAACATCAAGCTGTCCCAGACGCTCCAGCAGCACGGGATGGGAGCGGCCGTCCAGTACTGGCTCGACGGGTACGACTCCAGGATCCTGCACAACAACTCTTCGGCATATCGGGGTGTGTACTTCCTGCTTCAGCAGACCCCTTTCGAGGTCAGCGATCTCCGCCACGGCGTCTACCCGGGGATCGATGCCTTCAACGCAGCCTTGGCCCGATACGCGCCGGGTACCCCCGCCTCCGGTACCGCCCTGGCCGGATGGGTCAGCGCCGACCTGTTCACCCAGGGTCTCCGGGCCATCGGCAACGACGTGACCCGCACCGCGTTGGTGCGGGCCGTCAACCGCCTCACCGCCTACACCGCCAACGGGGCCTATCCCCCCGTCAACTGGAAGATCGCGCACACCGGGGTGAACAACCTCGACTGCACCGCCTACGTCCAGGCGCGCGGCGAGCATTTCGTGCCCGTATTCACGACACCGGCCAGCGTCTACTCCTGCTACGACCAGTCCGGATCGGCCCACCTCTCCACGGAAACGGTCGTCACACTTCCGCTCCAGCCCGGGGTTCCAGGCAAGTGAACCAATTCGTCAACTACGCCGTGCCCGGCGTCCCGTTCGGCTGCGTATTCGCATTGATGTCGGTAGGGCTGGTGCTGACCTACAAGGCGTCGGGAGTCTTCAACCTGGCCTTCGGTGCCCAGGCCTTCGTGTCGGCCCTGGCCTTCGTGGCACTTGTCCAGGACGGTTGGCCCCGATGGGCGGCGGTGCTGATCGCGGTGGCCGTCATCGGGCCGTTTGTCGGTGTCGTACTCGACCGCCTCCTCTTCCGGCGGATCCGTACCGCCTCGCCGTTGGTCAAGCTGGTGCCTTCGCTCGGACTGCTGGTGGCCCTGCCCCAGGTAGCTCTCATCATCGCCGGATCGACACCGACGATTCCCCCACCGGCCATCGTCGGCGACGCTCAGCGGGTCTACCTTCACCTCGGCTCGGTGCCGTTGAGCGGACTCGAACTTTCGATCGCAGCGTCGACGGTCATCGTGGTCGGAGTACTCATCGTCCTCTTCCGGTTCACTCCGGTCGGCCTGGAGATGCGGGCGGTGGTCGAAAGCCCCCGGATGACCGAGCTGGCCGGAGTCAACGCTGGCCGCGTCAGTGCGTTCGCGTGGATCCTGTCGAGCATGATGGCCGCCCTGGCCGGGGTCCTTCTGGCGCCGCTCTATTCGCAGCTCGACCCTCAGAACTTCACCGTGCTCCTGGTCTGGGGAGTTGCCGGCGCGGTGATCGGGCGCTTCGCCAGCCTTCCCCTGGCCCTGATCGGCGGGCTGGCCCTCGGCGTGGGACAACAGGTCATCGCCGGATACATGCCGGCCGGAGTGATCGCCAACGGTCTGCGGCCGTCCCTTCCCTTCGTCGTACTGCTCGTCTTCTTGCCCCTCGCCCGTCTGCGCCAGCTCGACGACCCGCTGTCCGGGTGTGATCCGCCGTCGACGGCGGGAGAACGGGGTGCCGTCGGGTACCGCTCGGCCAGCACGGTTGCCTCCTCGGAGGGGACGGTCCATTCGGTTGGCGTGTGGCATCAACGTCTGGGCTCCGTGCCTCCAGGACGCATGGTCGGTGTATTCACCCGAAGGCCTACCGCGACGCTGTCGTGGGCGGTGGCACTGGTGACCGTGGTGTCCGCCCTGACCTGGGTGCCTGCCGACTGGCTGTTGACGATGAATCAGGGAGTGGCATTCGCCATCATCTTCCTGTCCCTCACGTTGCTTACCGGTATGACCGGTCAGATCTCGCTGTGTCAGGCGACCTTCGCCGGACTCGGTGGATTCGTGGCCGGGCAGCTGGCCAACCAATTCGGCCTGCCCATCGTGCTGGGAATGGTGGCCGGAGGGCTGTTGGCCGCCGTGCTCGGCGTGCTGGTCGCCCTACCCACCCTCCGTCTCGCCGGGTTGCCACTGGCGCTCGCCACCCTGGCATTCGCCCTACTCGCCGACAACATCCTCTTCCCCAACTCGTGGATCGGGAACGGCGCCAGTGGAGTCACCCTGCCGCGACCCTCGGCCGGGCCGGTCAGTTTCGTCGCGGCCAGACCGTTCTTCCTGCTGTCGCTGATCGTGCTGGCTGTCGCTGCCGGTGTGGTGAAGTTGGTGGGCGATGGGACCATGGGTCGCTACCTGTCGGCCGTGCGGGGCAGCGAGCTGGCTGCCACCTCGGTCGGTATCGATGTCTACCGGCTGCGTGTCCTGGTGTTCGCGCTGTCGGCTGCGCTGGCAGGTGTCGGGGGCGCGCTGTTCGGATCTTTGGAAGGTTCGCTGTCGGCCAACGACTTCGGTTACCAGATCTCGGCCGTTCTCCTCGTGGTGGTGGCCATCGTCGGCCTCAGGTCGATCACGGGAGCGGTGGTAGCCGGCGTCGTCTACGCGACCCTCCAGGTGGCCGTGACGTCGCTGCCGACCCGGTTCGCCGGCCTGGTGGCGGTGCTGTTCGGATTGGCCACGCTCAGCTACACCCGCCATCCGGAGGGCTTCCTCGATGTGCTGAGCGGTAAGGCCCAAGGACTGATCGGCGTGCGGCGGTCCCGTGGTCTCCAGCGTGACCCAGCGGACCCGCCGTCGGCCGAATCGAGCCCGGTCGTCAGCGGCCCGGTTTCCGGTGGTGCGGTATGAGCCCGGTCGGTGGACCGGCCCAGGGCGGCGAGGAGCTGCTTCTGGCGCGGGGCATCACCAAACAGTTCGGGGGCATCGTGGCGCTCGACGGAGTCGACCTGACCGTGGCCGCCGGCGAGGCCGTCGGCGTGATCGGACCCAATGGGGCCGGAAAGACCACCCTGTTCAATTGCCTCTTCGGTCTGGAGCAACCGGATGACGGAACGGTCGTCTTCGACGGCCGCCGTATCGACCGGCTCCCGGTGTGGAAGCGGAGCCGGATGGGGATCGGACGCACCTTTCAGCGTATGCAGCTGTTCGATGGGATGACGGTCGCCGACCACCTGCTCGTCGCCGAGCAGGCGGCGAGCGGGACCGTCCGCATCTGGCGAGACCTCCTCCACCGTGGCGGCCCCACTCCGGCGGAGCTGCACCACGTCGAAGAAGTCCTCGAACTTCTCGGAATTGTCCAACTCGCCGGTCGACCCGTCGAGACCCTCGACCTCGGGCACGCACGGCTCGTCGAGCTGGGCCGGGCCATGATGGGCACGCCGCGGTTGCTGATGCTGGACGAACCGTCATCCGGACTCGACGCCGACGACACCGCTCGGCTGTCCGGCATCCTCGGTGCGACGAGACGGTCGACCGGTGTGGCCCTCCTGCTGGTCGAGCACGACCTGGCGCTGGTGGAGTCGATCGTCGATCGACTGGTGGTCTTGAATTTCGGCAAGGTCCTGGCCTCGGGAACGGTTGCCGAGGTCCTCGCCGAGCCTGAGGTGCGGCGGGCCTACCTAGGAGTCACCAGCTGATGCCTCGATCGGGTGATACGGAGGCCGTGGTCACCGCTACCGATTCCGCTCCGGTCGACGGCATCCTCGAATTGCGCGGGGTGGGAGCCGCCTATGGACCCTACGAGGCCCTGTTCGACGTTTCGCTGACGGTCCGACCTGGACGGGCACTCGCCTTGTTCGGCGCCAACGGGGCAGGCAAGTCGACAGTGGCCCGGGTGGTGTCCGGTCTGGTGCCGACCACGCGGGGGACGATCCGGTTCGACGGTCGAGACATCACCGGCCGACCCGCGTACGACATCGCCCGGATGGGCCTGTCGCAACTGACCGAAGGACGTTCGGTGTTCGCTTCGCTCACGGTGGAGGAGAATCTCACGCTGTCGTTCCGGCGCGCATTCGGGCGAAAGGGCGTGCCCGAAGGGCTGGCGCGGGCCTATGGGTCATTTCCTCGGTTGGAAGAGCGGCGCACCCAGTCGGCGGGAACGCTGTCGGGCGGTGAGCAGCGGATGTTGGCGCTGGCCCGGGTGCTGGTGCTCCATCAGAAGCTACTCGTCGTCGACGAGCTGTCCTTCGGACTGGCCCCGATCGTGGTGGACGAGGTCTACGCCGCGCTCGAACAGGTGCTGGCCGCCGGAACGTCACTGCTGCTCATCGAGCAGCACGTCGACCGCGCCCTCCTGCTGGCGGACGATGTGGTCGTGCTCAGCAAGGGGAGGGTCGTCTACGACGGTCCGGCGGCCGGAGTCGAGGGTCGCCTTGGCGACCTGGTCCTGGGCCGTCCCGGGTCCGGGGAGGGGTGACCTCCCCGGAAGGGCCAAGGCGTCATGCGTCGAGCGGTGTCGCCGCTGATCGCTCGTCAGGCGGCTATGCCAGGCTGAACGGCGGGACTCCCGGGGAGACATCCTTGAAAAGCTCGCCCTTGGCCGCGGCCAGTTCGGACAGGGTCCAGGCCGAGTCCCGGTGGATCTCGCCGACGGCATGGAAGCCGCCCATGGCCCAGATGTCGCCGCCATAGACGATGAAGTTCTGGCCGCTGATGTCGGCGGCATCCTCTGTCGCCAGGAACGTGACCAACTTGGCCACGTTACGTGGATCGAATTTGTCGAATCCGCTGTCGGACTTGGCCATCTCGCCGAAGATGTTCTCGGTCATCCGGGTTCGGGCCCGGGGGCTGATCGAGTTGCAGGTGATGCCGTAGCGTCCGAGCTCACGGGCGAGTACCCAGGTCATCGAGGCGATCCCGGCCTTGGCTGCCGAGTAGTTGGCCTGACCGGCATTGCCGAACAAACCGGCCTCCGAGGAGGTGTTGATGATGCGGCCGGAAGTGTCTTCGCCTGCTTTGGCCCGTGCTCGCCAGTAGACGGCTGCGTGGTGGGCGGGGGCGAAGTGGCCCTTGAGATGGACCCGGATGACATCGTCCCAGTCGGACTCGTTCATGTTGAAGCACATCTTGTCCCGCAGGATGCCGGCGTTGTTGACAAGGATGTCCAACTGCCCGAACGTGTCCACGGCTTGGTCGACCAGGGCCTTGGCGCCTTCCCAGGAGCTGACGTCCGAAGCATTGACGGCGGCGTCGCTACCTCCTGCCTTGATCAGCTCGACGACTTCCTCGGCCGGGTGCTTGTCGTCACCCTCACCCTGTAGGGAGGCGCCTACGTCGTTGACGATGACCTTCGCTCCCTCGGAGGCCAGCATGAGTGCCTCCTCACGCCCGATCCCTCGGCCTGCGCCGGTAACGATGGCAACCTTGCCGTCGAGCATTCCCATGGGTGTCCTCCTGAGTGGATTCCTAGTTGTCGTCGATCGGTAGTCGATCTCTGTGCCGCTCACGTTGACGTTGTGGCGGAACCGGGGAAGCATGGCCGAAACCCAACTCCTCCGCAAGACAGGACGACCCCGTGAACCCAGCGTCGACCGATTTGGCCCGCAGCTCCGATCAACCGCCCGGCAGGCGACCGCTGACCGGCCGATCGGCCCTCGTCACCGGAGGTGGCCGGGGGATCGGACGGGCCATCGCGCTGGGGCTTGCCGCTGACGGGTGTTCAGTAGCCATCAACTACCGGAGGGATGCCGAAGCAGCCGCGGCCACTGTGGGCGACATCGAGGCGTTGGGGGCGAGGGGGAGTGCCTTCGCTGCATCGGTGGATGATCCCGAGGCGTCCGTGGCATTGGGCGAACTGGTGCTCGCCGAATTCGGCCCGATCGACATCCTGGTCTGCAACGCCGGGATAGCCAGCCGGGGTGGCACGGTCGCCGATACGTCGCTCGACGAAGTCGACCTGCTCATGCGGACCCACGTCTACAGCGCATTTCAACTGTGCCGGGTCCTGCTTCCGGTCATGCGGGAACAGTCACGTGCCGACATCGTCTTCATCTCCTCGGTCGCCGCTCGCCTGATGGGGGCCCGCTCGGCGCCGTACGCGATGGCCAAAGTGGCACTCGAGGCGTTGGCGCTCACTCTGGCCAAGGAGGAGCGGACCTACGGCATCCACGCCAACGTCGTGGCCCCTGGACTTGTCGATACCGAGATGGGCCGCCGACTGGTGCGTGGCGCCATGGGGATCGCCGACATCTCCGAGCTGGATGCGACCTCACCGTTTGGTCGGGTGTGCCGACCCGAGGACATTGCCGACGTAGTGCGCTACCTGGTGTCGCCGGCGGCTGGATATGTGAACGGTCAGGTGGTGTCGGTCGACGGAGGCGGCTGAATCCGACCAGACAGGGCGCCGGATGGGTGCCGTTCGGCGGGTCGCCGATGGTAGGTTCCCGACCGGAGCCAACGAGTCCCGACCGACGAACGGAGCACAAATGGGTGGAGCAGACGGGATCGGCGGCAAGGGTCCGAGCAGCGGACTGCCGGCCAGGCTCATCCCGCAGTACGACCGGATCCAGAACAAGATCCGTCGCGAGGTCACCCGTCTGGCCGGCCTGTCGTTTACCGAGCTCCCGCCCCACGAGGCGACCCGGATGGCCTACAACGTGCTGCTCCGCCGGGATCCGGACCCGACAGCCTGGGACGAGTACACCGGTGCGCTGACCGACCACCTCATGGCGTTCGAGGACATGGTCGACCGGATCCGCACGTCCAACGAGTTCCGGGTGGTGGCCCAGCCCCGGGCCGCCGGACTGCACGGTTCGCTGCACGCCAGTCGGTGTGAGTTCATCATCGGCCTGCCCCGGGCACGACGCATCATCGACGTCGGCGGTGGACACACGTCGGACGGCCGCGGGGCACTGGTGGCACTCGGGTACCCCTATGACTTCGAGGAACTGGTGATCGTCGACCTCCCGCCCGACGACCGCCACGACCTCTACAAGTCGGACCGGTTCGCCGGTGGGGACACCGATCGGGGCCGGGTGCGCTACGAGTACCGGTCCATGGT